>ERZ1036470.429-NODE-429-length-19199-cov-3.914333_pt1 | contig 19199 bp, 14 predicted proteins | sample MGYA00514232_ERZ1036470 | MGnify/ENA primary metagenome ERZ1036470 (study PRJEB33795, sample SAMN09464898) | human gut metagenome | isolation source: Bloodstream | host: Homo sapiens | place: USA: Stanford, California | collected 2016-02 ... | reverse complement strand
ATGAGAGACCTGCTCGACGTAATCGACCCCGCCAAGACTTGCTTCAACGTCATTTCCAAATCGGGTGCCACCAGCGAGACGATGACGCAATACCTCATCATTCTCGACCTGCTGAAAAAAGCGGGCGTCAGCGTCAAGGACAACGTGATCTTCACCACGGACGCCGCAAAGGGAAACCTCAAAAAGATCTCCGACGAGGAAGGCGGAATCAAGAGCTACGTGCTTCCCGACGGCGTCGGCGGAAGATTCTCCCAGCTCTGCCCCGTGGGGCTTCTTCCCGCGGCGGTGCTCGGCATAGACATCAACGGCCTGCTCGCGGGCGCGGCGTATATGGATAACGTCTGTCGCTATCCTTCCCCCGCCAAAAACCCCGCCCTCATGTGCGCGGTGCTTCAGGTCGCGGCGATGGAACAGGGCAAAAACGTCGGCGTCATGATGCCCTACTCCGACAACCTCAAATATCTCGCGGATTGGTACTGCCAGCTTTGGGCGGAATCTCTCGGCAAAAACGTCACACTCGACGGCAAGCCCTGCAACGTCGGCCAGACCCCCGTCAAATCGCTGGGCGTCACCGATCAGCATTCGCAGGTGCAGCTCTATACGGAGGGGCCGTTCGATAAGGTGGTCACCTTCCTTTCCCTTAAAAAATACGCCTGCGAAATGCCCATTCCCCACGGCTGCGAAAACATTCCCGACGTGGCGTTCCTCGGCGGGCATACCATGCAGGAACTTATTCAGGCGGAAAACGAGGCCACCGCTTACGCGCTTACGAAGGCGGGCCGAATGAACTATACCCTCTGGATTCCCGAGCTCAACGCCTTCACCCTCGGCCAGCTGCTCTTTTTGTTCGAACTTCAGACCGCCTACGCGGGCGCCATGCTGAACATCGACACCTTCAACCAGCCGGGCGTCGAAGAGGGCAAAAAAGCGACCTTCGCCCTGCTCGGCAAAGCGGGGTACGACTCCAAAAAAGCCGAACTCGACGCTCAACCTGCGAAAGACGGCAAATATATCATCTGACTTTCTCAATAAACGGAAAAAGCGCTTCCCCTCGGGCCTCAAACGACCCGGGGGGAATTTTTTCCAAAAAACGCGCGCGGCCTTGTATAAAACGCGGCCTCGGCGGGAATACTTCCTATTGAACAGGAAAAGCTCGCCTTTACATATAATGCACTAAGGGAGTCTTTTCTTACGCAAGAGGTGTTTTATATGAATGTCAAACGAGGGGAACTTTACTACGCCGACTTATCGCCGGTGGTCGGCAGCGAACAGGGCGGCATACGTCCCGTTTTGGTGGTGCAGAACGATGTCGGGAACAAATACTCCCCCACCGTCATCGCCGCTGCCGTCACCAGTAAGATCAACAAAGCGAAGCTTCCCACTCACATAGAGCTGCCCTCCGCCTACGGGCTGGCCAAGGACAGCGTGATTCTTCTCGAGCAGATCCGTACCATCGACAAGCGCCGTCTCAAGGAGCGCATAGGCGAACTTCCGCCCTCCACGATGAATCGGGTCAATAAGGCGATTCTCATCAGCCTCGGCTTCACGCAGAATCCCTGAATTCTGTTTTTTTGCCTATCCGATGTTTTTCATCATCTTCCCCCCATACGGCCGCAGCGGCCTCGGAGCAGTCCGATCCCCTGCGACGCAGCAAAACGGCACGAGGCGTTTTTTGCCCCGCGCCGTTTTTGCCGTCTCGGGCGCGGTTTCGTGCGGGAAAGCCAAAATGACGCAAAATCAGCCAAATTCCGCGGCCGCGTTTTTGTTATAGTGATTTCCGAAAGACCTATAAGCCATCGGAGGCTGCTATGAACGAACGCAAAAAGTTCAATTTTTCCACCGTTCTCCTTTACATACTTCTCTTTATCGCCATGTTTGCGCTGTACTACGTCGGCGGAAACGGCGAGCCCTTTTCCCTCGCGCTCCTGTACGCCATGCTGGCGGCGGGGCTGAACCCCGTCGTGTCCTGCCTTTTGTACGCGCTTTCTGGGCTGTCGGGCTTTACCCTACATTTCCTGCCCGTCTATGCGGGACAGGCGGCCATCCTCTGCATCGTCTTTTGCGTCTATGCGAAATTGAAGAAAAAGGCCTCCGTGCTTCCGCTCGCCTGCGTCGCCCTGTCGCTGGCGCTTTTCGTGGCCTTTTCGCCCTTCACCCCCTACAATATCCCGCTCAAGCTACCCTTCTCGTTGGGCGCAATCACGCAGAAAATCATTCTTTCGGGACTCATCCTGCTGCTTTCCGCCATGTTCACCGTGGCGCTTAAAGCCCTCTTGAACAAACTGCTCCGCTGTCGTCTCAAGGCAGAAGAGATTATCTTTTCCGTTCTTTTCTTCGTTCTCTGCGGCGTGGGTATCTGTCGTATCGCAAGCGTCACCGCTTACATGGGTATCGCGTTTCTCGTCCTGCTGCTCTTTGCCTGCGCGACGAAAGACGCCTCCGCCCTCGTGTGCGCCTTCGCGCTGAATCTGCCGCCCGCCTTCGTCGGCGGCGTTTCGCCCGAACGCTTTTTTGTCTATGGGATCGCCGTGGTCTTGTTTATCAAAATGGGCCGACTGCCCGCCGTGCTCGCGCTGTTAGCGGTATTTTTCGCCTACGGCTATTTCGACGGCATTTACGCCTTAAAGACCTCCCTTCTCGTACAGTCCATTCTTTCCGCGCTCATTCCCTCCCTTCTCTTTCTGCTCATTCCCTCTCCGTTGGTCAGAAAAATGGAAAACAAGCTTGTCTTTTATCGGGAAAAGCACCTTTCACGGATCGCCATCAATCGCAACCGCGCGGCCATCGGTGAACAGCTTTTCGAGATTTCGGGCGTATTCAGGGAGATACAGACCACTTTTGCCGCCCTGAGCACCAACGAGGCCGAGGAGGGCGCCAAGGAATACATACGCGGCTGCGTAATCGAAAGCGTCTGCAAATCGTGCGCCAACTACCGCACGTGTATGGCGCGAGGCTTGGAAAACGGCCTCAACAAGCTGATCGACGTCGGGTGCGCAAAAGGAAAAACAAGCCTGATAGATATTCCCTCCGATCTGGCCGAATCGTGCGTCAATCAAAGCGGCGTCTTATATGCGGTCAACCGACAGATCGGGGACTATCGAAAATACATGCTGGAGACGGAAAACGCGGCTTCGGGACGGCAACTGCTCGCCAACCAGGCGCAGGGCGTCAGCGAGATTCTCAAAAATATAGCACTCGAACAGAGCGAGCCTTTAACTATCTATTCCGAAAAAGAAAAACAGCTCAACGTCGCGCTTTTGAAGGCGGGAATCGTCTGCTCCGAGGTGCTGATCGCGGGCGACGAGGACAGCCTCACCCTCTCCCTCGTCACTTTCGGCAAAGCGGACGTAAAAAAGATAGCCGCAATCGCCTCCCACGTGCTCGCCGCGCCGTTGATTATCTCCGAACGGCTGACGTTGAGCAAGGACAAGTTTTGCTGTATTCTGCACAGAAAACCCTATTTCGACGCGGCGTTCGGCGTGGCGACTCTCACCAAGACGGGCGAAATCGCCAGCGGCGACACGCATTCCGTCATCAAGATAGACGAAAGACGGTTTATGATCGCCCTTTCCGACGGCATGGGCAGCGGCGAATACGCGCGCCGTATCTCCGAAAGCACGATATCCCTGCTGGAGAGCTTCTACCGCGCGAAAATGCCCTCCTCGCTTGTGCTTTCCACCATCAATAAGCTACTGACCTTCAGCCGCGAAGAAACCTTCGCCTGCGTGGATATCGCGGTGGTCGATCTCGACAACGGGGAGGCGGACATCGTAAAGATCGGCTCGCCCATGGGCTTCATTCTCTCGGGAAATGCTCTGCATATCCTCGAAAGCGCGTCTCTGCCGCTCGGTATCCTCGAATCCCTTCACCCCGACACCTCCTCCTATACGCTGCAGGAGGACGACGTACTTCTGTTTTTAAGCGACGGAATCACCTCCGCCTTCGGCTCCTCGTCGGATCTCTACGAGACACTGAAAAATATTCCCGCTTCCAATCCCCAGCAATTGGCGGACGCGCTGCTCGCCAAGGCGGTGGCGCTCTACGGCGGGACGGCAAAGGACGACATGACCGTACTGGCCGTAAGGCTGTTCAAAAGTCTTTCGGAAGCGGTATAACGAAAAAATGTGAACAGCAAAATCGAAAAAGCCCTCCTGTTTTCGGAGAGCTTTTCTTTTTTTGTTTATAGAGCGGCGGCCAGGATCATCATCGCCAGCGAGTAATATACGCAAACGGCCACCATGTCGTTGATCGTCGTGATCAGCGGCCCCGAAGCGACGGCAGGATCGATCTTCATTTTTTTGAAGAGCATAGGGATAATCGTCCCGAAGAAGCTGGATACGACCATAGCCACGGCCATGGCGGCGGATATGCACAGCGCGGCAAGCAGCGGCTGAGGGGTGCTTTTCGCAATGAACAGATAGAGCGCGGAGGAAGCGAACGACAACGCGCCCACGATGAGGCCGTTAAAAAATCCGACGCGTATTTCCTTAAAGACGAGTTTCGCCATCGTCTTGCCGTCCACGTCGTCGGCCAGCACGCGGATCGTCACGGCCAGAGACTGGGTGCCCACGTTGCCCGCCATGTCGAGAATCATCGATTGAAAGAAAACGAGATAGGCCAGCCTGTCGATCACGTGATCGAACAACCCGACCACCGTCGATACGCCCAGCCCCAAAAAGAGCAGAATAATCAGCCAGGGAAGCCGCTTGCGCACGGATTTTGCCGTGGATTCGGAAAGGTCCTCCTCCTCGGTCAAGCCGCCGAGCTTTGCGTAATCCTCGCCCATTTCCTCATCGACCGCCTCGACGATATCCGCGCTGGTAATGACGCCGAGGATACGATTTTCGTTATCGAGGACGGGAATGGAATCCTCGGAATATTCCTTAAGCTTCTCGATGCAGTCGGCGATATCCTCCGCCGCATAAACATACGGATAAGATTCGGTAATAATTTCTTTCAAATCCTGCGTAGAGCGGGCAATCACCAGGTCCCGCAAATCGATAGCGCCGCGGAAAGCGCCCTGTTCGTCCGTCGCGTAAATGGTGGAGATGTTATCGTTTTCGGCCGCCTGATCGATAACGCTCTTCATCGCCTGTTTAACCGAATAGTTGTCGGGCACGGAAATGAAATTGGTGGTCATGCGGCTGCCGACCGTATTTTCGCCATAGGAGGAGATCATTTCGATATCCTCCACGGCCTCGTCGTCCATGAGGTCGATGATCTCGTTTCGGGTGTCATCCTCCAGCTCGTCGAGTACGTCCACCGCGTCGTCCGCGTCCATGCTTTCGATGATGTCGGCGGCCTTTTCCGCGTCCAGCTCGGCAATATAGTCCTCGACGTTGTCGAGATAGCTGAAGATATCGGAAATCTCGTCGTCGGACAGGATATGATAAAGCTTTCTGCGGTTGGCTTGCGTCAGCTCGCCGAACACCGAAGCGATATCGTTATCGTGATAATCGGTCAGCTTTTCGCGTATTTCCTCGGACGGGAGATCGCTTTGAATAATTGCACGAAGCTCCTCCTCGTAATCGCGTTTGTTCGGTACGGAAAAATCATTCTCCTTCAGCGGCGTTTCCGCCGCGTTATTGCCTCTGTTTTTCTCTTCCATGGGCAGCTCTCCTTCGTTTGGAATTTTTAAGTATTTTCCGACCGATCAAAAAAGTTATCAACCGATATCCGTTTCCTCGTCTTCTAAATTCTTACTTTACGGCTTCCGCCGTTTACTTACACGCCATTATAGCATTTCAGCTGTAATGCTATAATATTGCGCAAAAATACTTGTACTTGCTTCAAGCTTCCGTGTTTTTCTTATAGTATAACTTAACCGACGTTATGTTTGAATAGGGTACAAAAATACTTGCTTCAAACTTCCGCATTTTCGCTTTTATGATAACATGGACAAGCCATGTTTTACGGCACAAAAATACACTCGAATACTTCGCGTCCCGTATTTTCGTTTGTATTATAACATAACTGACGTTATGTTTGAATACTGCGCAAAAATGCCTGTAAACACTCCGTGCTTCCGCACTTTTGCTTGTATTATAACACTTATCTCCCCATTTTTCAAGCCCCTGCCGCAGAAGAATTTTTCTGTTACTTTTTAACATTTTATTTTTCGGGACAAAAAATGAAAGGGCGCTTCCAAACGGAGACGCCCTTCCTTCAGAGTTGCTTCGGATATGCTTTATTTATTTTCTTCGGAAATCTGGTTCTGCTTCGATCTGAATATCTTGCGGAGCTGGAACACGCCGCCGCATTCGGGGCAACGATAGGCAAACGCGCCTTCCTTCACCGTCAGCTTCGTCGCGCAGTCGGGACAGGTTACCGACCATTTCTTGGGCGGAAGAGGTTTGGAAAGGTCGTCCTCCGTCAAGTCGTCCGCTTCAGGATATGCGGGCAGTTTATTTTCCTTTCGGGGCTGCTGATAGGCATACGTCTCCATCACCGCTTCCCTGGGAAGAGGCTCTTGGGCGGGTGCGTAAGCGGGCACCAAAGCTTTGGTCTCCGCCTTCTCCGCGGACGTTTTTGCCTCCTCTGCGTGCACGGGCGCTTCGGCTGCCGTTTCAGCCGCAGGCGCGGGCATTACGGTCGTTTCAGCGGGCGCAGCAGCAGCCGCAATCCCCGTTTCTTCCGTCACGGGCTGTTTGGCCTTGCGCATCCACTTTTCCGCCAACGCTCTCTCCACGGCGGCCCGTTCTGCGGCCGTGCGGGTTTCTTTCTTCGCCATAGCCGCTTCCGCGCGGCGCGCTTTCTTATCCGCCGCAGGCGCTTTTACAGCTTCCTCGGTTTTCTTTTCCGCTTCGGACGAAGCGGACGCCGCCGCAGGTGCAACGGATTCCACAGTCGCGGCGGGTTCCTCCGTTTTCGCTTCCGTGACTATGGGTTCTTCCGTGGGTTCCTGAACATACTGATACGGGTTAAAGGGACGATACGGACGGCCGTTCACCCATTCCTGGTTGCCGTATCCGTAAGGATTGGGATAGGGATTCATATAAGGATTGTTATAGGCATAGCCGTAAGCGGGCTGATTGCCGTCGGGCATGGCGTTTGCGGCAGGCATCGGCGCAGGCGGCATCATCTGCGGCCCTGCAATCATAGGCATTACCATCACGGGCTGGCCGTTCGGCTGCATAAATACCGCGGGCTGCGTGATGCACTGCAGAGGAACATGGTACATTGCAGGCACATTTGCAGGCGTTTCCTGCGCCGCTGCGGCGGGCGCTTCCTCAACGCGATCCGCCGAAGCCATATTATACGAATCGGGATCGAAATCCAGCTCGTCTTCGTTCTCCGAAAGGGTCTCTCCGACGGGTTCCTCAACTTTGCCCTTGACGTTGGGCAAACGGCACATACAAAATTCTTCTATCATCGCCGCCAAAGCGATCACGGCGATGTAAAGCGTACCCATCGAGGGCACGATGCCGTCGCGTTTCTTACTTGCCACGATCAAGAGAATAAACAGAGCAGCCGACGTAACGAGAAGGAAAATGGAGAAGATTCTGAAATTCTTCATGCCGTCTCCTTCCTTGCCGTAACGATTGAACTCGGTGTCGGCAGTGGCATGCTTTAACAGCACCAGCGTCCAGACGCAGGCGAGAAGCTGAACGAAAGGGATCACCCCGTAAACGAAAACGTCCATTTTCGCCTTGAACAATTCGGTGAAAGCGCCTTTTTCCATCCATTTCAACGCATTGAGCATAAGGTTTGTACGGGAGATAAAATACATGATCAGCGCGACGAACACCAGCTGGGCGAGATTGCGGAAGAAAGGCGCCCATCTGCCGACCAGTCTCTTTTCTTCCTCGAGCGTGTCGCCCGTGGTAAACCAGCTGACGTTTCCGCCGACGAGCCCACACCAGAAATGGAAAATCAGCCCTATCGCCACGGCGATATAAAACAGATTGGAGAAGCCCGCGCCCGAGATGAGATGAATCATAAACGGGAAGGCGATAAATACGCAATATGTACCCGAGAAAATTTTTCCCATCCGCTCCATCGCCAGCAGATTGCGGTTATATCCGTTTACCCGCGAAGCCTTTTTCTTGAACAGGCGGCTCAGACGGGACAGCGACTTGATTACGTTGATGACGAGGGTGAGAAGCATGACGGCGTAAATCAGCGCGACAAACACGTTGACGGAAACCGCGATCGGGGAGGCCTTGATATTTTTAAGCTCGAGAAAGGGCTTCCAAAAGGTCTTTACCCACATGTCTCCCACGGATGTCCCGTAGAGCATGGGAAAGAAAGCGACCGCAGCGAGAAAAATCGTGGCGATCAGATAGAGCATACCGACAAATTCCGCTTTGGAATGTGTTCTGGCAATGCGTTTTTTCAGAGAGACGGGCTTCGTTTCTTTTATATTTTCTTTCATTATTTCGCCTCCATAGCCTTCTTCAGCGAATCGGGCAGGCTGACCTTGGTATTGTTCAGGTTAGAATAGGAAAATACGATAGTTTGCGTCATTTTCGATATCGGGGACGAAACATTCTTCGGATCGGTCACGCTTGTCGTATAACGCACGGTCGGACGGCATCCCACCGTAAACCGACATTCGGCTTCGTATTTATCTGCGGCCTGGGCGGGGCCCTTAAAGCTATATTCCCCCGTCGCGCCGATCAATATCTTGTTTTCCGAAGCGCCGAACTCAAAGATTTCGGCCATGCCTCCAAATGCTTCATAGACCCCATATAAAAGCAGCTCCGTCCCGTCGATAACGTCGTCTTCGAAAGCCCTTTCAGTCCATTTCGCCTTGTCGCCGAGAACGGAATCGGAAGGATTCGACAAAGCCGTATATGTATTCGAGCGGACGTAATATCGATCGCTTTTAGGCTTGGAAAAAGCGTATTCGGCAGCCGTTACCGAATAAGTACGCCCCGACAACGTCGTACTGCTTATTTTGATATAGGAATAATCGGCGTCCGTATAAATCATGCCTTCGGTATTTACATCGCTTACCTCTTGTCCCGTTTCCGTTTTATACGTTATGGAATAAAAAGCATTAAAAGACAGCGTATAAGATTTATATTTTGCGTCTTTATTTGTCCCTTCAAACACCCCTTCCGTCTCATCGACCAGCTTTTTCGTCTCGTCAAACCCCTTACGATTAAACACGCTGCCCGTCGTTGCGGCGCCGAAGGGCTTTTCCGCCTTTCCCACGGCGTTTTTGTCGAACATCGTGCTATAAATCACGGTGCCGCCCGCCAGTGCGAGAGAAAGAATCAACCCGATCGTCCCGCAGATTCTGCCTTTCTTTTTCATCCGAAGCCTCCTGATATTTTTTCATTTTTTATCGGTCTTATATTTATTTGAAACTTACAAATATTTACACCGATTTTTATTCCTTTCTATTATAACCTGTTTTTTCCATATTGTCAATATTCTTTTCCAAATTTTTCTCCGTAATTCCCCAATATTTTTTGTATTTTCGCTTTCGTCAACCCCGCGTTTAATCATTCCGTTTTTATTTGGCACGAACGCATGGCTTTAATCGCCCTTTCGTGGCTTTCGGGGGTAACGCCCGCGCAACAGGAAGCGTCCACGGCGATCTCCGTTTCGGGACAAAATGCCTTCGCCAGCACGGCATTGGAAATCACGCAGATATCGGTGCATACGCCGACAAATTCCACCCGTCCAAACTCTCCGTCCCGAATAAACTCCGCGAGAGAAAGGCTGCCGAAAGTCGGCTTATCAAACACCCTGTCCCCTTTCAGACAAAGCCCTTCGACGATTTGCCAGCCTTCTGTTCCGCGGATACAGTGAGGCACGGGCAAATTTCTCCCCTCCTGCGTCGAAAGATAATCGGCGCCGTGCGTGTCCCTCGTAAAAACAATGGTCTTTCCCGCCGTCCGCGCCCCGTCGATTTTTTGTTTTAGCTTCGGCAAAATCGCCCGTGCCTCGGCGCTTCCCAAAACGCCCGTCACGAAATCGTTTTGCATGTCCACCACGATAAGCAGCTCTTTCATTTTTTCTTTTCCTCCCGCTTTATATTCCATGCTCGGCCGCAGGCCTTTATGCCTTCTTCTACGCGCATATCATGTCGAATTTTAGATTAAATATCCTTCTTCAAAACGTATATTCCAAAGAATTTTATGCAGCTTTTCTAAATTTTATTTACTTGCCGAACTTATCTTTATACATAGAAATGCACTTGTTTATAATTTCCACGGCTTCGTCTCTATGACAGATTTCCTTAACCGTCGTCTGTTTATGTTCGAGCGTTTTATAAACCTCGAAAAAGTGCATCATTTCGTCGAATACATGATTGGGTAATTCATGGATATCGTAATAGCCGTTATAGGTCGGCTCTCTGAAGGGAATGGCGATCACTTTCTCGTCCAGGGAACCGCCGTCGATCATTTTGATCACACCGATGGGATAACAGTTGATGAGGGTCATGGGATAAATCGTTTCCCCGCAAAGCACCAACACGTCCAGCGGGTCGCCGTCCTCGGCAAGCGTTCGGGGAATAAAGCCATAATTGGCGGGATACACCGTAGAGGTATAGAGAACGCGGTCCAGCTTCAGAAGGCCCGTTTCCTTATCTAATTCGTACTTTACTTTACAGCCTTTCGGGATCTCGATCAGCGCCTCGAAGCTTTTCGCTTTTATCCGTTCTTCGGAAATATCGTGCCAGATATTCATAATTAAATCACTCCTTTGGGACGGTCCGTTTATTTGTCTTTTATAATAATATTGTATCATACTTTCCGATTTTTCGCAAGAGTTGGAAAGAAGCTTTCAAAAATTTCCCCGACGGATACCCCGAAAAAAGACCTTTATAGGTTTACCGTTTTACGCGAAAAGGACAAAAGGCTTTTAATCAGTTGTTTTTTTCAAAAAAACATGCTATAATGGGAACGCTTACCTTAAATCGTTTTTATCGGAGAAACTATGCTGAAAGAGAAGATGAAAAATTTCGGAAGCAGTATAAAAAGTGCGGTTAAAAATTTCTTTAAGAGAAAAAATCCCGCCCAATTTTTTATCGCGCTTATGGCGTTGAGCCTTATTATATGGCTCGTCAGTTCGCTCATCGTCGGAGAAAAATTTTTCACGGGAATCTTTTTTAATAACGGCACCGACCTTTTTATGGATTATTTTAATTCGATCAGAGATGTTTTTCAGGGCATAGGCGTCTATACCGAACGACATGTTATCTATCCGCCTATGGCGAATCTGATTTTTCTTTTATGCCTGCGTTTTATCCCGGACGAATATGCCGCAACTTCTTTTAACGATCGTTATCTGTGGGTCAATTATCCTTCGGCAATTTTGTCCTGTTTATTGTTTATACTTATTTTTGCCGTTCTGTTTTTATTGCTTTGTCAACGGCATATGCGCTTTAACGGGAAAACAAAGCTCCTTTTTTCTTTTTTCCTGTTGGCCAACGTGCCCATGCTTTACCTATTGGAGCGCGGAAATATTATTTTGATTTCCACCCTTTTTACAGGTATCTATATTTTTACTTATGACAGCAAAAGTAAGCTCGCCCGAGAAATAGGGCTTTTCTCTCTTGCATTCGCCTTTTCCATTAAATTATACCCCGCCGCGTTAGGTTGGATGCTGATCGCAGATAAGCGCTATAAAGAGGCCTTACGGTGCGTAATTTATGGAATTTTACTGCTGATTATCCCCTCGTTTTTTTTCGGTGGGCCGAAATGTCTTATTTGGATGATGGAAAATATATTTTCCTTTTCGTCGGGAAATAGTGGTTGGGACACAATTTCTCATGCAGTGCATATTCCCGTAATTGTTTTGAAAATAATATTTTATATCGAAATAGTAACCTGCATCGTCTTTTTTATTCTTTCGTCCTTTTTCCAAAAAGAGCGTTGGAAGGTCTGGACGTTTGCTTGTGCATTATTTATGGCCGCCCCGCCGTTGCATGCCGTTTACGGTTGGAATCTTTTTCTCATTCCCCTTATTTTACTTTGCAATGAAAAAACATTAAACGGAAAAAATCTTCTATATTTCCTTTTCATTGCTTTTCCGTTTTTATTTATTCCCGGGGTCTTTCCTCCCGGCATCTCCAATTCGAATATCACAATAAATGAAGTCGTCATTCTTTTATGTCTTATCGCCCTTCTTATACTTTGCATTGTCGATACGTTTTCGGCAATTACAATCAGGCAAAAAGAAAAAAATAATGTTTCCGCTGATTTTTAACTGAAGAAACAAACAAGGAAGTCAATTTTCTATTATGTACTATGTAAATGAAAATATTAAAAACACAAAAAGAATTTTTCCTCAACAGGGCAGATATGCGTATAAGAGATATGATATGAACGAAAATCCCGAGGGCCTTCCCAAAGCTTTTGTCGATTCAGTCCTCAAGGAAATCACGCCCGAATTTTTGTCCGTTTATCCCGAGCCTGACCGTTTTCTAAACAAATACGCTTCTTTTGTCGGGGTAAGCTACGACAATGTCCTTACGACAAACGGTTCCGACACGGCGATACGATATCTTCTCGAAACTTTCGGAGAAACGAAAAAAGAAGTTGTAACCGTCTCTCCTTCCTTTGAAATGTATGGGGTAAACTGTAACATACTCGGTTTGAAGCACGTCCCGGTCTCATATGAAAAGGATCTGACGATAAATATTGAAAATATTTTGCGCGCGATTACTTCCGATACCCGTGTTGTTGTTCTTTTGAACCCTAATAATCCAATAGGAAACGTTTATACCCGGGAAGAAGCGGAACAAGTGATTATCAAGGCACAACAAGTCGGAGCAATCGTTATTATAGATGAAGCTTACCACTACTTTTATAGACATACCTTTCTCGATTTTATCGAGCGCTATGACAACGTAGTTATTTTAAGAACTTTTTCAAAGCTTTTTTCGCTCGCCGCTTGTCGATTGGGGGTAATACTCGGCAATCCGGCGTTGATTTCTTACGTAAAAAATGCCCGGTTGACATTTGACGTCAACTCCGTCGCTTTACTTTTCGGTGAACGGATTTTAGAGCGTCCCGAGTTGATTGAGTATTTAATAAAACGGCAGGAAGAAGGAAAGAGTTACACGCTTAACCGCTTGAAGGAATATGGTTATGAATATCGGGACTGTAAAGGGAATTTTATCTTTATCAAGCCTTTGCATGACGCAAGGACTATCGCGGAAAAGCTGCGTGAAGAAAAAAAAGTTTTAGTCCACGCTTACGGCAATCCACTATTAAAGGACTATATACGTGTTTCCGTCGGATCAATCGACGCAATGAAAATATTTCTAAATGCGTTCTTCGAGGTCGATCACAAATAGCTTTTGCTATAGGATAAGGGAAAACAAAAGATGAAAAAAGTAATAACTTACGGTACGTTTGACATGCTCCATATTGGTCATATCCGTTTGCTGGAAAGAGCAAAGGCTTTAGGCGATTATCTGATTGTAGGGATTACGTCCGCAGGCTTCGATATGGCACGGGGAAAACTGAATGTCCGGCAAACTTTGACCGAGCGCATAAAAGCCGTTATGAATTTAGGAATAGCCGACGAAGTCATTGCCGAAGAGTACGAAGGCCAAAAAATCGACGACATCAAACGCTATAACATTGATATTTTCGCTATCGGTTCCGATTGGGAAGGAAAATTTGATTATTTGAAAAACTATTGCGAAGTAGTGTATCTCGAAAGAACAAGGGGAATTTCAAGTACGGAAATCCGTTCCCGCAACGTTATACGAATGGGTATTGTAGGATATTCTTCAATGTCGGAAAAATTTATTGAAGAATGCAAATATGTAAACGGCATAGAAGTACAGGCTATTTATACAAAATCTTACCCCCCCGCTGCTTTGAGTTTTAAGGAGGCAAATGCCTGTTATCTCTTTGACGACTACGAAAAATTTCTTTCTGAAATTGACGCCGTCTATATCGTCTCCGATCCAAAGACGCGATACGGCTACATTAAAAAAGCACTCATTGAGAAAAAGCACGTTTTGTGCGAATCTCCCGTTTCTTTAAGCCGTGAACAAACCATCGAACTGATCACGTTGGCACAGTCGAAAAATCTCATTCTTTTTGAAGGCATAAAAACAGCCTATGTCCTTGCCTTCTCCCGACTTATTTCGCTTGTTCGCAGCGGAATTATAGGGGCAGTTAAATCCATCGATTCTACTTGCACCAGTTTAAGAAGTACTTCGGAAAATAACTGGGGAAGTCTGCTCGATTGGGGTGCGATCGCCATACTTCCGATTTTTGAAATTCTCGGTACGGAGTATATAAAAAAAGATATCATTTCCTATTTCGGCAATGCCGACGATATCGATCTGTTCACGAAAGTATCTTTTATTTATCCAAAAGCAACTGCGTCCTTAAAGGTCGGCATAGGCGTCAAATCGGAAGGAGAATTGGTTATTTCGGGAACGCGCGGTTATGTCTATGTTCCCGCTCCCTGGTGGAAAACGGAATATTTTGAAATCCGTTTTGAAAATCCTGCTGAAAACAAGAGATACTTCTATTCGCTGCACGGCGAAGGCATCAGATACGAGATATCCGCCTTTTCTGAAATCATTCAGAGAAAAACGGAAAATTATTATATTAATAACGATATTACCATTGCGATCAGCGGATTAATGGAAGATTACTGTAATAAAAAAGACGTAACGCTTATTTGCTAAATTGTTTGCCCTTCAATCGCACTGCGTTTTTTACAAAGGAGAAAGTATGGAAAAGCTGGAAAAAATTCATTCGGTTCTTTTCGATATGTTGAGAGAAATCGCCTCTTTATGCGATAAATATGAGATCGAATATTTTTTAGATTCGGGGACGTTATTGGGTGCGGTAAGGCATCAGGATTTTATTCCTTGGGACGACGATGCCGATATCGCAATGAAAAGAAGCGAATATGAAAAATTTCTAAAGGTAGCGGACGAGCTTCCCAAGCCCTATCTTTTGATTCAACCGCAAGATTATGGCGGATACTTTTTTGATTTTGCGCCGCGCGTCCTCAATATGGATGAACCTCTACATACGGAAACACAAGAAGACATTGCACAAAATAACTATCAAAATCGTATGGCCGTCGATATTTTTTTATTGGACAATGCTCCTGATGACTTAAAAGCATTCCACAAGATGGTATTAAAGCAAAAAATTCTTTACGGATATGCAATGGCGCATCGTTTCAATAAAAAAATGCATTCGCATTCCCTAAGTGAAAAGCTGAAAATTTTTATTTTATCTTTTCTGGGAAAATTCCATTCTCTTAAAAACATTTTGAAAAAGCAAGAATGCTTAAGCACTGCTTACAACAAAAAAGACACCAACTACTATTGTTTTACAAACGTTATTCTTAAAGAAATCGGGAATCGTTATTCAAAAGAATGGTTTGATTCCTCCGTGAAGCTTCCTATACGCGACGCTCTCTTTACCTGTCCCGCGGGATACGATAAAACGCTGACTGCTTTATACGGCGACTATATGACGCCTCCGCCTCCGGAAGAACGATATCCCTCTCATATCGATTAAATTTAGATAAGGAAAAAACCGCTGCATTTTGCTATTATCAGCAGTAATTCAAAGGAGGAAATTAGTGGATAAAATCGCCGTGCTCGTTCCCTGCTACAACGAAAGCAAAACGATCGAAAAGGTAGTAAACGACTTCCGCCGCGTCCTTCCCGACGCGATCGTTTACGTGTATGACAATAATTCCACCGACGACACCGCGGCCATTGCTCTTGCAGCCGGAGCGGTAGTTCTGCACGAATACATGCAGTGAACAGGAAACGTGATCCGAAGGATGTTTCGGGAAATCGACGCCGAATGCTATATTATGGTGGACGGAAACGATACGTATCCCGCGGAAGCCGCGCCCGAAATGGTGCGTAACGTTTTGGAAAAAACAGCGATATGGTCGTCGGCGATCGCCCTGATCATGTAGTTCGGAGTAAATATCTGTCACGGAAATTATAAACTGATAAAAATCATTTCCACCGCCGTCGTTATGGTGTTCAACTTCGTCACAAAAAAATTAACTCTCTCTAAAAAATAAACTTTTTCCAAAATTTCGGTAAAGGCCTCGTCGATTAAATATGAAATTTAACTCTCTGTTTGAAAAAGAAAATAGAAAAAAGATGGGCGACCTTTTTCTGAACATCGGGGCGACCGCCCTGTTCAATCTCGTCATTCAGTTTGCTCTGTATCCCTATCTGAATAAAACGTTGGGAAAAGAAATGTACGGGACTGCGCTTTTTATGCTCTCTCTCGTCGCCATAGCCTCGGGCTCCTGCGGAACCGCGGCCAATTATTCGCGGTTAGTGAGCGAAAAAACACTTCGCCCCTCCAACGGAGACTACAATCTTTTTCTGCTTGTCGGCGGAATACTTTGCGCCGCAGTCGGTCTTTTTTATCTTTGGTGGATAAAGCTTCTCACCCCTATAACGGCAATTCTTTTCGCGGCGCTTCTCATCGTCACCGCCTTCCGTTATTATTCCGATGTGGAGTTTAAGTTAAAGACCTCTTTCGTCCGCTATTTTTTCTTTTATCTCGCCATTTCCGTCGGATATCTTCTCGGGCTTCTCGTGTATCGAAAGACAAATCAATGGATGACCGCCCTTCTGACGGGCGAAATTTTCGGCCTCGTCTATGCGGCCTTTGCAAGCAGGATCTACCGTCATCCCCTATTGCGCCCCTCTCAAAGCTTCGGACTCGTCCTGAAAAGTATTTCTTTTCTTCTCCTTTCCAACCTTCTCGAAAACCTCACGTTAAACGCCGACCGCCTGCTCCTATATTCTTTCGTGGACGGAACGGCGGTCTCCGTCTATTATACGGCGTCTCTTTTCGGAAAAGTCGTAGCGCTGCTCACCGTCCCCGTCAATTCGGTAATCATCAGCTATCTGATCCGCTACGACAAGGAGCTGTCGAAAAAAATGTGGAGCGTCTTTACCATCGGCGGAATTGTTTGCGGCGCAATCTGTTTAGGCGCATGTCTCCTGTTTTCGGGGCTTATTCTGCCGCATTTCTACAACGACTTATACGCCGCCTCTAAGCCCTATCTGTTCCCCGCCATTCTCAGCCAGATTCTCTATTTCGTTTCGGGCGTGCTGTTGGTGGTGCTGCTGCGCTTCCGCGGAGAAAAGAAACAATTTTTTCTCAATCTGGGCTATGCGATCGTATTTTTTGCGCTCACCTTAATCGCCACTTATCTTTTCGGCCTGAACGGCTTTGTGTGGGCCTCCCTGTTGGCTAACGCCCTCCGACTGGCCGTCGTCATTCCCTGGGGCTTTTTGCCGCCCCGCCGAAAGGCGGCTCCGCCTCCGCCGGAAGAAACCGAACAATCTTAAAAAACGCCGCCCGAGCTTTTGGTTCGGGCGGTGTTGTTGCTTTATTTGTACCGAAAGAGGATAAGCATACCGCTTACCCTCTTTTTTTATACGCTAAAACAGCGGTCGGCCATTTGACGGTTCGATACAAGAAAATTTTATTCTCTTTTTCTGTCGCAAAAACTAAAGGACGGCAAGTGCGGGTTCGATACAAGAAAGCTTTATTCTCTTTTTCTATCGTCAAAATAATGACAATTGCTGTGCCCACGGCTTTTCGAGTGCTTTTTCTCTCTTTACAGTCGAAGGCAATTCCGCAAGAAACGGCGAAGAATCGCCTCTGGTTGTCAAAACGAGCTCCTCTATTGCGCGGGTAATGCCCACGTAAAACAGGCGGCGTTCCTCTTCCTCGTCCGTTTCCCGCGAAGAAACGAGCGGCAGTACCTTTTCGGTAAGTCCGCAGAGGAATACGACGGGGAATTCCAACCCCTTGGCGCCGTGCAGCGTAGCCAGTCTCACGGCTCCCGCGGCCGCGTTTCCGCTGGGGAGCAAAACGTCGCCCTCCTTGCCCAGATACACCGCGTCGAGAAATTCGTCCATGGCCGCGTAATGCGCGGCTTTTATCAGTTCTTCAAATTCCGCGGAAGTTAAATGCTGATATTCCTTCCAGGCCGTCAAAATTTTTCTCGGTCTGCCTCCGATAAGCGGCAGAAATTTTTCTTTCGCCGCTTCAAAATTTTCGCGCCCGCCCATAAATTCCAACGCCTGCGCTTCAGCCGCTTCGTTCTGCGCGAGCAGGGCGGCAAAAAACGCGAGGGTACCGCTCACCGCGGGCGCTTCGAGAAATTCCGTCTTACCCGAAACGACGCAGGGAATGTCGTCTCTCCTTAAACAATGCTCGATTTGGGAAAGCTGGCGATGCGTGCGCGCAAGCACCGCAATCTCTCCAAATTCCCGCAGCCCTTCCTCCCTGCCTTTGCCGAGCATGTCCAGCCCGCCCGTCATGCGCGCGATTTCTTTGGCCACAAATATCCCCTCGGAAAGCTCCGAAGCGCAATCGACCAAACGAACGGCCGCCCCCGACGGCTTGCACGCCTCGAGCACGCGCGCGCCCGAATTATGCGAAACGACGTTCAGCGCGCAATCGATCACCTCGGGCGTCGAGCGGTAATTTTTCGTCAGCCGCACGGTAAGCGCGTCGGGATAATCCGCCGCCAGCATTGAAAAACAATCGGACGCGGCGCCGCGGAAGGAATAAATGGCCTGATCGGGATCGCCGATCGCAAACAGCCGCCCCTCTTCGCCCAGCCACAGACGGATCAACTCGTACTGCGCGGGATTGACGTCCTGAAATTCGTCCACGTGCAGATAACGGAATTGTTTTCCCTTTATCTTTCGCTTCAGCGCTTCGGAGATGAGATCGTCGTAATCCAGCATTCCCGCCGCCCTCAGGCGTCGGTTATATTCCGCCGCCGCGTCCGTTTCCGTCTCTTTGCCGTTTTTCACGGCGGATACATGATTCAAAAATTTGCGGGGAGCAAGCTTTATCCCGTATTCCGCGACGACCTCGGCCGCGGTTTTCAGCATAAAAGCAGGGTTCGCCAAAGCGAATTCGTCTTTCAAAAAGGAAAAACAAATCGAGTGAAAGGTGCCCACGGTAATCTTTTCCGCCGCTTTTTTCAACCGTCCCGAAAGCCTTTCGCGCATTTCGGCCGCGGCTTTGACCGTGAACGTCACCGCGGTAATCTCCGCAGGCTTCACGCCGCTTTCCACCAGGCGCACGATCCGCTCTACCAGCGTAAACGTCTTGCCTGTGCCGGGGCCGGCGACGACCGCCGTCACGCGCGCTTTGCTGTCCGCCGCGGCTTCCTGTTCGGCGTTTATTCCGCGAGGGTCTCTCTCCCCGCTTTCGTTTTCGTTTTTTTCTTCTTTCCCCTTTTTGAAT
>ERZ1036470.399-NODE-399-length-20329-cov-31.573148_pt1 | contig 20329 bp, 14 predicted proteins | sample MGYA00514232_ERZ1036470 | MGnify/ENA primary metagenome ERZ1036470 (study PRJEB33795, sample SAMN09464898) | human gut metagenome | isolation source: Bloodstream | host: Homo sapiens | place: USA: Stanford, California | collected 2016-02 ... | reverse complement strand
TAGAGCATAACCTTGCCAAGGTTAGGGTCGCGGGTTCGAGTCCCGTCTTCCGCTCGCTTCCAAAAGGCCTCGCTGTTCGAAAGAATAGCGGGGCTTTTTATTTCCAAAATATAATCGTATCTTTATCTTCAATTAAAGTGAGGGTTATGGAATTACGTACAGCGAATGTTACCCGATATATCATGCCTCTGCGGGAAGGCGGATCATTGCCTGCTTTAGCGGAGGCGGACGATGAGTTTAAATATGTCGTTAAGTTCCGGGGAGCCGGACATGGGACAAAAGCCTTGATAGCCGAGTTGATCGGAGGTGAGATCGCTCGTTGCTTGGGTTTCCATGTACCGGAATTGGTCTTCCTGAATCTTGACGAGGCTTTCGGGCGGTCGGAAGGTGACGAGGAGATACAAGACTTACTACAAGCAAGTCAAGGGCTCAATCTGGGATTACATTTTTTATCCGGAGCCTTAACTTTCGATCCGGTAGTCAATCGTGTAGATCCCAAACTCGCCTCACAAGTCGTATGGCTCGATGCTCTTTTGACAAATATAGACCGCACGGTCCGGAATACGAATATGTTGATATGGAATAATGAACTTTGGCTCATCGATCATGGAGCTTCCTTATTTTTCCATTTCTCATGGGTAAATTGGCAAAAACATGCGATCGGCCCTTTCATCCATATCAAGGATCATGTATTATTGCCACAAGCGACGCTGCTGGAGGAAGTAGACAAGGATTTCAAACGTATCTTAACGGAAGAGAAAATTCGTGAGATCGTAGGTCTAGTACCCGACGATTGGTTGCATAGGAACGATAGTCCCGGTACGCCTCAAGAGATACGTGATGTATATATCCGGTTCTTAATTGACCGAATCGCCCATTCTGACACGTTTATAAATGAAGCTCGACATGCAAGACAAACACTTATATGAATATGCCGTAATCCGTATCGTACCGAAAATCGAACGGGAGGAGTTTATCAATGTAGGCCTTATCATGTTCTGTAAACGGCCTAAATTCATCAAGGCTCGCTATCATGTAGACGAGAAGAAACTTCGTCTGTTCACATCAGATATAGATAAGGAATCTTTGTGTACGAATCTCCACGTTTTCGATAAGATATGTTCCGGCGCAAAGGATGGAGGTCCTATAGCCAGCCTAGATATTCCGGAGCGCTTTCGTTGGCTTACCGCCATAAGAAGTGCCTCTATCCAAACCTCACGTCCACATCCCGGTTTTTCCAACGATCTAGAACAGACATTTGAGAGATTATTTCAAGAATTAGTCTTATAGATAATAAACATAAATCTCCGTATCACGATAAAAGAAAAAAGACGGATCGTTTAAACAACCCGTCTTTCCTTATTGAATTAATAGATATTATACTTTTCCTTTTAAGTCCGCATCCATAGCGGCGGCGGCCTTACGACCGTCTCCCATCGCCAGAATCACGGTAGCTCCACCACGAACGATGTCACCACCGGCATACACATCGCCTAAAGCGGAACGCATACTGTCTTCCTCCACTACGATCGTACCCTTCTTGCTCACCTCCAAGCCTCCAAAGGCACGGGGTATTAATGGATTCGGAGATACACCGACGCTAACGATCACCTCATCCACATCAATTGTTTCGATAGCGCCCTCGATAGGTACCGGACGACGGCGACCAGAGGCATCCGGCTCGCCCAATTCCATCTTCTGCAAACGCATCTGTTTCACACGGCCTCTTTCATCACCTATATATTCAATCGGATTATGAAGCGTCAAGAACTCCACACCTTCTTCCTTCGCATGTTTCACCTCTTCCAGACGGGCAGGCATCTCCTCCTCGCTACGACGGTAGACGATCATAGCACGCTCAGCACCCAGACGACGAGCGGTACGGACAGAGTCCATAGCGGTATTTCCTCCACCGATCACGGCCACCTTCTTTCCTTGTAGCACCGGCGTATCACTTTCCGGATTCGCCGCATCCATTAAGTTTACACGGGTCAAATACTCGTTGGACGACATCACGCCCACAAAGTTCTCACCCGGAATGTTCATAAAGTTAGGCAGACCGGCGCCACTTGCCACAAACACGCCCTTAAAGCCATCCGCATGCAAATCATCATAACTGATCGTCTTGCCCACGATACAATCTTTCTCAAACTGTACGCCCATCTTCCGAAGACCATCAATCTCCACGTCCACGATCTTATTCGGTAGGCGGAACTCCGGGATACCATATTTCAATACACCACCGATCTCATGCAATGCCTCGAACACAGTCACATCATATCCACGCTTCGCCATATCTCCGGCAAAAGACAATCCGGCAGGACCGGAACCTACCACGGCAATCTTGATACCGTTCTTCTCCGCGATCTCCGAAACCGAGATATTACCGCTCTCACGTTCGTAATCAGCGGCGAAACGCTCCAAGTAGCCAATGGCAACCGCTTCCTTACCCATTTTCAAATGGATACACTTGCTCTCGCATTGTTTCTCCTGCGGACAGACACGACCGCAAACAGCGGGCAGGGCACTTGTCTCTTTCAAGGTCTTAGCGGCCTCCAAGAATTCCCCACGCTCGATATTCTTGATAAAAGTAGGTATATTGATATTTACCGGACATCCCTGCATACAAGTAGGATTCGGACAATCCAAACAGCGCTCGGCCTCTTGCATGGCCTGTTCTTTTGTCAAGCCTAAGTTAACTTCCTCCAAACGGGTACGACTCCGGTATTCCGGGTCCAACTCGTTCATCTTCACACGGGGGATATCCGCACGTTCTTTATTTTTCTTGCTTTTGCGAAGTGCCTCCCGCCAAGGTTCGGCACGACGAGCAGCGATTAATTCTTCTGTTGTCATGATTCAATTACGTGGTTTCGTTATTTCTTCTCTATATCCTTATAAGCGCCGAGACGCATGATCATCTCATCAAAATCCACTTGATGAGCATCGAACTCCGGTCCGTCCACACAAACGAACTTGGTCTTCCCGCCTACCGTGATACGGCAAGCACCACACATACCCGTTCCGTCCACCATGATCGTATTCAAGGAAGCTACGGTAGGAATCTCGTATTTCTTTGTAAGAGCGGAAACGAATTTCATCATAATGGCCGGACCGATCGTAACGCATAAATCCACCTTCTCCCGGTTGATCACGCTCTCCACACCATTCGTCACCAAGCCTTTCGTACCATACGATCCGTCATCGGTCATGATAATTACCTCATCCGAGTTTTGGCGCATCTGCTCCTCAAGGATCACCAAGTCCTTGGTACGGGCCGCCAATACGACGATCACACGGTTTCCCGCCTTATGGAAAGCCTCCACGATCGGCAACAACGGAGCGACACCTACGCCACCACCGGCACAAACAACCGTTCCAACCTTCTCGATATGGGTAGCCTGCCCTAACGGACCCACCACATCCGTGATATAGTCACCCTCGTTCAATTCACAGATCTTACGGGATGAGCCGCCTACCGCTTGGATCACCAAGGTGATGGTACCTTTCTCGGTATCCGCCCCGGCGATGGTAAGAGGTATACGTTCGCCTTTTTCGCCAACCTTCACGATCACGAAGTGACCGGCCTTGCGGGAGCGGGCGATCAAAGGAGCCTCGACTTCCAGCTTCACCACGTTGGCAGAGAAATGTTCTTTACTTACAATCTTATTCATTATAATCGCTACTGTTGATAGTTTGTCTTGTTTTGCCGGCAAAAATAAGATAAAAAAGTGAATATAGCCCTATTTTCCTTAACAAAAGGCTTTATTCAAACAAACCTTCATCACGCACTAACATCAAAATAGCGGAATGAGGGACAATCAAGAACTTCTCGTCATTAAAATTGATCTCGTAAGCGGCATTCTGCAAATAGACAGCCAAATCACCTTCACGGGCTTGAAGCGGCAAGTATTGCACCTCCTCCCCTTTCTTTTTCTCCCAGACCTCATGCTCCTCAGATTGAGAAGGCAATGGATATCCGGGCCCCGTCTTTATGATATAACCCGCTTGTATCTTCTCCCCTTGTTGAACCGAGGGAGGCAGATACAATCCGGTCTTCGTCTGGCTCTGTGGATTCTTAGGCTTAATCAATACTTTATCGCCTATCATCAGGAATTTATCGATGTCTTTTTGATCTATGGATAGTTGCATGATTATAAGATGTTAAATTTTTATTTCGCGAACTTACGGAAAGTTTACCGAACAAAAAACCCTGTTCGTTGAATAAATCCGCTCGTTCACAGATTATATTTTCCTAAGTTTTTCCCTTGATTTACATTTACACCGTTAGAACTTGTGAAAGCCATAACAATCCGGTTCATCATACAGACCGGCAGAATAGGTAAACATTAAGGAAAAGGGCACTTTCGGGTGCCCTTTCTCATTTATCCCCATCAGAAAACAATCGGATTCTATCAAAAGTTGTTCACCGATAAAAAACACGATTTCACAGAATAAATCCGCCCATTCACTGACTTTTATTGCTCAGACTCTAAACAAACTTTAATATTGAACCTAGTTTACTATACTTTATTAACCTATTTTATTATGAAACACAGACATGCGATCTTTAGAAGCAGGCTGGGACTAGCTTTATGCTTTATGTTGGCAGGCGGTGCTATCATACCGCAAAGTTCCGTATTAAAAGCGGAAACCTCCGTTATGCAACAATCCCGGAAAATAACGGGTACGATCACCGACGCTAAAGGAGAGCCCCTATTAGGTGTTAACGTAGTCGTAAAGGGTACCACGAACGGAACGATCACCGATCTGGATGGTAAATACGTATTAGAAGTAGAGCCGAATGCCATTCTGGTCATCTCTTACATCGGGTACGTAACTCAACAAACACCTGCAAGCGGGAACGTCATGAACATTACCTTAAAGGAAGACACCCAAAATCTAGACGAGGTAGTCGTTGTCGGTTACGGTACCCAACAGAAAAAGGACATCACAGGTTCCGTAGCGGTTATCGATACTGAAGAGCTATTGGCGTCTTCCGGTTCTTCCGCCACACAACAGTTGCAAGGTAAAGCGGCGGGCGTAAACATCGGTACCTCTGGTGCTCCCGGTTCAGCCACGATGGTACGCATCCGAGGTATTAATTCCATCAATGACAACGGACCTTTGTATGTTATCGATGGTGTATCCACTCGTGACCAAGACCTAAGCTCTATCAATCCCAATGACATCGAGAGTATGCAAGTATTGAAAGACGCCTCCTCCGCAGCGATCTACGGAGCGCAAGCAGCGAATGGCGTCATTTTGATCACGACCAAGAAAGGGACAAAAACGGGACAGCCGAGATTAACCTATGACGGATATTACGGTTTCTCTAAAACAGGTAAACGCTATGACGTCTTAAACGCTTATGACCGTATTGATGTCGAATGGCAAGCCTCGAAAAACAATCTGGACCTAACGGGAGCCAGCGCCAATGGAGAATTACCTTACCACCAGCAATTCGGAAGCACTTCCGACTCTTGGGTTAATCATCTACCCAATTACATGACCGTAACTGGCGCCGGTGGTAGCACCTCCATCGATCCTAGCGATTACGATCAAGCGAACAACGTAGTCTATGCGCCCGTAGGCGATACGAACTGGTGGGATGAAATCAGCCAACTCGGTTGGATGCAAAATCACCAGTTGTCCTTGTCTGGAGGTACCGATAAAGGGCAATACACCATGAGCATGAACTATTTCGACCAGCAAGGTACCGCTATCGAATCTTATTTCACACGCTATCAAGCACGTGCTAATTCATCGTATAACGTCCGCCCATGGTTGCGATTCGGAGAGAACCTAACTTATAGTTTTAGCAAAAACAACGGACTTAGCTTCTCAGGTACAGAGTCCAACATCTACTCATGGACTTATCGGGCCTCTCCTTATGTACCGGTTTATGACTATGCGGGCAATTATGCAGGCTCCTTATTCGCCGGGACCGGCAATTTCCAGAATCCTGTAGCTATTCGTGAAAGAAATAAGGATAATTATGCCACTACCCAACGTGTATTTGGCAACGTGTATGGAGAAGCAGACCTATGGACCGGGCTGACTTTTAAAACAAACTTCGGTATCGATTATCGTAATGATTATTCTTACTCGATGACCAAGAACAACCCGGAGTTCTCCGAGTCCGGTGGCCAAAATAATTTCTACGAAAGTAATTACTTCAATTATCGTTGGGTTTGGACCAATACGCTATCTTTCAGCCGGACATTCAATGAGATCCATTCCTTGAACATCTTATTGGGAACAGAGGCTATTCGGGATGGTTTAGGCAGATCCCTCAACGCACGTAGATATAACTATTTATTCGAAGACAATACCAATACATACACCTTGGATATGGGCGAGAACAATAGCCAACGTACCAACTCTTCCACTTACAATGGAGAATTCGCGCTATTTGGTATGTTTGCCCGTGCAGACTATGGATATAAGGATAAGTATCTATTAACCGGTATTATCCGCCGGGACGGTGTTTCCCGTTTCTCGGAAAATAATCGTTACGGAGTCTTTCCATCTATCTCCGCCGGTTGGCGTATGTCAGAGGAGGCATTTATGGAACCAAGCCGAGATTGGCTGGACGACTTAAAGATACGAGCCGGTTACGGCGTCACGGGTAACTCAGAGATTCCTGTCGCGACTAATTTCGCCAATTTGTTCACGACCAGCACCTCCTATACGAATTACGACATGACCGGAGCGAACAATAGCGAGACAACCGGATTCCGCCTCAGTACCTACGGTAACACTGATACGAAATGGGAAATGACCAAGATGGTCAACTTGGGTCTGGACGCAACCTTCCTGAATGGTAAATTCAGCGGTTCATTCGAATGGTATACGAAGAAGACATCCAATATGTTGATACAAGCGGCCTACACCTCGATGGCCGGAGAATCCGGAAGCCCTTATATCAACTTCGGAGATATAAAGAACACCGGTTTCGACTTCATGTTTAATTACCGTGACCGAAAAGGAGACTGGGCATGGGATCTATCCTTGAATTTATCCCATTATAAAAATGAGGTCTTGAAACTCGCGGAAGCTGACGATTATTCTCTATGGGCTAGCGGTACGCGCATCGAAGGATACGTAACCCGTACGACAAAAGGACATGCCGTGTCTGAATTCTGGGGGTTGAAGCAAAATGGTTTTTATGAGTCCGTAGCCGATGTTATGGCAACCAAGCCATTCGGACAAAGTGATATCACAGAGGCAGACGCTGCCGCTTATGTCGGCCGCTTCCGTTTCGAGGACTTGAACGGAGACGGCAAATTGGATGATAGCGACCGGACCTTTATCGGCTCTCCTCATCCGGACTTAACCGGAGGCCTCAACGCCACGTTAACATGGAAAAACTGGGACTTTACTATGTTCTGGAACTTCTCTATCGGCAATGACTTATATAATAACACAAAATATTTTACCGATTTCTGGACTTTCAACGGTAATAAATCCTCACGCCTCAGAGATCAATCATGGACATTGAATGGCGATAACAGTAATGCTATCCTTCCTATGCTGAATACGGAAGATAACTATTCCGGAGCTTATTCTAGCTCTTATTACGTAGAAGACGCCTCCTTCTTACGCCTGAAAAATCTCGTATTGGGATATTCCTTGCCTAAGGAATTACTCAAGAAGGCCGGTATCCAGAATCTCCGCCTGTACTTACAAGCCGAGAATATCCTTACGATCACCGGATATACAGGCTTAGACCCAGAGTTTACCAACGCTTATTTACGGCAAAGCGATTCTGACAACGATGGAGCCGGACGTGTAGACTTAAAAAGAGGAGTCGATATGGGAGGCTGGCCAACAACCATGCGGTTCTTATTGGGCGTGAATTTTACTTTCTAAATCCATTTTATAATAAAAACGACTAGTATGAGACATAAAATATTAATAGTAAGCGCAGCTGCTTTATTTACCTTGAGTTCTTGCGGTGAAGATTTCCTGTATAAAGCTCCTCAAGGCAGTATTGACCAAGAAGCATTAACAAATGCTGAAGGGGTTGAGTTATTGGTGGTCAACGCTTATGCCGGTTTGACCCGGCCGACCGGATATGACAATATGTTCAATTGGGTATTCGGTGGTGTATACGGAGGTGACGCTAATAAAGGCTCCGAATCCAATGACCAATCCGTATTGAACTCCGTAGAGACGTATGCCGTCACGGCCACAAACGACTATTTACAGAATAAGTGGAAAGACGCATATTATGGAGCACAACGTTGCAACTTAGCACTCAATGTGATGAAAGAAGCGGCAGACATGGATGAGACAACCAAGGCCTACCGGACCGCGGAGCTAAAATTCTTACGTGCCCTATTCATGTTCGAAGGGGTAAAGATTTTCGGGCCGACCGGCATGCCCTATATCGACGAGACGATCGCCGCTGAAGAAAATGACCCGAAAGTTCATAACGGTACGGACATCTATCCTAATATTTTAGCAGACGTAGAAGCGGCCATTGAAGGATTACCCGAAAAACAGACCGAAGTGGCACGCCCTACGAAAACAGCGGCAAAAGCGTTAAAGGCTAAAATACTAATGCAACAAGGTGATATGACAGCCGCCAAACCGATCTTGGCCGATATTATCGCAAACGGATTAAGCCCTAAAGGAGAGAGATTAGCCTTACAAGATGATCTGGACGCAAATTTTAACGCAACTACCGAAAATGGGAAAGAGTCTATTTTTGAGGTACAATTCTCTGTCGGAGCCAATAATAACGGGAATTACGGATTTTTACTGAATTATCCTCATAACACAGGCCCCGGTGGATGTTGCGGATTTTATCAACCCTCTTACGAACTGGTAAACTCATTCCAAGTAGACGAAAACGGACTTCCTTATCTTGACGGAGAGTACAGAAATAAAAAATCCGTAACAGAACGTGTTACCGATTATGATTACATCTCTAAGAATGATAAAACAATCGCCGTGGACCCTCGTTTAGATTTCGCCGTAGGACGTATGGAGATTCCCTATAAAGATTGGGGATTGCCTGCTAATGATTGGATACGAAATGTAAGTAGCGGTGGTGTATTCCTACCGAAAAAGCATGTATATAGCAAAGCGGAACAGGATGCCGGATTAGCTGGCTCCACCTATTCATCCGGCTGGGCTCCCGGTTCTGCCATGAATTTACAATATCTATGCTTACGTGATTGTAAATTGTTATACGCGGAATGCCTAGCGAACGACGGAGAATTAAGTGCCGCCATGCAGCAAGTAAACGATATCCGTGAACGTGCAGCCAAACCGGACAATATCATTTATCTGGAAGACGGAACGCCTGCCGCCAATTATTTAGTGAAACCTTATCCATCCAGTCACGCCGCATTCAGCAACAAGGAAACTTGTATCAAGGCGATTCATATGGAACGTAAGCTGGAACTTGCGATGGAAGGACAACGATTTTTCGATCTGGTTCGTTGGGGAGGTGATTATATGAACAAGGAATTGACGGCATATATAAATTATGAGAAGCAATACCTAACTAAATTCTATGGTGTATCCGCTCCAACCGCTTCTAAGACGATGTTCCCGCTTCCCGAGACAGAGATCCAGACCGCAGGAAACGATGAGAACGGCCAAGCTTATCTGGTACAAAATGATGCTTGGAAATAGTCCAATCTCATCCTTCTTATAAACAGAAAGGCGGGCTTCCCGAAAGAAAGTCCGCCTTCACGATTCTTTGTATCTACATTAAATAGAACGTCCCTTGAACACATTCGACTCGCTTGAAGGATAGAGATTTCCCGTAAAGGATATACGGTTGCTATTAAAGTTAGGCGATACCGTGGCAGTACATTTATTCGTACCTTTCGCCATACGGAACGTAACCCTAGCGGATACCGCTACACCCTGCACATTCATCTCGTACATAACGTTTCCTTTTTTGTCAGTCTTCATCTGTACACCGGAAGTTGTTCCATCAACCGTTATACCTCCTATTCCGTTAGGACCGGCCGCCGGAGTATTAAACGCTAACTGAATGGTAGCCTTCTCACCCTTCACCGAAACGAAGTTCGTGTTCGGAGTAACATAAACAAAACTACCGCGCTTAAACTCTATACGATCCGCTTCCAATACGAAATCCTTATTCTTCAAAGCTTGCACCGCTTGTTCAAACAATGCGTTAGCCTCGGCTTCCTCCGCAGCTTTCTTCGCTGCCTTCTCTGCTGACTTGTCCTGCTGTGCCATCATCGACCCTGCACCAAATAATAAAACGGCGAGCAATAATACAATCTTCTTCATATTAACTCATTTTTAAAGGTTTGTCTATAAAAGTACTTTTATACATACAATAAAAATACAATTAACATCGACATAAGTTCATCTTTAACCCTTATTTTTCACGTTTTTAACATGATACCATAAAAAGCCCCATGCGGTTACCGCCGCGATGAAATCGGAGAAAGGTTGCGCTAGCCAAACGCCATCCAATCCCCAGATCGGAGGAAATAGCAGGATAGCCGGTATCAGGAATAAAACCTGCCGGCTTAGACTCAGAAACATCGCTTTCCATGCGACACCGATACTTTGAAAAAACTGGCTGATCGTAATCTGGGAACCGACAACGAAAAAGACCAGCATCGTCAGACGTAATCCATTATCCGTAATCGACACCAATTCGGCATCCGTCGAGAATACGCTAACGATCAGTCTCGGGAATAATAAACTGACGATACATCCTACCCCTGTAATCAAGGTCGATACTATAATAGACAACCGCAAGGTAGCCAATACCCGGTCATGATGCCCAGCGCCATGATTAAACCCGACAATCGGTTGCATCCCTTGGGCGATACCGATAATCAACATAACCAGCAGCATGGCGATACTGGAAATAATACCGCTGGCTCCAATCGCCAAATCGCCTCCATTCTCTTTCAACGCATGGTTCATGATCACCACAACCACACTGCCCGCCAGCTGCATGGAAAATGGAGACATGCCGATCGTAAATATATTCCAAATAATGGAACCTTTCAACCGGAAATATTTCGTATGGAAACGTACGATACTATCCTTGCTGATAAAATGACTCATCACGAAAGCGGCACCGGCGGCCATGGAGATCACCGTAGCGATAGCGGCACCCTGTATCCCCATATCCAGCCAGAAGATAAAGATCGGGTCTAGGATCACGTTCAATACGGCACCGATCATCATCGTGAACATCGCCTTTTTCGGATATCCGGAAGCACGCATCACGGCATTAAAGCTAAAGCTTAATGTAGCCAGCAAATTACCCGGGATAGCGATATATAAATAGTCTTTCGCATAAGGTATCGTCAGCTCGCTTCCTCCGAACCACGTTAACAAATCATCCAAGAAAATCATACTGGGGATAATCGTCAAGGCTCCGATAATGAATGTCAAAGTGAAAGCGTTTCCTAATACGTTATCTGCCAGATCATTCGCCTTACGGCCTAGATGAATGGAGACCCTTGTAGCGGCTCCCGCACCGATCAACATTCCAAATGCCTGCATAAAGAGTAGTATCGGGAAAGTCAAAGTCAATCCGGAGATAGCTAGCGCACCCACTCCTTGTCCGATAAATATACGATCTACGATATTATAAAGAGCATTAACCATGGTCCCGATAACGGCGGGAATCGCGTAATGTACCAACAAACGGCCTATATTCTCATTTTCCAGCCGCCATGTAATCTCATTTGACATATATAACTTATGATTTATGAATTATGATTGAGATCATCTCCGCCACACTTCCTACGATTCTCGTGCCCTCTTCCGCAGGGAACTGAATACGCAGGCTATCCGGAGCATTACAATAAACACTTATATAATCCTCGCTAACCGACGAGGGCTTAAAGCCATTCCGGATCAAGGCATTCCCAACCCAATAAGAAGTCATAAAATCCCCCTCAACCCCAATAAGCTTTGTTGGAGCTGCCGTATTCAATTTCCCGGTATTCGGATCAAACACGATTCCTTCCTTGCTAAAGAAAGTCTCGAAAGCTCCTCCCATAATCAAGTCCTCCGGCGTTCCACATGCCATTGGGCGACTTTTCTCCTGTAACCATAGACAGTCTCCCAGCTGGATAGCCAAATCAAGATCATGCGTCGATAGCAGAATCGCTTTTTGTTGCTCTACCGCTAAAGTATGTAACAAGACCATAGTCTCTATCCGACTTGTCACATCTAAAAAGGCCGTCGGCTCATCCAACAATATGATGGGGCATTGCTGTGCCAGCGCTTTGGCGATCATGGCTTTCTGACGCTCGCCATCACTAAGTTCCGACACATAATTATAAGCCTTATGAGCGATACCGGCGGCAGCAAGCGATTCCTCGATAATCCTGCGATCTTCCTGCCTTAATTGTCCGAAAAAGCCGGTATAGGGATGTCTTCCTAAAGAGACCAACTCGTAAACCGTTATTCCACCGGCATTTGTCTTCTCCGTGAGAACAACACCTACCATCCGGGAAAAATCACCTTGCGAGTAAGAGGCCAACGGCTTTCCTTTCAATTCGATCTCGCCCCCCAGAGAGGGCTGGAAGCCGCACAGCGTACGCAATAAGGTAGACTTTCCCGCACCATTCAACCCGAGAAGGCAAGTCACCTCGCCCGGATATAAATTCAAGTCGAGGGCATCATGCACCAACTTTAGGTGTCCACCTTTCAAAACATATCCAATACTCAGATTTCTTGTCCTTATAACTGGAATCCTTTCCATAACCACTAATTAAAATATTGAATATTTTTCCGGTTCACGATTACGTAAATAATAACAGGCGCCCCAAGCATAGGGGTAACGGCATTCAATGGCAGGATCGTATTACTGCCCGGTACCACCATCAGCATATTACATAGAAGAGCAACGCAGGAACCTGTCAGCATTGTAACTGGCACCAACATCTTATGATTGGAAGAGCCTAACATCAACCGGGCGATATGTGGAACTGCTAATCCGACAAAGGAAATGGGGCCGCAAAAAGCAGTAGTTGTAGCCGTTAATATTCCCGTACACAAAAGAATCGCGATCCGTGTTCGTTTGATCCGGATACCTAAATTAGCGGCATACATTTCTCCCAATAATAAGGCATTTAAAGGCTTGATCAGCAAGATCGCTAATAACAGCCCGATTAACGCACAAGTTCCAAAGAATGGTAATTGTTCCAAGGATACACCGGAAAAATTACCAAGCCCCCACATCACGAACGCATGTACCCGGTCTGTAGATGAATAATAATTCAAGATAGAAATAACCGAAGAAGCTAGATAGCCAATCATGATTCCGATAATCAGAAGCATGACATTATTCTTCACTTTTGCCGAAAAATAGATAATCAGTCCCAGTATCACGCAAGCCCCCACAAAGGCCGCGAGGATTACCGCCATATATCCGCTGATCGGCCAATCCGTGAACTGCTCCAACGTACCACCGAAATAGAGCATGATAGCGGCTACTCCAAGATTAGCGCCATCACTAATGCCCAATATGGAAGGTCCCGCCAACGGATTCCGGAACAATGTCTGTAATAGCAACCCGCTGGTAGCCAAGGAAGCCCCCGCCAATAATGCGGTTATAGCCTGAGGCAAACGAGATTGCAACACGATATTCTGCCATGCGATCTTATCAGATCCCTTCCCCAGCAAAATATCCATCACGTGATCCAAAGGAATCGGTACGGCCCCATACGCCAGCCCTCCCACAAAGAGCACCAAAAGAACCACCCCCAACAACGGATAAAAAAGCAGTGCTTGTTTGTTCATGGCGCGAAGGTATACAAAAAAGCGGAGTTATGTTATACTTCTCCCTACCTCACGAAGAAAACCAAAATATTGCTCACGTACGCAATTATTAGGAATACACATTCTTAAACGATCGCCTCGAGTACCACACATCGTAAGCAAACCGTAATAATAAAGTAGACTACGGAAATTATCTATATCCGTTACCCGTTCGGCAGGAAAGGATGTATGTAAGTCCACCAAGATCTCTCCTTTTGCCGCGATTTCCTCGATGGTACCCATACGATTTTCCTCCTGTACAGAGTCACGATCAATACGTGCCAGCATCTTCAGCTTACTATAGTCCGTTCGGATATTCTTATCGGCCATTTCTCCCGGGGGAACAATGAAAATCAACTTGCCAACGTAAATAATACAAAGTCATATCACAGTTAAAAATCCGATCGTCACCCAAGCTCTCTCTTGCGAAACAGTAATTATCATACCAAGGCTTCATTTCCGTAATCATAGCCTCAGCATCCCCTTTGAGCATATCGTTTTGCTGATAATAACGGAACATCTCACGAACATCCGTTTCATCAAAACCCATCATGGCATTAAAACGAGGATCTACCGAGATATTCCAGTCTATATTATATCCACTCGACAAATCATCCAGCGTCACAGGGCTTACCCCCATCATGAATATACGGTCAAACATTCCCTTGAATTGTTTGAAATACTCCCGGTAGAAACCACTGGCGTGAGTCAAGTCATGAAACATTCGCTGCCCATGCTCACTCAATATCACATTGGTAAAGTTGTCGTACTCATCTATAATGAGATACAGGGGATATCCCTTTTCCTTCGCTTTTACCTCTATGTAAGCCAGCTTAGACTTCGCGCTTTCTATATGCTCGACGGTCTCCTTAAAATCAGCGTCATAATAAGCTGCGTACACATGCGCGAACTGATTAATGATTAAGCCGCAATAATCATTGAAACTTGTCATCAGGTCCGCTCCCGGCATCGAACAGCCCGCTTTAGAGAAATCGAAATAAAGTACCTGATACTTATTCCTTTCACCGGTTGGATGCGTACCAATCCAGAGATCTCCAAAATATGCATCAAAATCATCCTGACGCAATATATCATAATACGTTAATACGTACGCATCATGCTTAGGAATACGCTCTTGCCAAACCGTCTCGGACGGATCAAGAAAAGATAGCTAGGCATCTTCTCGATAAGCGGAAGGTACATCGTTTTATCCACGAAATAGAAATTACCATTCCTTATTCGATTGAAATCTGATAATCCGTAAGGGATTCCTTTCACTTGACTCATATACTGGATAACTTTTATACTTGTTGTAGGCAAAGTTAGTCTATTCCTTGCAATAAGCACTAATATTTAGAAAAAAGAGCAACCACAATGTTTGCAAATGCATTTATTCAAGTTTAGTTCACAAACGAATGCATCTGTCTGTTGTTTTGGTTCGATAAAACTCGATCAAGTCATTCATTTCAATATTTTGCTTACAGTTCCATTCTCTCAAAAGGAGATGCTTTGGTCGTTGAGAAGCACACTATTTTTGGCTGTTGAAGTGAATAACTAACGGCTTGTCGAGTGAATAACTAACGGCTATACCTAGCCGTTAGCTTACGGCTTGGGAAGTGAATAACTAATCACTTGGAAAGCCTTTTACGAGTGACTTAATCAACTGTATACCAGATATATTTCGCAAACGCATTTTACTACTCAACTAGCTCTTCAACTAAATTAAAGAAGAACCAGCTATTTCAAGAAAAGACACACTGTGGCTAAAGCCCAAAAAGCAAGTTATATTATACCAGTTAGATTGTCACGGTTATACTATGGGCATGATTTTGAGATGGGAAATAAGAATAAAGAGGAGATATGTTTCTGCACGGAAATAAGGTGTGTCAAGGAAACATCAAAAAAGGATCAAAAGGGCGTTTTTCAAGAAATCACTATAAGGCAATGGATTGCTAAAATTTTCTTTCAAATTTGATGACAAGACATACATTGGCTCGAAATAAATGATTCTTCCTTACTTTAGTGAGCTAGACAAAGTACTACCGTACCTCATCTAGCTCTGAAAGTCTTTATTTGAATGCAGGATAACCCGGATTCTGAGTCAATTTATCGTTAGATTGATAAGCATCTTGAGATATAGGGAACAATTTCAAATAATCATCTGTCTTTCTCACACAATTTGAAGCAGCCCACATACCTTTGTCATAGGCCCCGAAACGGATATCATCCTGGCGGTTGTGCATCTCCCAAGACAATTCGAGGCGACGCTCAAGAAGGATATCATCCAGCGTAACAGTAGCGTAATTGTGATTGGAATCACCAAACGCACGTTCACGGACTTGATTAACCAAGCTTGTGGCCTCAGACGCACTACCACCACTACGAAGCAATGCCTCTGCTTTCATTAAAAGAACATCCGCATAACGGAACACATGGAAATCATTACCCATAGCGTCTGTCAAAGTCGTTGAGTACGGCCATTTCTGGCAACGTGCGCCATCATGCTGATTTACCGCTCCCCAAGTTGTTCCATCATATTCCGTACCAGCCAACATAGTAACATCGATCGTATGGTTTAACAAGAAACCATGGTCTGTCTCAATAGGCTCACCGGTCGAGGCATTATACATCTGGCCGATCAAGAATGTAGCTTCCTTACGAGGATCGTCATCAGAGAACAATTTAACATATTCCGGCTGCGCACAAACACCATTCCAAGCAGAAACACCGTTAGAAAGAGCCAACTGATCTTTGTAGTGCAACGTACGGTTCATCAATTGCCAACGATTATCCTTATCCGTATCCGTCTCTGAGAACGGAGCGGCCAAGATCGCCTCACGAGAACTCTCGTTCGTCAAGGAGAAGTTTGCCTTAAAGTCCGGCTCTAATATATAACCCATCGCCATCACTTTGTCGCAACACTCTGCGGCCATCTGGTAAGCATTGTTACAACTTACACCCCAAGCTTCCGCATTCAAATATAATTTAGACAACAACGTATAAGCTGCACCTTTCGTAAACTTAGCATAACCATTTTCACGACCCGGACAAGTTTCCGCAATCTCTGTCACTTCTTTAATCAACCAATCAAACACGGCCTGGCGAGGTTGGCAAACCGGAAGTTCCTTGTCCGCATAATCAGTAACCAATGGAATATTGCCCCAATCGTCCATCATCTTGTAAATCCAAAAAGCACGGATACCTCGGATTTCAGATGTATATAGAGACATCTGTTCGTCCGATAAGAAATCAGAAGATTCCACTACCTTCAAGTTGGCATTACAAGTACCGATAGCCTCAGAAGCCGTAGACCACGCTCCCTTGATCACAGAAGTCTGCGAAGTCCATGTGTGCATGTAGATCTCACGATACTGACCACCATCATACCAGTCGCCACCCTTACGGGTAGGAGTAACAGCATCAGATCCCGACATCACATCCAGCGCAATAAAATTTCCATCCGCAGGATAATTCTTCAATGTCTTATACACGGTCCCTACCAACACACTGATCTCCGAATCAGTATAACCGAATGAATCCGCAGGGACATTATCGTATACCGTTTCATCCAAGTTCGTACACGCTGGCATAGAAAAAAGGAGAGCCGTGCCAGTCAAGAACGATATTATATTTCTTTTTTTCATAACGAATGCATTTAAAATTAGAATGATAAGTTAACACCAAATGTAAATGAACGAGCCTTCGGCATATAGTTACGCGGTTCGATACCCGGTGACAGACCGGCATCCGTATCGCTAGCCTCGCCACGGAAGAGCTCCACTTCCGGATCCAAACCGGAATAGCTTGTGATTACGAACAAGTTCTGAGCAGCTACATAAATACGGGCTTTGTCTAGCCAATCAATCTTCTTCGTATTGAATGTATAACCAATAGACATATTATCCAAACGGGCGAAAGAGGCATTCTCCAAATAATATGAGCTTACACGTGAATTCTCTCTCAGTAACATCAAGTCATCACCTTTCATAGCGTTAGCTCCGGCTACATAGGTATTATTACCATAAGCGGCACGCGGGTTGTTCAACAACTTGCCACCGATCTGCCCACGTAAGAAGAAGCTGGCATCCCAATTCTTCCAAGTGAAGGTATTGTTCCATCCAAATGTCAAATCCGGCTGGGAATCACCTACGTATGTACGGTCATCGTCCGAGATTTGTCCATCCTTATTGACATCTTCCATAATAAACTTACCGTTTTCATCAATGCCGTTACATTTCAACATAAAGAACTGACCGACCGGATAGCCTTCCTCTACCACATGAGAAGTCACGCCGGAAGCGCCGCGGATCCACGGATCACCTACATAAACACGGCTTGTTGAAAACAGGTCGTTAGACAACTTCGTGATCTCATTCTTATTGTGAGACAAATTAATAGAAGTATTCCAGTTAAAGCTCTTGTTTCGGATCACGTCTAAGTTCAACATGACCTCGATACCCTTATTGCTCATATCACCAACGTTGGCAGCGATCTTTTTATACACATACGTTGGAGTCGGTACAGCATAGTCATAAAGCATATCGGAAGTCTTCTTACTATAATATTCTACCGTACCGCCCAAGCGACCGTTAAATAACTGGAAGTCTACACCGATATTAAACATAGCAGTTGATTCCCACTTCAAATCCGGGTTCGGGTTCTGCGTGATACGGAAAGAGGTAGATGTACCACCACCGTTATAATAAGTACCATACGGCTGATACAACTCCAAGCTCTTATAAGGCTTCAAACCATCTTGATTACCTGTCACACCATAACCAGCACGCAACTTCAAGTCGTTCAACCAACTGATATCCTGCATAAAGGCCTCTTGAGAAATACCCCAAGCAGCAGATACAGACGGGAACCATCCCCATTTATGATTAGCACCGAACTTAGAAGAACCATCACGACGCATCGTAGCGGTGATCATATATCGCTCATCGTAGCTATAGTGCGCACGAGCAAAGAAAGAGATCAATTTATAGTCATTCTTGCTGGAAGTCACATTACCGATCTTCAAATCGTTACCAGCTTGGATAGAGTTGGCACCCATAGATGCTACAGAGAACTGTGTTGCCAAAGATTCTTGCGACTGATAACCGTTGGTTTCCCAAGAATAACCCAGCAAAGCGTTCAGTTTATGTTTTTCCTCCGCACCGAAAGACTTGTTATAGTCGGCCGTCCATTCCATCAACTCACGATCCCATACGAAGTTGCGTCTCTTGGCATAGCCATTCGAGCTATCACCCAAAGAGTTTCCAGCACCACCACCTAACGCATTGTCGGGGCTTTCCCATTGGCTATAATCGCTAGTATAACGACTCTTATATAAGTTCGCCTTTACGTTCAGGCCCTCAATTACTTCAAACTGCACATCGCCTTGTCCATAGAAATAATTATTTTTGAATAATTTGTAGTTTTCATCTTGGGCTTTCACCATGTTACCTTGGTTATAAGCGTTGTCGTTACCCGTAAAATAAGAGCCATCCTCATTGTAAATCGGAACGACCGGAACATTATTGTAAGCAGCGATGAAATAGTCGGCAAACGTAGCTTGCATATCTGTCAAAGTAGCAGCTCCCGTCAAACCAATACGCAAACGATCATTGATAGCTCGTTGCTGGAATTGGAAGCGGAAACTGTGACGCTTCATCCAGTTATCGCGAGCGATACCCTTACGGTCTAAGTAAGTATAAGACGCACGATAGTTACTTTTGGAAGAACCTCCAGACAATGACAAGGCATGATTCTGAGAAATACCCGTACGTAATAAAGCACCGAACCAATCAGTATCAGCGTTATATTTGTCATATTGCGAGATGTCACTACCCAATTGTTTGTTCACATCACGCCATTCGGAAGCATTCAGCATATCCGGTTTGTTAGCAACCTTATCCATTGTCACATAACCATCATAATTAATCTGAGTCTTAGCTCCCGAACCTCTCTTGGTCGTAATCAAGATAACACCACCTGCGGCACGAGAACCATAGATAGCGGCGGAGGAGGCATCCTTCAATACGGAAATAGACTCGATATCTGAAGGAGAAACCGTAGACATATCACCACCGGGAACACCATCGATAACGATCATAGGACCTTGATCGTTTTGCAAGGTAGAAGTACCACGCAAACGAATCTGAGAGCTACGAGTCACATCACCAGAGCCAGAAGTAATCTGCAAACCAGCCACTTTACCTTGTAGCAAATCTGAAGCATCACGATTAACACCCTTGTTGAAGTTTTCCTCGGAGACATTGGCTACAGATCCGGTAATCTCCTTACGAGTCTGCGTACCATAACCGATCGCAACAACCTCACCCAAATTTACTACGGATGGAGCTAATTTAACGTCCACTTTGTTACGTCCTTTAACACCTTCTTCCAAAGTGTTATAACCAATAAAAGAAAATTGAAGAACGGCTTTTTTCAAGTCGTTAAGCGTTAGAGTGTAATTACCGTCAATATCGGTAATCGTACCATTGGTAGTACCCTTTTCTACAATGTTCGCACCGATGATGGGCTCACCTTGTTCATCTAG
>ERZ1036470.383-NODE-383-length-21205-cov-10.760284_pt1 | contig 21205 bp, 25 predicted proteins | sample MGYA00514232_ERZ1036470 | MGnify/ENA primary metagenome ERZ1036470 (study PRJEB33795, sample SAMN09464898) | human gut metagenome | isolation source: Bloodstream | host: Homo sapiens | place: USA: Stanford, California | collected 2016-02 ... | reverse complement strand
ATAGTATTCAGGATCAGCTGGGTTAGGCGACCAAGGAGAAGCAGAAGTGCCTAGTTCGAGTTTCTCATGCGTCCAAGACACAGACGTGTCTGTGGGGAAAGTTTGGCTAAAGTATCTTGGGGTTAGCTCAACATAAGCAGCATTACTAGGAGCCGTAAATACGGTTGAGAACCGTCCCCCTTCAGAGACCCAAGGTATATCCGGACCAGCTTGGCTAGATATCCAGTTATTGGAAGCATCATACCAACTAACTGACGAATGACCAGTGTGTCCCATATCGCCAAAAGTAATGGTGTAAACATATGTCTGGCCACCATCGACTGGTGCTTTCTTCAGAGTGATACCATCAATTCCGTGAGCATTCGCCTTAACAACGCCAGTGTTGTTCGATGATGTCCCTTTAAGCAGGTTCACTGGCACGTCCTTGTATGGCATGTTGTCAAACGTCTTCGTGGCTACCGAGTGCGCAATGCCATCGGGAACCAGAAAATTAATAGTACCAGTGCCAAGAAAATAAGCTCGGTCCATGTCGATCTTGCCATCAACTTTTGCATACCAAAATTCATCAGGGCGATCATCAATGATTAGCTTCTGAACATCAGTGCTATAAAGTAGTGGCGCTAACTGCCGTTCAAATTCACGACGAGATAGCGCCACAAAATCATAAGTTACTGGAATGATTCTAGACTTAAGACGACTATTGATAAGCATCTCACCATCGCTAATTCCAACAGAATGGGAAGTGTTTTCAATCTCTGATGTAATTCCCCTAGCAGCACTAAACTGCAGAACGGAACTACCAATCTTATGTCCTCCAAATATCAAGTTCGCCAATTAATAAACACCCCTTCCATGTCTTTCTCTGATTGTGTTTTGCTTATCCAGCTCATTAATTGTTGGGTACAACCATTTGCCAATTTCGCGGTTATTTTCAAGCACTACTTTGCCTTCAGTACGTTGTGTATGATTAATCTGATAAATTGTTAATTCGATCAGTCTTGCAAGCAAATCCTCAACACGACTATTGCTACCACTAGAAATGCTGGTAACAAAGGTTTGCGGATTCAATTGGTTTATTCTATTAGCAGCGCCTCCGAAGTCTGTGGTGCCACCAGCAAAACGTGGAATGTTCATTCGACGAGCCTTATCAGCAGGAATAACCATTGAGTGACGAGCAAGCGGAAAAACCACATTTCTTTCTTTGAACATAAACATGCTGCCATTAGGAGTGATAATAGGCTCTTGATAGTTAGATCCGGGGGCATCGTTCACCATCGCCAGTGAACTCGTTCGGAGATCATTAGTTCCGTGCTGCAAGTGAAGAAGCCTCCGAATACTGTCCGAAATATTAGCCACAAAATTGAAAGTCTTCGTGATGACTTCATTCCCACCAAATGCGCTAACTGCACGTTTGGCGGCACTTGCGGGTCCTGTCGTATTATCATGGCCTTTGAAATATTTATCTCCCGGATTTGTTCCATTAAAACTTCCGATACTGTTTTTACCAGATCCGGCAGCCCCCACAACGCTTGAAGCATTACCCATGAAGTAACGCATTGATGGGTTAGTTCCATTGAAACTGTTGACTTCGCCCTTACCTTTTTCAGCATGTGCCGTCACGTTTGAGGAATCCCCAGTAAAGTAACGTGCCAACGGATTAGTCATGTTAAAGGTATTGACCTCACTCTTACCGTGTTCAGCATGTTGAGTGACATTTGAAGAGTCGCCAGTGAATTGCTTCATCCCCGGCTTGTAAGAATCATAGGAGATTAGATCTCCTTTAGCTTGCGAAGTCTTCGTCAGTAAATCATTGACGTTAGCCGTCAACTCTTTCGGTCTCGGGTGTTTGGCCTCGTATGCATCTACATCAATTCCTGCCTCAACTAGTTTGGCGCGGGCATCAGCATTATTTACCAATAATTCTTTGGTCTTTGACGGTAATTGATTCCACAAACCAAACTTGGTCACAGCATCAGCAAGCTGTTCCTTGCCTTTGGCCTGAATCAGTGCCGTCTTAGCCTCGACTGACAACCCGTTCCAAGACTGTGCTTCAATCATGCCTTGAATCAAAGTGGCTGTTGCTTTATCTTGCACAATCATCTGCATCTGCTTAGGTGTCAGTTGGTTCCAACCGTTAACTTCATCAATTGCCGTGACTAGAGATGAATAATCGCCTTTAACCACCGCCTGCATTTGCTGCGGAGTAATCTTGTTCCACAGGTCCAACTGGTCAAGCATGTCAGCGAGTTTACCCTCGCCCACGGATTTTAGCGTTGTGTACTGATCTTTGGGATCGAGTGACTGCCACACGCCCAGGTTGAATAAGACGCCCTTGAGTTCGTCTTTACCCTTGGCATTGATCAACGCAGTTTGTTGTTTAAGTGTCAAACCCTGCCACTTGCCAGACTGCGTCAAGATATCAATGAGTGGCAAAGTAGCCTTGTCATGAACGATCGCTTGCTGTTCTTTGAGACTCAATTCATTCCAGTAACCCATTTTAACCAGTGCGTTGACAAGCGGTGTGTAATCTCCACTGACGATGGCTTGTTGTTCTTTTGGCGTGAACTTATTCCATGAAACAAACTCGGTTATGATGTTAGCTAATTCTTTTTTACCGGACGCCCTCACTAGAGCTGTCTTCTCTTGAACGGTCAGCGAATTCCACTTGTCGGTAGAGGCCATCGCCTCGACAATCATTTGCTTAGCATTTGAGCTAATCTTGGCATTCTTTAGGTCAAATTTAAGACGTTTCCAACCGCCTTCCGTGCTTGCGGTATCCTTTAGAACTTGTGGCAGATTGGTGACAACTTTACCAGTTTTAGGATCTAGCACAAGGCTGTTCCAATCGTTACCAGCCTTCTGAACACTCTTGCTCATACTTGAATTAACGGCGGCCGCAAATTGCTTACTATCTTTGACACCCTTACTCATTGCCTCTGAATAAGCGCTCATTGCTTTTTTAGCTTGAGACGCCGTCGCACCAAACTCTGTTTGAAGTTGTTCTTGAATCGTCTTGTTGGATAGTCCTTGCGCTTTCATTGCTTGGATCGCACCGGCATAAATCACGCTCATGTTGCTTTGATGATCTTTTTCAAGCTTTTCAAGATCTTTATTCTTTTGAGCCGTACTCAACTCAGCAGAGTTTTTAATGGCAGCATAATGTTTGCCATAAGTATCAGTTTCGTCAGCAAATGCCTGTTGCATCTGGCTGTACTGTTCCTTGGCCGCTGCTTGACTCATCCGAATCTTTTCGCCATTAATAGCCTTTAAGACATTCGCTTGTTGGGTACCGGAAATTCTAAGTGTCTTAACGGCCTCGGCTGCACTGCTCTTGCGCAAATTATCCAGAATCTGAATTTGATCTCGAGTAAATTCGACATGTTCTTTGCTGGCAGATTCAGTAATTGACTTAGCTTGTTTGGCATTAGCCTCAATTTGCTTGATGCGTGCATCGTCGGCCTTCTTCATTTCTGCTGCATCTTTACGAATCTGATCAGCAGCCGATCCACCGACTTGCTTTGCCAACTTGTCGAGTGCGGTTTGGCTATTTTTGGACGATTCTTTAGCAGCCTTCGTAATATCATCAAAACTGTTGGCGATCGTTTTGGCATTTTCTTTGACAGTGTGGTTAGTGTCAGTGAAAGCACCACTGATCTTGCCAGAAGCGTCTCGCATCTTAGTTGCGGACCTATCTGCTGCTTCGCCAATGTCCGTGCCCCATCGTGAAGTTCTGTCGGCAGACTCAAGAGCCTTTTTGCCCCACAATTCCCAGATGGCTACACCGGCACCGACGACTGCTGTCACGCCTAAAACAACTGGGACGATTGGCCCCAATGCCGCTAGCAAACCTGTTCCGCTCGCTGCGGCTCCGCCCATGGCCGCTCCCATTCCAGAAGCACCATCTGCTGCCGCAGCCGCTGCAGGTGCAACCTTCAGTGCTTCAAAAGCTGTCTTACTAAACCCAGACTTGAGCACATCCATTGCAGTCCCGCCAATTTTTGCGGCTGCGGATGCTCTCCCAATGACTCCCGCAATTCCAGATATTCCTTTGCTCAAAGCAACAACCGGCTTAAGAGCTCCACCGATAAGAGAACTCACTGGCCCTACAACTGCCGCAAACGCTGCAAATTTGATAATGGTTTGTTGCGTACCGCTGTCCATTTTTGAAAAGGCATTGACAACATCGGTTGCTGTTTTGATAAGAGGAGTCAGCGTCGGTAGAAGTTTTTGACCTACTTCAATTCCTAAAACATGAATCGACTCTTGAAATCTCTTCAATTTTGCGGCATCCGTATTGTTTAACTGGTTAGCAATTTTGGCAGTTGTTCCGCTAGCATGCTCAGCTTCACTGGTATATTTGCGTAGCTCACCGCCACCTGCACTAATCAAGGCATTCATGCCGGCTTGCGCTTCAGTGCCAAAAGCCAACGCTACTGCAGAAGCACGTTGCTGGTCCGTCCACCCCTTAGTGTTATTCTTGATTTTGTCAAGAATCTCTGGAAGAGTTAGCGTTCCTTTTTTGAAATCAGCAACAGATATGCCTAATTCATTAAATCCTTGAAGGTTTTGCTTAGAAGGCTTCAACAGTCTTGTTAAAGCACCACGTAATGCTGTGCCAGCAACTGATCCTTCAATCCCTTTGTTGCTCATAATACCAATAGCAGCCGCTGTTTCTTCGAGTGAAATACCAGCAGCATGAGCAGAAGGGCCGACATATGTCATTGCCTCGCCCATATCCTGGAATCCTGCTGCAGTAGCGTTCGCAATATAGGTAAGAGCATCTGTAACGCGAGACGTGTTTTTAAGCATGCCCGTTGTTGATTCTGTCTTTAGACCAAATTGCTCCAAAACGGATGTAGAAACATGCATAACATCGTTGAAGTCATCGCCAGACGCTTTTGCCGCATTGAGAACTGCAGGCATTGCGCCTAATGTTTGCGCAGCGGTATAGCCACGTTTGATCATTTCTGACATGCCGTCGTTAATTGCAGCCGTGGAAACGCCATATTCAACCGACCACTTTTTAGATGCCGATGCTAGTTGATCAAGTTGCGCACGATACTTGGCAGTAATCGCACCCCCATTTGTTAGCAAAGGTCCCATTGCTTGAATCTGGCTGTTGAAATCAATAGCAGATTTAGCGGCTGCTACAAATCCAATGGCAATTGGAGCAGTTACTGCCTTGGTCATCGTTGATCCGAAACTAGTTAGCTTAGAGCTTGTCTTTTCGGTAACAGATGCAAACTTTGATGCACCGTTTGATACTTTAGTCCAGCCGTCACTTTGCAGCGCAATCTCTTTGCGTAAGGCCGCCATTCGATTTTCATTTTGAGCAGCAGCGGCAGCAGTCCGATTATACTGTGATGCAGCATTAGCTTGCAGCTTTGTCGCACGATTAATTTCTTCCTGCGATGCAGTCTCACTTTTATTAAGTCTTTCAACCGCTTTCGAATTTTCATCATACCGTTCTCGCTGTTTCTGAAGCTGAGCTTGGTAGTTCTTTGACTGGCGGCTCAATGTGTCATAGGTTGAACGCATGTTGTTGATAGACTTTTCAGATCCCTTAAACGCAGCATCTTGAGCCCGCAACTCAGCGGCAGTTGCTTTAATTGAAGAGTTCAAAACTCGCTGGCTCACTTGAAACGGATCAATGTTCAAACTTACGGTAGCCGCAATTTGTCCGAGATTTCCTAACATGTTTTACCTCCTTTCATAGAACTAGAAAAGGAACGGAAAGGCCTTGTCGATCGTGGTCTCCCGTTCCTCGTAAATCTGGTTAAGTTTTTCAATATCGCGGAGCGTCATAGCATCAACGTCAGCTAATCGGTAGCCTTCAGATAGCCTTGCTTTGTAGAAGTCGTCAAGGTTGCTAATGGCTTCTTTGACGTCCGCTTCGGTGATTTTTTTGCTGTGTCCTTCTTATCCTCTTCGCCATCGCTTAGAGAATCGCCAATGGCATCATTGATTGAATCCAGCGATTTCAAAGAAATCGAAGAGCCATCAATAACATCATCGGTAGTAAACTGGTTTTTCCAGAAATCAACCGCAAATTTGGCTAAGTTTTTCTCGTTCTCGTCGTAATCATCGTTTGAAGGGCCATCTTTACGGTTTAGCATGCGCAGCTGTTGTTGCTGCACTTTTAAGGCGTTCGTAGTATCACGTAATGTTGGCTCTCCATTTCGTGTGAACACGCACGTTTCGCCTTTGATATTTAGTTTAATTTGATATGCCATGCTTAATCTCCTTAGGTATAAGCCGCCCGCTGTTCGCGTATTGTGCATTTACAAGGCGACGAGTTCATTGCTAAGCCACAGTTACAGTTGCGGTGGCAGTTTTACCACCATCGTTAGTTGTAACTGTTACAGTTGCAGATCCCACCTTCACGCCGGTCACAGTTCCATCACTGGAAACGGTGGCAACTGTGGGATCTGACGTTTTGAAAGTAACTTGTTTATTTGCGGAATCAGCCGGATTAATTTGCACTTTCAACGCTGTAGATGCGCCAACCGCAAGGTTAATCGAACTGTTCTCAAAGCTGACACCGACTACACTTTTGGGACAGTAGTTGAGACAATAGTCGCGTCTTTAGCTTCCTTAGGGAATACATAGCCGTGGAAGGTATCAAATTTGAATCCATCGTTGTCTTCACGACCAATCAACACAACATTGCCAGTGTCTTGGTCACCACGAGGAATAAATGAGCCTTCGATGCTGTCAGCGCTCGGATCTGGTGTGCCGTCAACAGTCTTGGTATCAACGTTCGGAAGTGAGAACATTCCCTTGAGCATACCAACCCAAACGTACTTGCCATTTGAAAGCTTCGTGCGGAACAAAGTCGCGACGTAATTAGGGTTAAGATTCTTTGGATATACTTCAACCCCATTAACAACCTTAATGCCAAATAAATCAGACTTCATAACGGAATCAACATCGTACATTTCGATTGTTTCGGTTGCTTCTGTGATGCCACCAGAAAGAATCAAGTACGGGCCGTCATCAGCGGACAACGTCTTTTGCTCTGTTTTAATATCCAATTTCACACTAGATAAGCCTTGAATCTTTCGTGTTTTTTGTACAAAGTCGTCATCACCGACAACCCCGTATTCAAAGGCCGAAGCCCCAAATTTTGCTAACTTCTTATTAGTTGTTGCACCAGTATCTGCCATATTTAAAATCCTCCTTTAGGAAAATAAAAAGGACTAGCCAATCGGCAGTCCTTGAAACTGAAAGTATCCTGTTGTCATGCGAAGGGATGGGGTATCACCATCAACGTAGGAGTTGCGATAATACCTTTCCCAGCCAGCCGCATGTAGTGCTTGATATATCTGTGTTTCTATTTTTTCTTGTTGATCCCAGTCCGTTTTATCCACCCAAAAATCTACTTGTACTTTCGGATACTCTAGAATCCTAGAATCGTCAGCATAGTCAGCAGCATCACCGGGAAAAGAAGTGATTCTCACCCATGGGGCTAGACTCTCGGGAGTTTCACTAGTCTGGTTATTGAAGTCTGGAGTGCCTATATTCACCTTGTCAGCAATATCCAATTTGGCTGACAGGATGTCATAAACACGTTTTTCAGGTGCCATTACATCCCGCCTTTCTTCAAGTGGCTTAGGAAGGCAGCGATAACAACTGGCCGCATGACTTCTTGGGTTTCTTCAATGAAATGCTGCGGGTCCTGCATTGAAGTTCCCGAGTTTGGAAAGTGAGCACGCCAGCCAGTATTTTTACCATATCCAACGTCTACTTCTGTTAAGCCGCTCGTTTCACGGACACTTGAAAGCTGAATATCATTTTTCAAATGTCCGCTCATATCAGTCTCGCCGTCCCACTCAGGCGTATTGCTTTTTAGCTTGTCGGCAAACTTTTGTGCGCCATCTCGGACAGCCGCTCGAGCTTCTTTTGCAACTCCAAATTGGAGCTTGTTAAGATTAGCAAGCAGTTCAGCATCCCCTGTGACTTTTACGCCCATCAGCTCACCACCTTTGCCGTAATCGTTGTCAGATCGCGCCTCTCGTAATCAGGATCAAGACCCGTGATTTGATATTCCTTCCCACGCCACTGAATTCGCCAAGTTGGTTGGATTTCCTCTGCGGTCAAAAATCGCACTAAAAAAGTCGGGCTGTCTTTGCGAGTGCCCAACTTCGTCTGTGGATCATTTGCTTCTCTGATTGGTACCTTAGGAACTTCCGCCCAAACCGTCATATGCTTAACGAGCACACCACCAACCGGAACTCCGTTAACCTTTTTTGACTCATAGCTGACGAACGCAATTCTTTCAGTCATTCGATTAGTGCGCATCAGGATCACCATCCTCTTCCGGCAATTCTGAGCGAAGCTGATTGATGATATTTGTGGTTGATGTTTGCAACGGGAAGCGCATGACTTCAGCACCCATACCTCGGTAGTCATAGTCTTCCTTCACTTGCTTCATGAGCGCTGTGAAGAAACGATCCCGAGTTTCTGGATTGCTTAGAAATTGTTCCGGATTTGATCCAAAACTAATAGCCGAACTGATTTCACCACAAGCGTCATGCACCAGTTGCATAATCATTGGGTCTTCGATTGTCTGATCAACTTTCAAGTACATTTTCAGAACCTGAAACTGTTCATCAGTCAGTGGGCTTTTGCCAAGCGTAGTATCTTCCAATAGTAGTCACCTACCCGGCGTTAACAGTAACAGCAAGCGTTGAGCTGATGCCATTAGTGCTAAATGTGATTGTCGCTGTGCCCTCTGTCAGATTGGTAATAGTGTAGACACCATCGGACTTCTTAACAACCGTAGCGACTTTTTCATTGCTCGACACAGCTTTAACTGCTTGAGGAGCGCCATCAGGAGTGACTGTCACCGTGATGTCTTTTGTGGAACCGACAGCACCCGTGAGCGTTTTCTGGCTCAAAGTCACTCCGTCAGGCGTTACTTTTTTGGGGTGTATGTGAGGAAGTATCCAGCTTTTTTGTCAGCAGCGGATACACCAAAGCGCATACCAGCTTGTAAATATTGACCGTGAATCTGGTCATCAACCCAGCGAACCATGAAGTCTGCGCGGTTAGCAAACAGAATTGCCCGCTTGATGTCACCCAAAAAGGCGTGTGCTTCGCCTGCTTCCCCCAACGTGTCGTCAGACACAACAGCAATCGGCATGCCAAGAACGCTCTTGCCAGACGGGGTCAAGATGCTGTCTTGCAGCAAGTAGCGGCCATTGCCATCTTTAACTGTGTCCAAGAAATTGTAGAAACTCTGTGAAGCAATAATTACGCGAGAATATGCAGGATCTAAATCAACGTTATTGATATGCTTCAAATCATCAACGCTAGAGATCGTCTTGGCAGTGAAGCCTTTCAGCAGAGTTGCAACAGCACCGTTGGTCGTATTGACCTTAATTTGTTGTGCGTTCTGGGCAATCAGGCCAACCAAATCAATTGCGGAGTCGTCAATAGATTCCTGTGAAACTGGAAGAGCCTGACGATACGTTTCAACAGACCAGTCGATCGATTTGAAGTTCGGTTTTGCCATTGCTGGGTTCTTTTCCAACTCGGCAACAGTAGCCATCTTGGTTGTAGCATTTGCAACTGTTGGGTAAGTGCCCTTTTGTGTAGAGGCTTGGAATACGTTCGTGAAAGGTTTCAGATCAACAACAGTCTGCAATTCACGCTGTGGTGTATTGCTAATAGTTTCTGGAATGGTCAAGGCCGCATCTGCAGCCTTAACACCTGCATTTACAGCATCACTGGCATCGGTAGGACTGCCACGAAAAATCGCAAATTCACCAGCTTCTGTCTTTTCAAAATTGACGCCATCAGTATTACGACCACGAGTATGCAAATAAGCATTCAGTGCATCGCGATAGCTATGCTCTTCCGTATGATCGGGTTTCTTCCCACTCGGCTGTTCATTGCCTTTCAACGCAGCCTCGTATAAGTCACGTTTTTCTTCAAGATCTTTGATCTCTTTGTCAGCTTTATCATACTTGGCACGAACGCCTTCTGCCTTCTTCAGGTTTTCCTCGGAATCTTCACCTTCAAGTAAAGAACGAAGTTCTGTCTTCATAGCTGGCAACGCTGAACGCTTTTCATCAAGTTGCTTTTTAACAGCAGCTAATTTTTCATCTAAAGTCATCTAGTGACCCTCCTTATTTTTTGTATAAAAATAGGCACCGATTATTCGATGCCTTTGAGCAAGTCCTCTTTATTCAATTGATAAAGCATTTTACGCCGCTTAAGTTCCCATTCTAGCGGCTGATCTAGCGATTTAATCTGCTCCAACGATCGTGCTCCGACCTTTACCTCAGTATCCGGATATGCTGGCGTGGTTACTGGAGAGACATCAAACAAATGATCAATATTGTTAATAGTGCGGTCATACTTCACACCACGTTCATTAGATTTTTGCCACTTCTGTGCATCTTTGTCTGGTGCAATCGTGAATGCAAAACTTGACTGGCTGATAATTCCCTGACGAACATTTTCTAACAAATCACGCCCAAGCTGTGTATCTGGAGGTGTCAACGTATATTTGAGCCCCGTTTCATCAACCGTCAGCTCTAAATTGACTCCCGTGCGGCCTAATACTTGGTTCTGGTCATGATTAAATAGCGCAACAACGTTACTCATGTCCGTATTGTCCAGTGCGTGTGGGTCAATGTGTTCGCGGAAACTCAGCTCACCACTGCCCATAATCTCGGATTGTCTGTCGAACTTAAGGGCATAGCCCTCAATAACGGCAGGATGATCATCATCACCATCACGAATTTGCATTGGTGCCGCTGCCATTCTGATTTCCTTTGGCATTAGTATCACCTCCCTTCAATTCTGCTGCATGCTCAGCTTGATAAGCTTCCTTTTGATCAAGGAACACTGTGTTAAGTGTCGACTGAATACGATCCATGTTCGGATCTTTTAACGGTTTCTTTCCAAGCTCCGCACGTCCCTCGTTTCCAGTCCACAGTCCCCCATTAACTGCTGTATTTACGTCAGCAATTGGCAATCCGTTTACTGATTTTGTGTCGAATCCTATGCAATATTGGTGCCGTTGCGCGTCATCAAGCAGCTTTAATTCAAACTCACTTGTAATCGGCTCAAAGTAAAATGGAAGATCATTGCGAATATAGTCATCAGCAAGCTGTTTAACAGACTGGTTAGGACTATTTTGGGCTAATCGATACGCTGGCACCCGTAATGCCTTCGCAATCTGCGCTGTTGAATAGTTATTGCTGTTAATCAGATTAAGAACGTTGGTATCAACTTCCAACGGCTGATAATCCATCGTTGCGTCAACAATAATTGGCGATCCAGCATCAGCACCTGCCTGTGCCCTTTCAAAATCTTCACGAATCTTCTGGCGTGCTTCGGCGGACAGGCGGCTCTCCTTTGCTTTGATAATTGAGCCTTTCAAGCCGCTCTTGAAGAACTTCTGTAACGTTGAAACGCCTGACTCCTGCAGTCCAATTTCATCACCAAGCGACAACAGCGGTGAGCGCCCCATAATTGTGTCGTATGAGAAAAACTTCCAGTGAATGACGTCCTCAAATCCACATATTTTTTGCATGCTAGAATTGTAAGGCGTGAAACGGTAGATGATGTTATCGGGGTCGCTTGTGTCCACCTGCGTCTGTGATGGGGCATAGAACTCAAACATAGCTGGTTCGTTGGTTATCGGATCGCGCACAATACGCGAATAAGCGTTGCCAGTCAAAATTGCATTGACCATCATGGAAAATTTCCACTGATAAGCCGACAGCCGCTTGTTTACCTTTGTATTCATCAAGTATTCAATATTGGCTAGGTCAACAACCTCATCGGTTGAGCTGTCCGTGATTACTAGCGGAAAACGACTAACATCACCCGAAACAATCGATACAGCCGTAAGCACATCAGAATTCCGTAATGCAGAAATCCCAAGGTATCCACCTCGAAATGATGGGATTACCCCAGAATCAAGCAAATGATCTGCCCAGTGAGGGTCCACTTCGGTTGCCAATCCTCGAAATAGCTTCATTCATCTCACCTCCCTTCGTTATCAGGAAGCAGCAGAATAAAGGCGAGAACAAACAACAAGCCGCCGCAAACCATGAATCCAGTAGGTCTATTGATCAAAAAAGCCCCATATCCAGCTAAAATGAAGCCTAAAACAGTGGCAATTCCAGCCATATTTGCGCCAAGAATTCTAAAAAAGTTAGCTAGTTTTCCATTCACATTCTCACCTCCTAAAAGCCAAAGTCGTCACTAAACACACGGTCGTCGTCCAAATAGTTGTCCAAGTCTTCCTTGAACGCGATGGCATAAGCATCAAGCGTGGCATCAATCATGTCTATTTTGTTAGCATACTTATTCTTATTAATACGGACGCCGTTGTTGTCAGACATTAGAACCGCGTTCATTGCGGCGGCCTGCATAATGCGATTATCTGAATGCTTTATGCGACCGCCTATAACATCATCGCGGAACTGCTTGGTCGGCATTGACAGCGTTAGCGTCCCTTGTCGCACCTGTACCATCGGCCACTCAGGATGATTCTTCTCAATTGCCGTTAGCATTGGTCCAAATTGATAAGGGTCGTACATGATACCTTGAACATCCAAGTCATTACGTTCAATGAAGTCTTCGAGCCATTCATATACCCGATCGTTGTCAATGATACCTGACTCTAAGCTGCTGATCTCGCCTTCACTGTGTTGTTCAGCAGCCAAGTAGTCAATCCGATCTGTCTTGATTTTGTTATCAATTCCGCCTTTAGAAGCGACAAATGCATAACCATCGAGCCACCACCAGCCTTCTTGCGGGATTAACCAAGTAATGGCAAAAAGGTCGCTTGTACGACCAACATCAATACCAATCCAAGCTCTTTTGCCGCGAATATCAGGCTTTTCACTCAATTCAGCATCCTTCCAAGCATCGAAGTCTAAATAACTATCTTCAGTCGCTTGCCGCCAAATGTTGAAATTCTTGACCAGTTTTGCATTTAAACTGCCATCAGCATGTGCTTGAGATAGTTTTGTAGTCAAATAGTCGGTGATCTGATCATGCACAATATCAACGTCAAGTAGCGGATTCGATTTGATCCAAGAATTGGGGTCATCAACCTCTTGTACGTTGTCTTGTTCAGCAATAAATGCAAAATAGCGTTCTGCTGTTTCTTCACCGGACAACACCTTTTTGGCATATGGATAATTTTGTTGAAACATCGGCACGTTCATGTCAAATCCAGCCGTTGAAATGATGAACGTCAGATAACTAGGCAGTAACACCTGCCCTGAGGCAAGAGTTTCAATCATATCTGTTGTTTTAGCGTTGGCATATTCGTCAACCACCGCAACATGGGGTTCATAGCCATCGACAAGTCCTGTATCACGAGAGAATGAGCGAATTGTTGATCCGTCGTCTAAATTGACAAGTTCATCTCGCGTAATCTTAACCATTCGTTTGATACCAGGGTCTTTCCGCATGAGCGCACGTAGTCGGTCTTTAACCATTCCGAATACAATGCCGGCCTGCTTGCGATCATTAGCAGCGGTATATAATTGCCGTTTGTTGGCTGGATTCTTTCCGAACAGAAATTCATACAGAATGACTCCAGAAATCAAAAGCGACTTACCGTTTTTTCGTGCCATCGAAATGAACACATCGGTAAATCGCCTTATATTTGAATCATCTTTATCAACCCAGCCATATATACTGCCAATAATGAATTTTTGAAACGGTGCTAATGGTTGTGGTTTTCCACTTTTTGGTTCTGGCAGAATCTCCATAAATTTAACAGCTTTTCCCGCTAGATTTGGATCATATCGCCATCGCCAATCTGTTCGTTTCAAGTCTTCTTGATGCCGTTTCACCGCGAGATTAACTGCCTTAGAAGTAATAAGACGACCGTCTAGCACACGTTTTATGAAATTAGGCATTGGATCCTTAAATTTTGACAATCAGCATCACCTCCATCACAGTCAGCCAAAAGTATCAATGATTGAATCGTTCTTCTGTGCTTCAGTCTTAGGCATATTCATTTGCATCCGACTGTTAACATTCAACCCTAGATCACTCGCGAGGCTCTTAATGCTTGCGGTGGCCTTATTCAAGGTGCTAATGTACGCATAATATTCATCTTGATCTCCATTCTTTAAAGCCAATTTCATGTTGACCGATGTGTTTTTGTAAACCGAATACCATGTACAATAGTTTTCCAACTCGGCGCGATCGAGATTTCTAAGTGGTAAGGTCCCCAAAGATTCGATAATTCGCTTGTATTCTTGTTTTGCGACTGGGTCAAGATGATTAGGCGGTGTTACCTGAAGTTTTGGAATGCCATCTTTGGCCATTAATTCCGCATGTAGCTTGGCTTCTTGCCGTTCTTTGGTCAAATCACCCTTAGACATTTGCAACACTTTGTATTTTCCAGCCATTTCCCACTTCACCTCCTAATATCTATATAAAATGGGCTGAGTTTACCCCTGCCGCCTTAAAAATCGTTACAATTTGGGGTGCAAAAAAGAGGCCGACCGTTCTTCTGTTCCAAGAAATGTAACCCCCGATAAAAATGGAAGGGGGGTCTAGCCGTTTCCAGCCCGTGTAGTCGCCCGATAAATTGTCGAAAATTTGTTTTTTAATTTTTTATTTTCTTGAATTTTGCAAATTTGTTTTCTGATTTCATTTCGTCAAGTTTGTTCATCGCTTTGCTGAGTTGACTCACATCTCGACCTTGCTTAGACAGTCTCTGCATGCATGTGTCTCGGTCAGTGTCGATGAGTATGTGTTCGACATCTCGACTAGCAAGCAACGTGTCTAGCTTCTCATCTGGATATGTCATGACTAACCATACATGGTCGAAGGTCTGCTCTGCTTTAAGCTTCCGCAGTATCAGCTCATAGATTAGCTGCACATAATCATTGGCGTCTATATTGCCCTGATGTAATGGCAGGCCTGTTAACGCCGTCATGATATGGTCGTAATCATAGACGAGGTCATGCTGTCCTTGATGCCGCTTGACGTACGTTGACTTGCCACTTGCTGGATAGCCAACGATTACTGTAATCTTCATGGCTCGATGTTGTCCCTTCTTACGCTTGGTTGTCTCACGTCTCGTCTTCCAATAGTGACAGTCCTTGCATAAAGCCTGAAGATTATCCGCATTCGTGCGGTCTTCCCAGTCATCTTCGCTTGGAACAATATGATCAACCAATGAGGCTTGCAGGCCACAGCGTTGGCATAAACTGTTGTCTCTAATCAATATCTGCTCACGCAGCTGCTTCCATTCATTACTGTGATAGAACCTAAGGTAGTCCGACTGCTGCTCATTCCGCACACGGTTGTACTGCCTATCCGCCTCCGATCTAACACGAGCATTGGCATCAACCAATTGTGGTCTGCCATTTATAAAGGCAAGCTTCTTACTTGGCATAGATATCTCCCGTATACGATGTGTTAGTCATGACCATCACTCCACGTATAATCTAATGACAATTGCCAATCCAATAAACAACACCGGCACAGAAATAATCACTATTAGTGGCGCGAATACTAGCAGCCAACTCCATGCGATCAAGCCGAATAGCTTGGCCAGCACGAATATTAGTGTGAGCAGTAATAGGAAATTGCACATGCTAAATCATCTCCGTGTATTGTTTGATCTTGTCAACCCGCAAGTCGCACCATTCATCATGTGTGCCGTCTGCCTTGTAAATTGTTACTACTGGCATTGATCGATAGCCTAGTTTGCGGAACCGCTCGTAGTCGTCCGCGTCTGCTGTGATGGTTGACACCGGCATGACCTGCTTTAGCTTCATCGCTGTGTGGCGACACTTTTGACAGCCAGGCCTTGTGTAGATAATTGCTTGCATGTGTGCTTCTTCCCTTGAAAGATGTTCAATAATTGCCTTCTCGGTTTGCGAAACATAGCCGTAGCTAACGCGTTTCATGCCTGTCATGCTTTCGCCACCGCCCACTCGAATGTGTAACCGTGGTGAGTTTTGCACTTGCCGCGAAGACAATCAGATGTGCGGCCTTCTTTTAGTCCAAGTAGCCTCGATGCTTTGCTTACACCGCTGAAGTAGTAACGATTTCCCAAGCCAGTGATGGCGTAGATTGGTTTTTCTCTCGCTTTCGTCACACGCTCCACGCGAGTGCCATACGTGTTGTTGTAAAGGGCTGTACACCACTCGAGATTTTCAACTTGGTTATTAGTTTTGTCCTCGTCTTTGTGATTTACCTGAGGCAGATTATCGGGGTTCGGTATGAACGTTTCAGCAACGATGCGGTGAACAAGTTTATTTTTCTCGCTTCCGTATCGATATAAGCGGACATTGAGATACCCTCCGCGGACTGTGCGGCCAGCGAGCATTATCCCCTTCCTGTGGTGCCCACTTGCGTCTATGCGTTCCAAGCTCCTCACTCGGCCAAGATTGCTAACCTGATATAGCCCTTCATATCCTTCAATATCTTTCCAAATCTCACGTTCTTCTTTAAACATAGTAAATCGCCCTCGTATCACGATCCGAATATTCGACCAGCTCAAACGTTTTGTGAGCAACAACTCCGAGATCATCAGTCCATTTGTCAGTTGGTTTCCTAGTTGATACTTGACGCTGAACGAAGCCTCCCAAGTCTTTACTCATCTCGCTATGAAGGTGACCGGTGAAAAGCTCGCGATTCTGCGCTGTGCCTAACATGAAGCCGAACTCATCGAGGTATTTTGCAAGGTAGTTGTTCTTACCTTTATCACCATGAGTGGCACCAATGAAGTTGCGGCCTAACATTGTGCCTTTGTAATGCTTCAGCGATATATCCCAAGTGATGTTCGGCTGGTTGCTGTAGGCACGTTTCAATAAACGCGCAAACATATATCCAACTGACGGATCGTGGTTACCTGGCGCATACATGACCTCACACTCATTGGCGTTCTTAATGATTGCTTCAATCAGTGTCTCGAAGTATTGCTCCATTTCGTTCACAGTCTCGCCTAGGTCGGTTGTTTCGAGCTGTGTGCCCTTTGCTGTGGTTGAGTTGATATTATCCACATGAGCCAGATCACCGCCCAGAATGAGCAATATTTTGGCGTAATGGCCGCGCTGAATGATCTCTAGCTGACGCTTCAATGACTCGGCATAGACATCAAACGTGTGACCATTGAAGTGTGTATCAAACGCAGGAATGACTAAATAGCGATCTGATTCCACAAAAATAGGAGCCTTGGCTTGATACGGCTCCTTGTGTGTGATGATGTCATTCATCAATGATTCGTATTGTCCTGCTTCAATCAACGGCCTGATTTGTATCTTGCTTTGATACAATGTCGCTTCAGGCGTCTGCTTCCAAAAATTGCTTGTGGCACGTACAAGCTCCCACTTGGTGTAATCATACCCGTGAGCTTCTAAAACCTCTCTAGGCGTCATTTTGTGACCCCTGACAACTTTTAGAATGGTTTCACTGGACTGTGTGCCGTCTGAATCGTATTCATTCTTTAGCGGTTTTTGGAACTCGATGCCAAGCCGTTTTGCTTTACCTTGAAGCGCATCATAGCTAATCCCGAGCTTGTCTGCCGTCTCTCGTCTGGTAAAGCCTTCAGAGGCGAGCTTCCTAATGTCACTGATTTGTTCATCTGTCCACTGCATCTACTCGCCTCCGAAAATATAATGTCCGTGAGCAGTTTGATGACGCTGCTCACATTCTCATGAAGAACTTCCCGAGTTCTTAAGCCCTCGGATTAGGCCCCGAAAGCTTTTTTGTTGCTTAAAAAATTTCGATGAGTTAGAATTAAATTGTTCCCAACAGATACTCATTTTCACTCCTTTGTAATACCCTTTCTTTAGGCTCTCGGCCCCCAACCGAGGGCTATTTTAGTATCTTCTATAAGGAATGTGCTAATATATATATGTGAGCAGTGGCCTTTCTCCTCCAAGTCAACCGCTGCTGCTCACACAAGTATTCCGTTTTTTCATTCTTTTGGCCCTTGGACTGGTCTCTGAGGGCTTTTTTAATCCGATTTATTGCTACATGTGTTATACTCTTTTTCGGTACCGTTGTTTCACCTCAGTAAACACCGGTAGCTAGGCCCTCAGTTAATCGCTCAGAGGGCCTTTTTGTTGCACAAAAATAGCACCTCACCGTTTGGCGGAGTGCTTTAGTAAATAAAAAGATGCCAAAGCGTCATATTAGCTCTCTTGGTTTGTAGCACTAGATTTCGAAACGGCTGCCTTAAGCATATTCCCAGCATCGGTCGGACGTTCAGCATAAATTAACTCTGAAGGATTATTGGGATTAGCGTATGGTGGATTCAGCGTTCCCGAAATAAATTCAGCTAACTTATTTGATTCTAAATCAACGATTGCCATCTGGATGCTTGTCTTCTCAATGTTAGAAAAAACTGGCACTTTGCTAAATGCGGTTGCTACCCATCCAGTATTGTCTCCCTGCACTCTACCATCTACAGCAATGAATGCTTTTGGTCCTGGAACTAACGGCCAATGGTCTGAATTCCGAAGCAGAGTTAGAGCTAGCGGAGAACTTCTGTCTATTAAATTCAAAATGCTCTTGTTCTTAGAAAAAGTGCTTCCCCAATCTTTTTCATTTGCAAGATTACCCAGATAATCAGACATAATATCCAACATATCATCATCTGATGGAGCATCTGACAGTAGGGAGACTATTTTCGAATAGATACTCAGTCCGTACGGATTTGTGAGGAGAGAACTCAACCTGTGAAGGCCCTGCTCTTGATCATCGGTCTTTTGTAGATATTCTGCCAAAAGCAAAGTCTTCTTCATGTCATCCAAACGGTCTTTTAAATGATCCCCCGTATCCACAAGATCAAGGATCAGATCTCCCCATTTGCCGTTTAAGACGTCTACCGCCAGCTGCTTTCCTTTCGACTTGGCAGTATCGACCACTGCTGACCTCACATCCTTACTATCAAGCTTTTTCTGCTCTATTCTCTTATCCAAGCTCATTTTCTCAGCATGCAAAAGATATTCTGGATGCTCAATCATGGCCCGAATTTCCGCTTTCTTGTCCATTTCGTATCACCTCACAAAAATAGTACCCCAGCATGAACTGGAATACTACATTGAGGTGATTAAGTGAGCACTGCGCAGCCGTTTTCCGCCGGCCAATCTGGTGCACGTTTGATAGCGCAATGTGGCATGCGGGAATCGAACCCGCCTGACTATCGCAGTCAGTCCTCATTGCCACGCCTTGCCACAGCTTTATCATCACCATGGCTCGGAGGAAAAATGCGGTGTCTCAGGTTTCTCACCTTTGGCACAATACCATCATATGACGGAAAAGCGTGTTTTTTGTTGCATCATTGTTGCACGGATGTTGCAACTAGTTTCACTAGCGGACATATTTCAGCAAAAGCATAGAGAGCTTCTTGTGTTTGTCGCCAAAGGGTCGTTCGGTCAACATGCAAGTGGTCGGCTAACTGAAGGCTGGATTTACGTGTCGTCTTTGGAGTCAGATAGCTCTCAACTAAAATGATCCGGTAGTTTTCATTCTCTAGAGATTCAATGGCACCTTCACAGCACGCTATATAGTACAGCTCGTCAGCGTGCGATACGAGCTTGTCCTCGGCTTTGTTGCCATAGCTTGGTGACTTGGGCATGCCGTCCATCACGGGGCTTCTTAGCGCTATTTTGGTGCGTTGAGCGAGCCGCTTGTGATGCCAGTAGTTCCCCAAGACCTCTTTGGCGTTTTCAATTGTTTTGTCATGATCAATTGGGCTAAAATATCTCGTTGCTCGCACCACTGCGTCCACTCCTTATGGTATAATTAAATTTGTAAAAGTTTTGGGGATAAGCGTGCCTTCGTGGTGCGCTTTTTTGATGCCTTAAACGTGCGTTCAACATGTGCGTTTGCTATACTGTCGTTGGAGGCCAACTCCTAATCTTTGATTTCATTCACTCTCAATCGTACGTTTGGCCTCCGGCGCGTCCTTCATCAGACGCGCTTTTTGTTTCCCTGAAAAGCGGCAGACCATTGTTTAATCGTGGTAGCGGCCGCCTTAAAGACTGGATAAAGTGCTTTTACGAATCCGTCCATGCTGTGCTCATGTTTCCTACGCTCATACCTAATACGTGCTCGCATTACCGCTCGATGCCGATCATTCATTTTCTTCATCTCCTTTCCCAGTTAACCCACGCCCGCATTGCAGCACCTGAGATTAGCAGCATGACGGCAATCATCTGTTTCATTTCTGCTTCTCCCTGATTGAATCCGCAATGTCCCAAAGCGCAAACAAGATTGCTGACAATGTCAGAAAAACATATGTTTTATAGTATCCGTATGCCAAATATTTCTCAGGCATAAATGAAACCACAATACATAAAATGAACCCAAGCCATGACATGAAACGGTAATGCCCATTTTTCATTGCTTTCCCTCCAGTAGCTCCGGATTCCCCCTGAACTTAATCTCTCGTTTCATTTCTCCGCCTCCTCGCCAGAAACTTCTCGCAGCATGGTGTCGAATCCAACTGAATGGCCTACTTTTGTGAAACGCTCGTCCACGTCTTTTTTGTCAAACATTGCGTCTTCAATTAGTCCACGATTAGATCTCAAAGTGTGCACATATTTCTTCCCGCGCCGAATGAAAATGAAGTCTCGCCATTTTGGGTCGCTCACCCACGGGTTTCGAATGATGTCGCCTTTAACTAACTTCATTTTTCCGCCTCCAATTTCACGATTTCTTTCATGGTGATGTACTCCTAATCAAATTTGATTGCTGGCATGTTCAGGTGCTCAATCAAGCCAAGGCGTTCCAACCGCTCATAGTTGAGACGCTCGCAGTATAAATCTGCTTCGTACTGAGACTCGAATTCCTTGATTTTGGTTTCGCCATTGCGGCCCACAATCTTGAATTTCATTTTTTTATCCGTCCTCTCCAGTTGGCTCATTTCTCCGCCTCCAATTTCACAATTTCGCCGGTTTCCTCTACTTTCCAAGCGCCTAGCACCCATGCAAGGGCGAAGGTGTCCTCATGTTCAAACGTCATCCATGGAGATAAAGAAACTACTGCGGCGTAGCTCATTGCTCCGGATAGAGAGAATTTTTTGTGTTTGAGTTTTACAATCACATCGCCTACCGCTTTCGGAATAACCGGCAGATTATCTGGAAACGCGGCGTCATATCTGGAACGCCATTGTTCTGAACCGTGTGACATGTCAGCCATTAATGCGTTGAACACGTCTTGCTTCGTCTCATTGCTCATCGTCAGTCACCTC
>ERZ1036470.373-NODE-373-length-21674-cov-7.848328_pt1 | contig 21674 bp, 20 predicted proteins | sample MGYA00514232_ERZ1036470 | MGnify/ENA primary metagenome ERZ1036470 (study PRJEB33795, sample SAMN09464898) | human gut metagenome | isolation source: Bloodstream | host: Homo sapiens | place: USA: Stanford, California | collected 2016-02 ... | reverse complement strand
AATCCTATATTTTTCAGTGCTTCAATCATATTTTTATTTTACGAGTTTATAATGGGTTGGTGAGGGACAGCGTTTAGCTGTTATATCGACCTTGTTAGTAATATATTTCACAGAGAATAAATGTAACATAACTCCCAAATTATGTCAATAGTGGAATTTAGCCCAAGTTTATCAAAGAACATTTTCATTTCCCCTGATAGGTTATTATTGAAAATATTTTCAATAATAACCCGGCAGTTTTTTTTACTGTTTAGTATCTTCTTATTGTAATTAGCTTGTTCCAAGACCATCTTATAAAACGGCATGAGATATAAGGTAAACACCTCATATCGCCCATTATGAAAAGAAGGTGTCTTCATTTCTTTTTGAGACACATTAATTAAATTAACCAAACTGCCGCTTTCAATAATATTGACTATTTTACTTTCGCATTCTTTGAAAAAAGTTTCATCGCAGGTTTGGTTATATCCAATCTGGATCTTAATGTTTGCTGACAGATTTTCAAGCCCATCATCCGGACGATCAATGACACCAACCCACATTGTTACTTCTAATGAGCCATTATGTTTATATACTCGTGCTATTATATAACAATAATATATATCAATGATATGTTTACTTAAACATATAAGATCATCATACCATAATTTCTTAGGGCACTTAAAGTTATACTCATTGAGTAAACGTTGAAATTCATTTATAACACTGTGAAATTCAGATTTCATATTTATTACTAATGGTTTGCAGCGTTCCGCCTTATTCAGTCGGTAGTGCTGTTTGTTATAAACTCTTTTTTCTTTATTCTTTTGCCGTTACATGTAAAGCCATAAGTAAAAGCTGCATCTATGGTTTGTTTTGCACTCTCAAGAATATAATGATACAAATTATCATATTTACTAAAGCATGGAGAAAGAATGTAGAAGTTTTTAATATTTAAAGGAATATAAATCCCCGTCATATCGGATATTCCATAGCGTGCTTCCTCCAAATTTGGTACTGGTATGGAAATAGATATTTCAAACTCTTTATTAGATGGGAAACGTTTTGCCCGTTTGAAAATCCCAATCCCCCCATTAGTATTTCGAAGATTTATCTGTATGAGAAGTTTCCAATCTCCCAAATCATCTAAGTTGATTTGGTTATTGTAATCTTCCATATAACCATTCAACTCTCGGTAAATTGAGCGCAGTAAGTCCAATTCTCCAAGTTCAGGGATTTCACTACTTATTAAAACTGCATATTGATTATTCATACATTCATCCTTATATCCAGAGTTTATAATGTTCGGCAGCGTTCCGCTTATTCAGTCGGTCTGCTGTTTGTTATCAACTTATATTTTGTCTGACAACACCATGTTCATAAGCCAAACTATCACATTCTTTTTGCATATTGGTCAGAACATCTTCGACCACTTTTAAGGAAACTTCTTGTGGTACATTTATGGATACGAATGAAGGGAGATTAGAAATCTCTACCTTGCATCCCATATCAAGTAGTTTGTCTCTGACCATCTGCATACGTTTATCGTTAAAATGTACCCTCAATGTGCTATTTCCAGAGGGATTCACTATGGATTGAAAATGATATTCGCCATCTTCTTCTGTAACACATATCTCATCCCCCAAACTGATTCCATAGGTATAGAATGGCACATTATCGACAATATAGGTATCATTACTTGCCTTTTTGCACCACAAACCTTCAATAGAAAATGGTGGATAGCCATCTTCATCTTGTTCCAAGTGGAATAGCACTTTTATATGTTTGTCTTTTTTCATTTTATTCATTAATAAGTTGATAATGTTAGGTGGATAATCGGCTGTTGGTAGATTAATCCGTTTGTTAGTCGCTCTATTGTTTCCAGAATTTTTCAAGTTCATCATACTCTCCAAACCAATACTGAAAAGCTATCTTATCAATGCCGTTTTTGCCTCTCCAAAAATCCACTGGGTAATTCCAATCAGAACTTCGGCTGCTTCTTGGAGTACATCCTTCATTAAACTCATAAAAGGAACCTCTATATTTTTCAGTGTGGAGAATACTAAGGTATCCCATTATTTCCAACAGACGTTGTAAAGCTAATTCTGCAAACTTAACACTTATACGCTTTTCCTCTTTCTTCCAATGCTTGAAAAATTCTTTTTTCTTCAACAATTTATACACATAACGAATCCCGTCTGATTCCTGCACGGATGTGATAGTCTCAAAGATTTCTTTAAGAATACTCAGCCCTTCCTTTTGTTGTTTGGGATCATACAGGAAATTCACACTTTCCCTATTCTCTTGCTGTAAGCATTGTACCATGTGAAAAACATCAGATTCATTCACCCCATATTTGGGATTGAATGGATATTTTTCAATATCTTTCTCAAAGGAAGACGAACAAATATAACAAGAGTTTATTGTAGGTTCATCCATAATTTCTCTTTGTTGTTCTACGGTCATATTCTCAAAGGAGAGGTATTTTCTTTCTAAGAATAGTTTTTTATTTTCTTTTATCCACAACCTCTCGTCTTTGTAAAAATCACCTGTTTTAGGAATGTCGTATATTGAATATGAATGAACATAATATGTTTTCATTTTCGACAAAACTTGAAGCCCAAAATGAATCCGACCTATTGGCAAGGTTTGTATGAATAGCTCAGTAAGCTGCTTCTTGTCAGAAGAAGTGTACTCTTTCAACAATAGTTCTATGGCTTCGTTATGTGTCATTTTTATTATTATTTTTAAGTGGCTAATGTTCGGTGGATAATCGACCTTTAAGGGAGATTGATCCGCTTGTTATCTGCCCACTTTATTCCTCTTCTTCGATAAAATGATTTATAAAGTAATTGAATGACTGGGCGATGTAACGAGTATTTGTTTCAAAGTTGTATTCTCTTGAAGCGTTTTCGTCCCACTCGTCAGTCAAGTAATAGTAAATCTTTTTATTCTTCAAGTTCAACGCATAATAGTTTCCACCCGAATCCATAGCAAAAGGCAACAGGTTACATGGCATTAAATTCTTACTCCATATATCTTTGGCTATGACTTCAATTGTTTCAAAAGCATTGGTGCGTTCCTTTATCGGAAAGAACGCATTTATCTCCACCCAATCCAAATCCTCGTCCTGCGGTTGAAAACAATATGGTGATGGCATACCACCGTTGAACTTGAGGTAAAAGTTCTTCATGCCTGCCGGAATCTTTACATTCAACTCAACCTCAAAATTCTTTATATCTTCTTTTGTTAGCGAAGCCGAACAGTCCGAAAGTTCAGGCATTACACCTTCTATTTCTATAATCTCCGTTTGTTGTTCCTCTTCGATTTTTGGGAAAGCAACGAGATTATTGAAAAAATCATCTATTGAATCCGCTATCAATTGAGGTTCATCAAAAATAAATGCATCGCTATTTTTTACAAAACCAATAATTTTATAAAAATATACAGCTCTGTTTTTTATATTGATTGCAATTACACCAATATTTCTCAAATTATTATGTCCACTGGCAAATAGCAGAATATTGTCAGAAATCGAATTAGAACTACGATGCTCCAAGGTTTCTCCTTCAACAGTATGAAAAAGAGCATTCTTAAAACTCTTATTATATTTGAACGGTTGGAAAATTCTAATTTCCACTTCGTAATATTTGTTTATGGAGATGGTTTGCTGTTTAGGTTCTCCTCCATTATATTGCAAATAGAACTCTTTCAGTCTTTCCGGCAAAACATGACCCAACTTGCTCTCAACTTCTTCAAAATCTTTGAGAGTAAGACTTTTTTGACAATTTTCTAATTCTATTTTCATATTCATTCTTTTTATGGGCAGATAATGTTAAGGAGGATAATCGCCTTTTGGGGCGATTTATCCTTATGTTCGAGGCCGCATTTCGCAGCCCTTAGGCTGCTTTATTTAACTCTCCAAGCAACCGTTCAGGTTGCTTACCTTATAATTAATATTATAGAACTTCAATTTTCCCCCTGCACTTTCCTTTTGCCGATAAGGGAAATTTTTATTCCGTTTCCGGGATTTTCCCGGTATGATGTTCCGTTCACCAATCATTTTTTGTCCTCCTTTCATTGCTTTTTCGTGGGATTTCCATGTTTTCCTTTACGAAAGTGCATAGCTATCCCGTTATTTCATTATGCGACTTTTTGTTTTCGTATGTCAGACCTGCTAAACACAAGTGTTTCAGTTGATTCATCGAAAACCGTTCGTCTTGTTATTATTGTATGTACATAAATTCTCGCACGTTGGCAGCACTCGCAGAAGAAAGGATTCTCGTAATCGCTTTCTTCTGCCGGGGCGTTTTGCATCACATTCTCGTCTCGTCCGAAGTATTCCCCCGGCAAATTGCCTTTGTTGGAGTAAAAGCCGTAGTACCTCACGATACGGAAATAATGTAGGGGTACATGCTGCATCAACCGGGGAAAGAACTCACGGTAATGCAGGGTCAGTTCCTTCTCCAACGGGTTCCTCCTGTCGGGGGAGTTTTGATAGTCACGGTAACGGAACGTGATGTTCTCGTCTTCCATCGCCGTGATTTTATATTCGCTCAGGCACGCTCTTTTGGAATACCGCCCGATATATTGTATCACTTGTTCGGGCATTTCCAGAGGCGGCTCCAGATGAACAATCCACTGCTTCTTGTTTACCACGTGTTTAATAAAACTCATGAACTCCATGCGGTTGCGGAAGTCATGTTTGAGCTTTCTGTTGTCAAACAACTCTATCAGAGCCTTATCGAACGTGTGTTTGAATATGCTCCTGATAAAAGCGTCATTCACCTTTGACTTTTCCGGAACGACAATCCTCCCGTTCCCGTCAATGCCACCCCATGACAGGATCATGTGCGTGTGGACATGGTACTGCTTGGTTTCCCCGTAGGTATGTAGCACGGCTATCACGCCCACTTTCAGCCCGAAAGCCTTCATCATCCAGATTTTCAACGCTTCCGCCGACGTGCGCATCATGATGTTGAGCATTTCTTTCTTGTTGCGCTTCACTAAGTCAAGCAATACATGGGGCAGGGTCATCACCACGTGGCGGTGAGGGACACGCAACAGCTTGTCTTTCATGCGTGCAGCCCATTTGAGCGTGTCACGCCATCCGCACGTGGGGCAGAAACGGTTCTTGCAGCTATGGTAGATTTCCCGGACTTCACCACATTCGGGGCAGGCATAAGTATCTATCCCCAAAGCGGCGGTGCGGCATACACGGATGGCGTTTGCCGCCTTGTATTGTTCGGGGGTGATATACTCTGCCGGATGCTTGGCGTACTCATCCCACCAACGGTTGAAATAGTCTGCCAAGCGGTACTTTTTTTCAGTGCCGCAGCCTTCCGATTGTGCTGATATGTCGAGTAAATCTATCATCTTTCCTGTTTGCAACTGCCTATTATACAGTCTAATAGTAACTTCAAGGCCTTGAACATGTAATTATCAGCGGTTTTCGCTGTTATTTTCTTATTTAACTATCTCATTATCACCTTCAAGAATATCATCCAATGGAGTGCGGATGCTGCTCTTGAAAGTGTCGGCTATATGCACGTACATTTCCGTCGTTTTCAGTTGGTTGTGCCCCAACAGCTCTTTCACGATTTTCAAGTCCGTGCCTTGCTCGATCAGATGCGTGGCGAACGAGTGTCGCAACAGGTGGGGGTACACCCGCTTGGTGATTCCGGCTTCCTTCGCCGCCTCTTTCAGCTTCTTCGACACGATGCTCTCCGTGAACGGCTCGCCCTTGTACCGCTCGAACAGCCATTCCTGCGGCTTGTACAGCTTGGTGTACTCGGTCAGCTTCCTGACAAGGGGCTTCGACAGCAGCGTGTAGCGGTCTTTCCTCCCTTTGCCCTGCCGTACCCGTATCAGCGAACGGCTCACGTTGATGTCGTGGGGCTTCAAGTCCAGCAGCTCGCTGATTCTCAACCCGGCGGAGTAGAGCAGCGAGAACATGCAGAACAGCCGGATGTCCGGACCGGTTGCGTCAAGGATGGATTTTATCTCCTCCTTGCTCAGCACGTCGGGCAGCGTCCGTTCCCGTTTGGCTCGCTTTACCTCGTAACATTTCCGTTCCAATCCCAGCACCTTCTCGAAATAAAACTTGATCGAGTTGATACGCAAGTTCTGTTGGCACGACGAGATCCCCCGTGTGTCAATCAGGTGTACGATGTAGGCGTTGATTTCTTCCGGTCGGATGTAGCGAAGGTTTCTTCCCGCAAAGTATTGCTGGAACTCCCTGAAATAGGCAGTGTACGCACGGACGGTATGCTCGCTGTACCGCAGTTGCCGCAGCGTCTCGGCATAGCCGGGCGGGATGGCGGGGCTGGTTTTCCCGTTTTTCTTGGGCAGGGTGTTTTTCAGGGCGGAGTAATTGATATACGCCGTTTCCACATGGCGGTCGAAAAAGCCGGACAGGTCGAAGCCTTCTTCCGGCAGGTAGGCTCTGTCCCCCTCGAACCGCACGCCCTTCTCTTTCGACAGCGACAGCCGGATGGCATCGTCCTCGAACATGTAATTATCAGCGGTTTTCGCTGTTATTTTCTTATTTAACTATCTCATTATCACCTTCAAGAATATCATCCAATGGAGTGCGGATGCTGCTCTTGAAAGTGTCGGCTATATGCACGTACATTTCCGTCGTTTTCAGTTGGTTGTGCCCCAACAGCTCTTTCACGATTTTCAAGTCCGTGCCTTGCTCGATCAGATGCGTGGCGAACGAGTGTCGCAACAGGTGGGGGTACACCCGCTTGGTGATTCCGGCTTCCTTCGCCGCCTCTTTCAGCTTCTTCGACACGATGCTCTCCGTGAACGGCTCGCCCTTGTACCGCTCGAACAGCCATTCCTGCGGCTTGTACAGCTTGGTGTACTCGGTCAGCTTCCTGACAAGGGGCTTCGACAGCAGCGTGTAGCGGTCTTTCCTCCCTTTGCCCTGCCGTACCCGTATCAGCGAACGGCTCACGTTGATGTCGTGGGGCTTCAAGTCCAGCAGCTCGCTGATTCTCAACCCGGCGGAGTAGAGCAGCGAGAACATGCAGAACAGCCGGATGTCCGGACCGGTTGCGTCAAGGATGGATTTTATCTCCTCCTTGCTCAGCACGTCGGGCAGCGTCCGTTCCCGTTTGGCTCGCTTTACCTCGTAACATTTCCGTTCCAATCCCAGCACCTTCTCGAAATAAAACTTGATCGAGTTGATACGCAAGTTCTGTTGGCACGACGAGATCCCCCGTGTGTCAATCAGGTGTACGATGTAGGCGTTGATTTCTTCCGGTCGGATGTAGCGAAGGTTTCTTCCCGCAAAGTATTGCTGGAACTCCCTGAAATAGGCAGTGTACGCACGGACGGTATGCTCGCTGTACCGCAGTTGCCGCAGCGTCTCGGCATAGCCGGGCGGGATGGCGGGGCTGGTTTTCCCGTTTTTCTTGGGCAGGGTGTTTTTCAGGGCGGAGTAATTGATATACGCCGTTTCCACATGGCGGTCGAAAAAGCCGGACAGGTCGAAGCCTTCTTCCGGCAGGTAGGCTCTGTCCCCCTCGAACCGCACGCCCTTCTCTTTCGACAGCGACAGCCGGATGGCATCGTCCTCGTCGAACTCCACTTCCACGTATTTCTGCCCGTCACGGATGGCAGGTGAAAGCGTTATTCTCGGTTTGCTCTGATAGACTTTCATACGCATCGCATGGGTGGCAATGACAGACCGTGTCCCTCATTACCCATATTTTACAAATATAGAGAAAACAACGAATTATCGCCGTTTCCCGGAGGAGAAAAATGTGTGTGGGGCATGATTTTTTTGTATTTTTCACAGGAAAGGGCTGCGACAAACCTGCGAACCGGACGACAAGTGCGGACAGCCCGCACCGGACTTGCAGGTTTCCCGTGTTTCTCCCTCTATATTTACGCCCGGTTTCGTTTGAGAACCAATAGTATTCACCATTTAAAAACATTAGATTATGGACGAACGACCGGACAGCAGCCAGCAGTTGATGGACATCCTGCTCGTCATGGACGAGAAAGGCACGCTCCAAGCCGTCAGCGGAGTAAAGGACGGCGAGTTACAGACCAAGAACCCGCTGGAGGACAACAACGACCTCCTGCGGGTGGATCGCCACGGCGATATGTTTTCGAATTTCTTTTCCAACCTCTGGAACCAGTTGAAAGACCCGACCCGCTTCCACTTCTTCCGTGTGCCGGAAGAGGAGGTGCAGCGGGTAGCCGCCGATTTCCGGCAACGGGAGAGCCAGTCCGTCAAGACGGGCGAGCCGCTCGTTGCGCAGTACGAGGTGCAGCCGCCCGTGCAGGCGCAGCAGCAACAGCCGGAGAGTGCGCCGCAGCAGTCCGCCGGGCAGACCGAACAGAACCCGCAGTACAAGTACCGCCCGGAGGACATCGACTGGAACAGCCTCGCCGCCCTCGGCGTGCAGCGGGAGCAGATCGAAGGCAACGGGATGCTCGACCAGATGCTCCGGGGCTTCCAGACCGACAAGACCGTCCGGGTGCATTTCCACTTCGACGGCATCTCGCACAGCAACGACAGCCAGCTCTCGCTCAAGCCCGGCACGGACGGCAGGCTGACCGTGTGCAGCCACGGCATCCTCGACCCGGAGAAGATGCAGAAGCAGTTCTTCGGCTACGACATCACCGACTCCGACAAGCAGGTGCTCCGGCAGACGGGCAACATGGGGCATCCGGCGACCGTCACCAACCGGGCGGGCGAGCAGGTCGAAGCCCTTGTCAGCCGCAACCTCAAGACCAACGAGCTGGTCGCCTTTCCGCTCTCCAAGGTCAATATCCCGGCGGAGAAGAACGGGCATACCTTCACCCCGGACGAGATAGCCCGGCTCAAACAGGGCGAGGCGGTGGTCTGCCGGTTCCTTTCCAGAGCCAAGGAGGGGGAGCAGCCCAAGATCTATCCGGCTCCCGTGCAGTTCAGCGCAGCCAAGATGCAGCTCGAATTTCTCTTCGGCGACCGGGGCAGGCTGGCGATGGATGCGTACAAGGCGAACCTGAAACAGACCGCCAATCAGGAGGTGCCGAAGACCTTCCGCAAGCAGGAGCTTACCGAGAAGTCCCGCCTCGAACTCGAAGCCGGGGGAACGGTCAAGGTCTCCGGCTTGGTGGACAAGAAAGGAAAAGCCTACCAAGGTTACATCACATGGAAGCCCGGCGAGAAGCCCGCCTTCATGTTCCCCAAGGACTACAAGGCGGCGCTCGAAGAGGGGCGTGTCAAGCCCGCCGTGGAGAACGAAGTGCAGGTGGCGGTCAATTCCGAGGGCAAGACCGTCGAGGCGACCCGCAACCTGAAAGAAGCCCTGCAATCCGCACAGCAGCGACCCACCGGGGAGCAAAAACAGCAGCAGGAGCGCAGGCAGGAGCAGAAAGAGGACCGGAAACAGGCACAGAAGCAGGAACAGCCCGACAAGCCCAAGCGCAGCCGGGGTGTCCGCCGATGATTTCCCCCGCCATTCTGTAAATGAATTACCCGGTTATCCCGTCCGAGCGGCGGGATAACTTTTGTCAAACCGTTAAACTTTAAAGAAATATGATTACAGCAGTCATCGCTGAAAAGCCTTCCGTAGCGAAGGATATAGCAAACGTGTTGAATGTCCGGGAGCGACACGATGGCTACCTCTCAGGTAACGGCTACCTCGTTACCTGGGCGTTCGGCCATCTTGTCCAGCTCGCCATGCCCGAAGCATACGGCTATGCGGGCTTCCGGCGTGAGAACCTGCCCATTCTGCCGCAGGAGTTCAAGTACATCCCCCGCCAGATACGGGAGGGCAAGGAGTACAAGCCCGACCCCGGCGTGCTTAAACAGTTGAAGGTCATCAAAGAGGTTTTCGACCGTTCCGACCGTATCGTCGTGGCGACCGATGCCGGGCGTGAGGGCGAAGCCATTCATCGGTACATCTACAATTACCTTGGCTGCCGCAAGCCCTGCCTGCGCCTCTGGATCTCCTCGCTGACCGACCGTGCCATCCGGGAAGGGCTGAACAACCTCAAGCCCGGCAGCGACTACGACAACCTCTACCGTGCCGCCGAAGCCCGTGCCATCGCCGACTGGGAGATAGGGCTGAGCGCCACCCAAGCTCTCAGCATCGCCGCCGGGCAGGGCATCTACTCCCTCGGACGGGTGCAGACGCCCACCTTGATGATGATCTGCTCCCGTTATCTGGAGAACAGGGATTTCACCCCGCAGACCTATTACCGGCTGAAGATCACGGCGGAAAAGGACGGCACGCCCTTCGCCGCCATCTCCGAATTGCGTTACGAAACCCTTCCGGCGGCAAACGCCGCCCTCGCCGCTGTTACCGCAACGGGGACGGTGGAGGTTGCCGACGTGCAGCACAGGGAGGTGAGCCAAGAGCCTCCCTTGCTCTATGACCTGACCGCCTTGCAGAAAGAGGCGAACGGCAGGTACGGCTTCTCGGCGGACAAGACCCTCTCCGTCGCCCAGTCGCTTTACGAGAAGAAGGTGCTGAGCTACCCCCGTACCGGCTCCCGTTACCTCTCGGACGATGTGTTCGACGAGATACCCGACCGCATCGCCCTGCTGGAGCGGTACCCGGCTCTCGCCGCCCATGCCGCCGCCCTGAAAGGGGCTTCGCTCAACCGCCGCAGCGTGGATGCGGGGAAAGTTACCGACCACCATGCGCTCATCATCACCGAGTGTCTGCCCGGCGAGCTGTCCGCCGACGAGCGCACGGTGTACGACATGGTAGCCGCCCGCCTGCTCGAAGCCTTCTCCGCCCGTTGCCTCAAGGACGTTACCACCGTCTCCTTCACGGCGGGGAACAGCGTGTTCACCGCCAAGGGAACGGTCGTCAGGTCTGCCGGATGGCGTGCCGTGCGTGGCGAGCGGGACGAGGACGACGAGGGAACAGCCGCTTTGCCGCCCTTGCAGCCCGGCGAGGCTTTCCCCCTGCAATCGGCGGAGTGCGTGGAGAAACAGACCAAGCCCCGTCCCCTGCACACCGAGAGCAGCCTCCTTTCGGCGATGGAGCATTGCGGCAGGGAGTTGCGGGACGACGAGCTGCGGGACAGCCTGAAAGGGAACGGTATCGGCACGCCCGCCACCCGTGCCTCCATCATCGAGACCCTCTTTGCCCGTGACTACGTGCGCCGGGAGAAGAAGAGCCTCGTGCCGACCGACAAGGGGCTTGCCGTGTATCAGATAGTGAAGGACAAGCGCATCGCCGATGTCGAGATGACCGGGCAGTGGGAGACCGCCCTTGCCAAGATCGAGAGCGGGGAGATGAATCCCGACACCTTCCGCAAGGGCATCGAGGTCTATGCCGCCCAGATTACCGAAGAACTCCTGCAAGTGCAGGTGTCCGTAGCGGACGGCGGACATATCCCGTGCCCCAAGTGCCGTTCCGGTCGCATCCTCCTTTACCCGAAGGTCGCCAAGTGCAGCAACGTCGATTGTGGGCTTACCGTCTTCCGTGGCAAGGGGGAGAAGCAGCTCACCGACAGCCAGATTGCCGACCTTGTAACCAAAGGCAAAACATCCCTTATCAAAGGATTCAGGAGCAGGGAGGGTAAGCCCTTCGATGCGTACCTCACCTTCGACAAGGACTTCCGCACCGTGTACGGGTTCCCGCCCCGCACGGACAAGCCCAAAGGAAAGGAGCGCAGGCGATGAACGGCATCGGTTGGATCACCGTGGCGGAAGCCGCCCGGCTCTGCGGCACGGACGAGCTGCGCATCACCCTCTGGATGAACGGCAACCACATCGCCTATGCCCGTTTCGACGGCATCCTGATGATCGACGGCGCATCCATTGCCGCCCTGTTCAGCCGCAACCGGGTCGCCACCATCTACGAGGACGTGGCGCAACAGCGGGGCAAGCCCGGCAGACCGGGCAGGCTCCGCCGCCTGCTCGACACCCCGCTCGACACCTTCGGCTTGTCGCAGCGCATCGTCCGGGCGTGTCGGGAGCTGGGCGTCTTCACCGTGGAGCACCTGCTCGTCCACCTCCGCCGCTTCCGCTTCTCCCGCCTGTACTGTATCCGCAACTTCGGCAGCGGATCGGCAGCCGAGACCCTCCGGCGGCTCCGGCAGGACGGCTTGACAGACAGCGGCAGCCCACGGGATTTCAAGGTCTTGTACCCGTAATCCCGGCAATACAGGTAAATAAGTGCGGCAATGTCGCACTTATCACAAAATTATTTCCGGGTATGTTTTGTAGTTTAAGAGATAAGTTCTATATTTGCAACCAATAGAACCTGCCAAGCCTCTTAACAATGCTCAAATAGGCGGGTCGTTTTTTTATATACACCTATGAAACAACTGTTTACCAAAACATTCTACTCCCCACAACAGCATATTGTCCTTTTAAAGAATAGAGGTTTGTTAATAGCGGACGAGGAAAAAGCCGCCGGGTATATTTACAATATCGGTTATTTCCGTCTAAGTGCTTACTTCTATCCGTTGTTGAAGTTCCCCAAGGAACAACATCTGTACAAGCCGGGGGCAACTTTCGTGCAGGCGTTGAACATGTATCGTTTCGACCGCAAACTGAGGTTGTTGCTCTTTAACGAGATAGAGAAGATAGAAGTGGCTATCCGCAGTTGCATAACCAATGCGGTCAGCGAATATTTTAACGATTTGTTTTGGATTACCAACCCTGCATATTTTTTCAATATGCAGAGCTTCCGATACACACAGGACACGATAGATGCGGAATTGAAAAAATCAAAGGAGGACTTTATACTCCATTTCCGTTCCGCTTATACGGACGATTATCCGCCTGCATGGATGATTGCTGAAATTCTGCCGTTAGGATTGCTTTGCAGGATTTACACGAACCTGAAAGATAATGTGATAAAAAAACGTGTCGCCCAACATTTCGGTTTGCAAGTCCCGGTGTTCAGTTCATGGATTGTCATTCTGGCTGGCTTGCGCAATATGTGTTGCCACCATTGTCGGACATGGAACAGGGAACTGGCGACCATCACCACGGAACCACGCAGGACAAAATACGGTTGGATTGACTCTTCCCGGACAGACAAGCGCAGGATGTATTACCGTATCTGTATGATACGTTATTTCCTTTATACCGTATCGCCTAATAACAACTTCAAGGACAAGCTGAAAACCCTGTTGGCAGCCTATCCTAATATAGATACGGCAGCGATGGGCTTTCCGTCCGATTGGGAAAGCGAGGATATTTGGAAATAGGCAACACCGTTGCCTAAATTTAATATTTCTTTGCCATTCAGGATATTTTCGTTATCTTTGCACCAGTAGAACCTGCCAAGCCTCTTGACACGAGTTGTTGAACAACAGTGAAAATGCTCAAATCGGCGGGTCGTTTTTTTTATAATCCGTCGCCCTTTCCTGAATGACCTGAGCCGCTTTTCAGCGGCTTTTTACATTTCACGGGCATACCTTTCCGTACACCGTCCGGATTTTCCCGTCCTCCAATACCTTGCTCGATCGCACGACCCATGTCCTGCCGTCGTTCAGCCCGCACTCCAGTGCCTTCTCACCGCCGCCGACCAGCACCGGCACGGTTGTCACCACGATTTCGTCCGCCAGCCCGTTATCCAAGAGCAAAGCCCCGGTTCCCGCTCCGTAAGCCGTTACCGTACCTTCGCCGTCCGCTTTTATTCTCCGCAGTTCCGCTGCCGCATCCCCTGTAACAAACCGTACCCGTTCCTTTTCCGTCAGGTCAATACAGCCGCCCGTCACGACCAAAGTCTCTTTTGCCGTGAGCGGCCAGCCCAGATGGTTCAGGTAAATGCGCAGGTAGGTTTCTTCGTCGATCAGCACGCAGCAGGAGGCTTCCGCCGCCGCATCGAAATGCTTGTCCGCTCCGACCGGACAACCGTCAAGGGACTGGTACACGTGCAAGGTAATCTGTTTCATGTCAATGAGTTTTTAAGGATTATGTCCGCCTTGCACCCAAAAGAACAGCGTGAACTCACGCTATTCCGAAGTAAAGGCACTGGTATACCCGATAAGCAGAATAGGCAAGCCCACGCTGTATAAGCATACAGCATGAACATTGCGCCATTCGTCTTGCTTATCAAAAATTACCAGTTTTTTACTTCAAGACGTTCAGCGAACGTACAATATGTATATCAACCCCGCCTGCTTCCAAGCCGGGTATGAATCTTCTATGTCACGACAGCGACCGTGCCCGAAAGCACCGTCCTCTGTCTTTGTGGAGCAAAGATAGCGAAAGGCGAGAGCAGCGGCAAATGAAAACAAGGTTTTCTAATTTGACAATGCCAAGCCGCATCCTATCTTCGCATGGCAAAGATAGCGAAACTTCCCGAATAACAAAACAATAGCCCCGCCTAATCTCACGATCCGGCAGGGCTTCATCCACCAAAAGCACCGTCAGAAAAATGTCATTTTCACGGGAACAACCCCCTTTTCCTGCGCCTTTCCTCTTTCCGGGCTTCCTTCTCCTTGCGTTTCGCAGCCCGTTCCTCCACGTCGGCGAAACGGGTGCGGATGAACTCGTGCACGTCCTTCGTGCGGTAGAACACCTTGCCGCTGATGGTGAAGTACGGCAGCACCCCGATGGCACGGTAGCGTTGCAGCGTGCGGATGCCCACCTTCAGCAGCAGGCACAGGTCTTGGTTGTCCAGCACCTCCTCGCCGTCGAGCGTGTTGTTCTTCTTCAGCACCCTTTCCAGCAATTTCTCCGTCCGGTCGAAGCGTTCCATGATGCGCTCCATCCAGCCCTCAAACTCTTCCCTGTCCGTGTACATAGCAGTCGCCCTCCTTTTCGATGATTTCCTTTTCCCGCATATAGCGGATGTAGCCTTTCGCCGTCCGTTCTTTCACTTCCAGCATCTCCTGTATCAGCTCGCACAGTTCGATGTAGCCGTACTTCTCCTGCCGGGCGAACGCCTCCCGTGCCATCTCCGCCAGCTCCTTCTCCTTGCGCTTCTCTTTCTCCGCCCTCGGCTTCTCGCCCACATAGACGGGCATCCCGGCTTGCTTGTCCCATCTGAACTGCATCAGCGGAATATCCAGCGGGCTGCCGTCCCTGACCTTCAACGCCTTCACCACCGACACCTCCGGGTTCTCGTCCTTCTCGATGGAGAGGATGGCGGCGGACTTGCGTTGCAGCTCGCTGCCGAGGTGTCCCCTCAGTTTCAGACCGTTCGGTACGAAATGCACCACGGCGGCTATGCACGTGCGATAGATTCCCGCAAGCCGGTAGATTTCGTCAATCAGCGCCACGCTCTCCGCCTCGTCGTTGGCGCAGCGGATCAGGTCAGCCACCCCGTCGATGACGACTAAATGGATGCCCCCGTGCAGGTAGTGGTACTTGTCCATGCTCTGCACGATGGCGGTCAGCCGCTCACTTCTCGACATTCCCGTCAGGCAATATACGTGCAGGTACTCCGGCATCCGCTCACGCCCGGCACGGCGCAGCAGCCGCCCCGTGTTCTTGTAGAGCTGTTGCTCGCTCTGTTCCGTGTCGTACAGCAGTACCGCACGCCCCTTGCGGTTCGGCTCCACCCGCACCCCCAAGAGGTCGGCGTCCGTCTCCCTCTCCATGATCGCCCCGGCGACCAGTGCGGCGGTGTAGTTGCTCTTGCCCGTCCCTTCGCCGCCCGTGATGCAGAGGATGTTCTCCTCCGAGCCTAACGGCACCTCCCCGGCGGTAACGATGGCGACAGCCTGTTCGGGCGGGTGGTCGTAGTCGATCTCGCACGATTTCAGCACCGCCATCGTGTCCCCGTACAGCGTGTCGAGCAGTTTCAGGAACAGCCCCATCAGCTCCTCCCTCGTGTGCCCGGCTTTGAAGTAGTCCGTCACGTCCTTCTCCGCCTTCGTCCCCGGCAGCGGCAGCACCAGCCGTTTCACCCCGTACTCCGACAGTTGCGCACGGTGCTTCTCCGAGCACTCCAGCCCCGTCTTGTCCGTGTCGTACAGCAGCACGATGTGCTTGAAGCGATAGACCAGCTTGCGCACGGTCTTCGCCGGGATGACCGAGGTCTCCGAGTTGAAGCAGATGGCATGGAAGCCGTGCGCCGCCAGCGTCAGCACGTCCTTCTCGCCGCCCGTGAGGAAGAGCAGGTCGCCCTTCGAGGGCAGTTGTTCCAGCCCGAAACAATAGTTGTCGCCCGTGTGCCCGCCATAGACGAAGCGCACTTCCGACATCGGGCGATAGACCTTCACGCCCCATTTTCCCTTGTAGCCGAACATCGGTTCCGCTGGGGTGGAACTGAAGCCGAACGACTTGCCTTCCCTCGTCTCTCCCCGGTACTCGGCGAGCGATACCGCCCCGTAACGGTGCAACAGCTCTTCCGTGATGCCCGATGCGCCCCAGTAGGCAAGCTCCGTATCCGTAAACGGCTTTTCCGTCGTCCGGTAGGGCTTCGGTTCGGGACGGTCAAAGGGCGCAGCCGCCTCTTCCGTGTACCCGTCCGGCTTTCCCGTGCCGTTCCCGTTTGCCCTGACGGATATTCCTTCACCGCTCCGGTTCTCCCTTGTCCCATGCTCCCTTGCGCCCGGCACGAGCCGCAGGGTACGGCAGCCGCCGTCCGGAACGGCAGTATCTTCCGGGCTGTCATCCTCCAGACCGAGGCACAGCTCCCGGTCGATGGTGTGCAGCACCTCCACGAAGTCGGCGGCGTTCCGGCAGTCCAGTCCTTTCAGCTTCGCCACGAGGAAGAAACAGTCGCCCGAATAGTCCCCGTTGCCGAAGTCCTTCATCCGGTACGTACCGCTCCGGCGGTCGTAATACACGTTGCACGAAGCCTTGCTGTCGGCGTACAGCGGGTTCAGGAAGTTCCTGCCCACCCGCCACTTCACGGGCAGGTAGTGGCGGAACACCTCCAGCCCGTTACTGGTTCTTGCCAGTATCTCTTCCTTTTTTACCATAGCTGCCGTTTTTTCGGTTATGCAGGGGATGTTCCGCTATCATCCGGTCGATCTTGGCGGCGGGTGTCTCCACCAACCACCGCTCACGCAGGCTCTCGACCGCCTGCCGGGGATAGCGTATCTGCCGCCCGATCATGGAATAGGGAATGATATGCTTCTGCCGGTAGCGTTGCAGGGTGCGGTGGCTGATGTCCAGCATCTCGCACACCTCCTTGTGCGTCATCCACTTCGGGTCGGCTTTCCGTCCCTTGGCAGCAGGGCTTTCCGCTTCCTCTTTCTGTTTGCGCTCCGTTTCCTCCCGGTTCCGGGATTCCTCCACGTAGGCGGTTATCTTCTCGATCTTCTCCACGAGCAGGCGGTAGGCGTTGCTCTCGATGGTCATTATTTCCATTGTCGTACTCTTTTTTAGGTTTCTGCCGCAAATGTCGCCCGATTCGCCGGTTTTTCCTGCCACCATACCGGCACCTTGGCAAAGATTTTTTTCTGATGCGCATTTTTTCATCCTCTTTTTTCACTCTCGCCGCCCTTCCGTCCGCCTTTCCGGGCAACAAAAAGACTGAAAAGACTGAAAAAGGCAAGGAAAGAGTAGGAATAACATAAAAACAAGGCGGAAAGGAACTGACGTCGAAGCAAAAAAGAGCGTCCGAAAGGCTCTTTTCTGCCCTCCGGACGCTCTCTTTTCATCTCCTGCCGCCTCTGCCGTTCCGTTGCCAACTTGCTGCCAACTTGCTGCCGACTTGCCGATCACTTGCTGTCCATGTCCCGCATCTTTTTGAGCAGCTTCTCCTTCATCTCGTCCAAGAACGCCGTCGGGTTCTGCTGTCCCCGCAGCCTGCCGAAAGCATGGTACACGTTGCCCAGATCCACATGGAAGGTCTTCTCGAACAGCGCAGCCAGCTCGCCGATCTCGGCGTTGCCGTTGTCCACGCTCCCGGCGGCATGGATGCCGTAAACAAGCTGTATGGCGGCGATTTTCGTGTCCGTCCAGCGGTGTTCCTTCCCCGGCACGGCTTCCGCACCGTCCCCTCGTGCCGCACGCTCTATCCGGCGGCTCAGATAGACCAGCAGCATCTCCACCGAGATCAGGCGTGCCGCCAGTATGTCGTAGCCCGTGGAGAACTCCGCTTCCTCGTCCAGCACGAAGCTGCCGCTTTCGGGGCTGAGTTCGCCCTTCGCCCGCAGGAAATAGTAATCGTCCCGGTATGTCGCCCCGCTGTGGTAATACTGGTAGAAGGGAAGGTAGCGTTCCATCATCCGCTCGGCTCGTTCCATCGCCCTGTGGTAGTACGTTTCGGCTACCCGCAGGCAGCCGGGACAGCCGCTCTCTATCTGATATACCCGGTAATAGTACAGCAGCCTGCCCGTCAGGGCGGGCTTGTAGTATTTGAAGTAACGGATTTCCTCCTCGTCCCCGTTGAACGGACGGGCGAGCGCATACGCTTTCAGCTCACGGTTCTTGGCTTTCAGGTACGAAACCATCTCCCGGCAGGTGGCGACCGTTTCTTTTCCCTCCATGCCGGCGGCAGCGGCAGCCATGCGCCGCTCCGTCTCCTGCAACAATGTATTGAAATATTCTTCCATCATGATTCTGTCTCGGGTTGTTTATAAGGAAGCAAAGTTAGCGGGGTGCCGGGAAACGGGCGTTCTGAATTTTCACCGCCATGTTCGGATTGTCCGCCAATCGGCTGCGGACGGTCAGCCCCTCACTTCTGAACCGGAAAAGGATGCCGGACGGGACGGGCGCACCGGGCGATTTCACGGATTTCGGCAGGGGTAGCCTTCAGGTGCTTCTTGCAGAAGTCCCACAGGTAGCTCGGAGCGGCGAAGCCGCACACGTCGGCAATCTCTTGGAAGGGCATGTCTGTGTCCGCCAGCAGGGAGATCACGTGCGCCTTCCGCTGTTCCGTCAGCCAGCGGTGCGGAGTCGTGTTCAGCTCCTCCCTGAACCGCCGTCCCAGCGTATTGACCGACATGGCACATTCCCGTGCCAGCTCCTCCACGTTTTTCACCTTGGGCAGAGCCAGTGCGACCTCTTCCCGGAAAGAGCAGCCCCGCAGGTGCGGCAGGTACTTTTCCACCTCCTGCAAGTCCGCCTTGCCGAACATCGGCGGTATGCCCTTGCGGTACTCGGACTCCCGTTCACGGCGGAAGCGGAACAGCAGTCCCGCCAGACGGTTGCAGAGCACGTTCAGGTGCGGGTATTCGTCGTAGGCGTTGATGCTTGCCTGCATCCGGCAGAGGAACAGGAATCCTCCGCAGTCCTTCTCCCGGAAATACGCCTCCGCCGTATCCAGCAGGAAGTCCGCCGAGCTGCCGTGCCGGTGGTAGGCGACCAGTATCAGCAATCCGGCTTCTTCCTGCACACGGCAGGAAAGGACGGGGCGGTGTTCCCTGAGCAGCTCCACCAGCCGGACCATCCGCCCGTGATCCCGTGCGAGCCGTTCCGCCGCAATCCATGTCACCGGACGCTCCGCATCCGTTTGCGGCAATACCTTGCGTACCTTTTCCATCCACTCCCGCCATCCCTCCCGGACGGCTTCATTCATTAGAATTAGTGTAAGATTCTGTTTCATTTTGTTTCAACACGATATTAAATAATACAAATCTTACACGAAATTACAAATTGTTTGCAATAGATGTCCTGCCGACACCCCGTATCGGTCACGATATTTCCTTGAATTACAGATTCGGATTTTGCTCCATAGGTTCGGATATTCAATCGTGAAAAACAGAAAGGCTGTGCCGGTTCCACCCGCAGAACGGCATGACAGTAAGCAGGGGGAGCCGGAAGAAAGTCATTCGCCGGTTGGTGAGTGCGTCTTTTCAACGGGATATTTGCCGTCCCGTATCTCCTGCAACCTTTCGATCAGTGGTTGCTCCTTGGAATGGTTCTTTTGTTCGGCTATAATGAAGAACGATGCAAAACTGCCGATAACATACAGCCAGAACAGGCATTGACCGAGCAATTTCCGGTATTCGCCCATTGTCTCGTACTTCGCCTGCATCGCTTTCAGCTTCGCAGGACGGTAATACAGCTTTCCGCTTGCTTATCCCGTTACGGAGAACAGCAACAGGGCGCATCCCGTTGCGGCGGCAACGATCAGCCCCAGCCAGAAACGGTAACTCCTTTCACCCAGCGTACCCAGCCAGAAATTCCCTTCCCAACTTCCCGGACGGGAGTACGTCCACCGCCATCCGCAGACAATCCCCACAAGCCACAGCAGCAGGATTCCCGCCACGATCAGGTAGCCGTACCTCGGATGCGCCTGCAACCACTCAGGCAGACCCTCCATAAACTCGCTTATCTTATCGAACCATTCCATAGCAATAACAGAAAAAGCCAAATTCATACCTTACGGACGAACCGTTATACATCAAAGCAAAAATAGTGAAAAGTCCAATCACTCAAAAAGTTTCACCGCAAAAATCTTTTCCGTTTGGAAGAAATACGTTTTATTTGCACCTATATAGCCGCAACGTATGAAGAAAGCCTCCCCACATAAAAGAACCAGTCGGCCGAAGCTCCCCGGATTCTTCGACCACCTCTTTTATTGGACGTGGCGCAGTTGTCGGCATGGCTTCCCGGATCGTAGTTTTGCGGTCATCAGCGTGGTTCAGTTCGCCTGCCTCCTGTTTCCTGTCGCCATCGCTTTACAGTTCTTGGGCACTCCGGCTGTCCGCTTCCTTTACGAGACAGACGACCGCCTTACGCTTTTCCCGCTGATACTGCCGTTCCCCGTATTGCTCTGGAGGAATATGCGCATCTATACCGAGGAGCGTTACCGCATGATGCACGACTATTACGGGGCGTTCCATGTATCGGTGCGGCAACGCTATCGCCTCCGTTTCCTTGTCTGCACGGTGCTTGCAGTCCTTGCCATCCTGCTTGAAATACGGCTGTTCACCCTTTATCATGACCGCTGCACGGCCATATCCTCCGGCAACAGCCATCCCGCAAGCCTCTATGTCCCATACCGGTATGACAACGGCAACGACCCCGTGCAGGAAGGCGTTTACCGCATCGTCGATGAAAAAGGGCGTATCGGATATGCGGACGAGCATGGCAATACCCTCGTAGAGCCACGCTTCGCTTTTGGCTTTCCTTTCGAGAACGGGAAGGCGAAAGTAACCGACACGGGAGAACTGGAAGAAGTTCCCGGTTCGGATGGGGAATACCACTATTGGGAAAGCGATGATTGGTATTACATCGACCGCAAAGGGCAAAGGATTGAATAAAAGCCCCAAGACTGCCCTAAGCCCGACATTCCAGCCACCCCACCTGCCAAGCCCTTGCAGGGCAAACACGAAGCCGCCATGCCCTATCGGAACATCCCGTTCATCCCACCTTTCCCCCGAAACAAACACAAAAAAATCAAAACCAACTCATTTACAGCAACTTAAAAGAATATCGGTGCAAGCCGCAAAACAGCCCTGTGTGGCTGGTGCAAGGTGCAACTATATTTATATATATAGCTGCACCTTGCACCACAGAAATACACACTGAAAATCAACACTTTACACTTCGGGTAAAACCACGGGTGCAACCTCGTTTTTTGCACCGCCTCTTGATTTTATGCTTTTCCTGTAATCCGGTAATCCCGAAAAATAAAAAATCCCCGAAACATTTCCCTTTTTCGGTCAAAATTCCTATATTTGCATCAGTTCCAAGAGCAGAGCGAAGCAATGCAGCGAAACCCGCACAGCTACCAAATCGCTACCGGCTACCGAACTTTCTACTCTTTAAGTCTTATCTACCAACCGATTACAAAAAAACGATTGTTTTTTCTAAATAAACATTCTATGTGCGTAATCATACATTTGTGCTTTGGTTAAGTTCACTT
>ERZ1036470.360-NODE-360-length-22001-cov-5.578101_pt1 | contig 22001 bp, 19 predicted proteins | sample MGYA00514232_ERZ1036470 | MGnify/ENA primary metagenome ERZ1036470 (study PRJEB33795, sample SAMN09464898) | human gut metagenome | isolation source: Bloodstream | host: Homo sapiens | place: USA: Stanford, California | collected 2016-02 ... | reverse complement strand
ACATTAAATGAAGGTATTTTTTTACAAAACTAATTGTTATAACAAATATAACTATATTAAATTAACCTTTTATACATAAAAACATTTAGAATGTAGTTGTCAATAGAAATAGGAGTGATCTGACATGACAATGGGACAAGTATGTTGTGAGCGGATTCATGATCTGTGCGACGAGAGAAAAATTTCTCTGAACAAACTCAGTATCATGTGCGGAATGACGCAGTCAACGCTGAGCAACATCACATCAGGCAGAAGCAAGAATCCAACCGTTTCCACGATCAAAAAAATCTGTGACGGTCTGGATATCACGCTTGTGGAATTTTTTGATACAGACGTATTCAAAAATCTGGATCAGGAAATTAAATAAGCTGTTAGTCAGCCTGAAAAAAAACTGTTATGGGAACTATTCATGCAATCCCATAACAGTTTTTTTATTTACCTGTTTTTATTTTACATATGCCTTCAGGCGTTCAGCCGGTTCAGTGCTTTCCCACTTCACCTGCAGATCATCACGGCCAAAGTGACCATAGGCTGCCAGATTTCTGTAAATCGGCTTACGAAGCTCCAGTGTCCTGATAATTGCAGTAGGACGCAGATCGAATTCCTTCCTTACGATTTCTGCGATTTCTTCATCCGGAAGAACTCCGGTTCCAAAGGTATCCGCAAGGACGCTGACCGGCTGTGCCACACCGATGGCATAGGCAAGCTGTATTTCACATTTGCGAGCAAGACCTGCCGCAACAATATTCTTGGCAACATAGCGTGCCGCATATGCCGCACTGCGGTCAACCTTGGTAGGATCCTTTCCGGAGAAAGCTCCTCCGCCATGACGGGCCATACCGCCGTATGTATCGACAATTATCTTTCTTCCTGTCAGACCGCTGTCTCCCTGCGGCCCGCCGATTACAAAGCGTCCTGTCGGATTTATGTATACTTTTGTTTCAGCATCCATCATATCCGCATCTACAATCACATCAATGACATGCTTCTTTAAATCCTCGCGAATCGTGTCCAGAGAAACCGTATCGGAATGCTGTGTGGAGATAACAATCGTATCGACACGCTTTGGACGGTCATTCTCATATTCAACGGTTACCTGTGTCTTCCCATCCGGACGAAGATAGTCCAGTGTGCCGTCTTTTCTTACCTCTGTCAAACGGCGTGCAAGACGGTGTGCAAGGGATATTGGCATCGGCATATATTCCGGTGTTTCATCACAGGCGTAGCCAAACATCATTCCCTGATCTCCTGCACCATTGTTTTCCTCCCCACCCTCTTTGGTTTCCAGCGAGTGATCAACACCGAGTGCAATATCCTTGGACTGCTCATCAATGGAGGTCAGAACCGAACAGGTGGTTCCGTCAAAGCCGTATTTTGCTCTGTCATATCCGATTTCCAGAACTACATTTCGTGCAATGCTCGGGATATCGACATAACAGCTGGTAGAAATTTCTCCCATGATCATGACCATACCGGTTGTACAGCAGGTTTCACAGGCAACTCTCGCATCCGGATCCTGTGCCAGAATCGCATCCAGAACAGCATCACTGATCTGATCACAGATTTTATCAGGATGTCCTTCCGTCACAGATTCGGAAGTAAAAAACTGTTTATTTAACATAATCATTTCCTTTCTATATTTTCAAACAGGACATATCTATCCCGCTTAAATAATCCATGTTATCTTTCACAATCCATCTTTTAAATGCAGTAAAAGCAGAATTTGACTTTAGCTGTACTTCAATTGCATACTTAGCATCTATCTTGTCCTCTCCCTCACTTTCTTCATATTCGTTTATAAGTGATTCAAACTTTACAAGCTCTTCTCTTAGATTTTGTCTTATTACAGTGCTTTCCATTTTCTTTTGAGGAGTTGTTCCATCATATACCTGTTTTAGAAGTTCGACAGTTTCCAGAACTTTCTGTTCTGATGATAGTGGCTGAATAACAATCCTCTCATCATGACAGAACCTTCCTGTTTTACGGAAGGATATCATAGAATCTATATCCTCTATGGAACAATCTAGAATATGTTCAAATGCATCCGATTTTATTGAATTACAGTGAGCACAAGATAGAAAGAGATTTTCCCAATCAAATTTTTTATCTTTATCCTGTCTGTGTGGTCGTAAATGGTCAATCTGATAGGATGTCACATTTTTATTTTCACAAAGATAACACTTCTTATGAAATACAAGCTTTAAAGCTTCTACAACTTCCTTTTTGTTATAGGTGCCATTTATTAGAGTTTTTTCATGCAGTAATACTTCTTCTGCTTTCTCGATTTCAACAGAGGAATATTGTCTATCTATCTTTACCATTCTTCATTTTCCTCTGCTTTTCAAGCATCTCAAATTCTGCTTTGGCATCCTTTGCGACATCCATGGAAATCTCAGACAATTCCAATCTTAACTCTGCTCTTCTGGCTCGTTCCTCTTTTGTGCAGTTCACTTTATTTACAAGCTTTCTATATTCTTCAAGCTTCTTTTTGATTTTTTCCGAATATTGATCAACGTCAAAATAACCTTCTATAACACCTTCATACGAGTACTCACTCATATTTTCGATTCTTATCTTATTTTCAAGATCATATACAACAACATTTTCCACTGAATTTAGTATAAATGGTGAATGTGTTGTAACAATAAACTGAATATTTGGGAAAAATTCAGTAAGAAAAGGAAATATTTTTTTCTGTAATTCCACATGAAGATGCGTTTCCAGCTCATCAATCAAAACAATACCCTCTATATTAAATGCATAATTTCTTTCGTTAATTCCGCGTTTACGGTCCATCCGCAAAATCAAATCAGAAAGTATGTTTAATACGGATGAGAATCCATCTGATAGTTCATTCATACCAAAACAACGATTTTTTTGTTTTATCTGCATAGAATAATTACGATAATCAAATTCCAGGCTTACATTTCCATCATCCAAAATGATTTGAAATACATGTTCCAATCGCTGAAACCACGCTTTGATATTTTCAACAACTTCCATATCACCTTCATTTCTGGCGAAGGACTGCTGTGTCTTTAAATCTACAAGATATTTGATAAATAAATGAGAAGGTCCCTGTTCAATATCATATTTGTTTGCCAGATCAATCTTTTCTGTACCGGATGGGATATCAAGATTAGACATCCGGTGCGCAGGATAATAGGCAACAATGAATTCTCCGCTATTATATAATTTCTGGATGTCAATGGCATTTTTGACAATTAAATCAATTCCTCCCGCATTTTCTGCAAGTAACCGTTCGTATATCTTTATACCTTTTTCCCAATCATTTCTTTTTTCTGGTCTATTTTCATGAAGAAGTAATTTTCTATTATCTTCCATGCTCTGTTTCCATTTACTGCAACGTTCATTCCATTGTTCCTTTTCCAATGTTTTAAAAAATACCCTTATCTCTTCCAAAACAGAAGTTTTCCCTGCTCCGTTTCTTCCTGTAAGTAAAAGGTGTGTTCTTTTTGCATTCGAGAGCTTGATATCAATATCTTTTAAATGGCGTACCTTATGAATTTGTAATTCCGTTATATAATGCTGCGACATATATTCACCTTCTCTCTTCTCCTTTAACTTTAATTGCCACTATCTGAAAAGTCAATAAGATTCTATAACATCTATGCTTTTCCCATTGGCTCTGTGCGTTCCAGCACCTCAATCACGGTATAGAGCCAGTCCTTAAGCTTTGGCAGCTTCATGGTAATCTTGCCGTTCGTATAGCGTATCGTTATATTTTTTGATATGGTCGTCATCATTTCGAATAATGCAACACCGTCAATGCTGTTTGACCATGCACTAGTAAACGTCAGCTCAACCGCCTTTGGCAGTTCACGGAAGGCATCCACATGCGGCTCATTGATACAGATATCCAGCCGCTTCTTTTCAAATAACAGCTGTACAGCCTTCGGCAGTTTTCCGTAATTATCCTTGATTTCATCCATCATGGCAAGCAGCTCCTTTTTGGTATGAATATCCTCCATACGCTGGTACAATGTGATTTTTTCATAATCCTCGGTCGCAAAGCTGCTTGGAATGTATGCGTCAACCTTGACATTCGCCTTTGTCATTTCCGGTTTCACCTCCGGCTTGATGCCTTTTTTCTCCATGATGGCACTGTTTAGCATTTCGATATACATATCAATACCGACCGTATCAATAAAGCCGGCCTGCTGCGGCCCCAGCATATCTCCGGCACCACGTATGGTCAGATCGCGCATGGCAATTTTATAACCGCTGCCCAGCTGCGTGAATTCCTTGATGGATTTTAAGCGCTTCATGGCAATCTCACTTAATTGCTTTTGCGGGGAATACATCAGATACGCATAGGCAAGACGATCGCTTCTGCCGACTCTTCCCTTGATCTGATACAGCTGACTCAATCCGAAGTGGTCAGCATCTTCAATCAAAATCGTGTTGGCATTGGGAATATCAATACCGGTTTCAATGATGGTCGTACAGACAAGCACCTGATATTTATTATCTGTAAACTGCAGCATGACATCCTCGATATCCTCCCGTGTCATCTGCCCGTGCGCAACACCGATTTCCACCTCCGGCATGGCATCCCGAAGCTTTCTGGCCACATTATAAATTTCCTTTACATTATTGTACAGATAGAACACCTGTCCGTTTCTGGCAAGCTCACGCTGTATGATTTCCTTCACCATCTGAAAGTTCTTTTCAATGACATAGGTCTGTACCGGCATACGGTTCATCGGCGGGGTTTCCAGCTGCGACAGGGATCGAATACCAATCAGCGACATCTGCAGGGTACGCGGAATCGGTGTTGCACTTAACGATAAGACATCCACACTGTTTTTCAGCTCCTTGATTTTTTCCTTATGCTCCACACCAAAGCGCTGTTCCTCGTCAATAACAAGCAGTCCCAAATCCTTAAATACAATATCCTTGGAAAGCAGACGGTGTGTTCCTATCAGGATATCCACGTTTCCTTCCTTCAGATCATGGATGATATGCTTTTGATCCGAGGGCTTGATAAACCGATTTACAACGGCAATATTCACAGGAAAATTGCGGAACCTCTTCATAAAGGTTTTATAATGCTGAAGGGATAAGATCGTCGTCGGACACAGGAATGCCACCTGCCGGCCATCCGCAACTGCCTTAAATGCCGCACGGGCCGCAACCTCTGTCTTACCAAAGCCTACATCTCCGCATAGCAGACGATCCATCGGCTTCGCAGATTCCATGTCCTGCTTGATTTCCTGTACCGCTCTTGCCTGATCCGGGGTCAGCTCATATTCAAAATCCTCTTCAAACTGCTTCTGCAAAGGGGTGTCCTTTGCGAATGCATGTCCGATATTCTCATCTCTGGATGCATACAGCTTCACCAGACGATCCGCCAGCTCTGCAATCTTTGCGCTGACCTTTTTCTTTGTCTTCTCCCATTCTCCGCTGCCCAGCTTATTCAGCTTCGGACTTGCACCTTCCTTGGATACAAATTTCCGGATAAGCTTAAACTGTTCAAGCGGTACAAGCAGAACATCATCTCCCTTATAGGCGATATGCAGAAAATCCTTATGTACACCATCTGTTTTCTTATTCACAATTCCCAGATATTTACCGATACCATGCTGGTTGTGTACTACATAATCTCCGACATTCAACTCCTGATAATCATGCAGAACCTCCGCCTCTTTGAATTTATTACTGTAGCGGGCTGCTTTTTTGACACTGTGAAACAATTCCTTTCCGGTATAGACACAGATTTGTTCCTTCAGGCAGGTAAAGCCTTCGGGAAGACTGGCATTCAGAAACTGGATTCCCGGTTCCAGCGTATCCGTGGACGTTACATTGCGCCAGGATATATTTGCTTCCTCCAGAAGCCCTTTCACCTGTTCCTGCTCCTTTTGGTTCAAGCAGAGCAGAACCCTTCGTTCTCTTGCCTGATGCTGTACCTCCTGCATGGTACGCTCCAGATTGATATCTCCCAGTGACATGGTCATGATCTGTGAGGTTATCGGTTTTTTATAATCGACAAACTGATGAAATTCCATATAGCTGTGCTTTTTGATGGAGCTGTACAAATCTGTGAATACATCAAAGCTGTGCAGACTGATTCCCTCCTGAAAAAGCTCCTGAAGATAGGAAACCATTTCCTCGTGCATATGCTTGACGCTGTCCTGCACTTCCTCTGTGCTGGACAGAATGATCTGTGCGTCCGGGGCATAATCAAAGACCGTGCTTCTGTTTTTCAAAAAGGCATAATATTTATAGAACCGGCTTTCCATCATGTGATTGCTGATGAGATCCAGATCTTCATTCACATGCTCCTGCAGCAGCTTCTGCATAGCGGTATCGTGCTGGGACAGCTGATTTTTCAGCGCCTTATTCGCCTGCTCCACCAGTTCGGCAACCTGTGCATCTGTAAACAGCAGATCACTGGCCGGGATAATCATGGCTTCCTGTACGATTTCAATTGTCCGCTGTGTCGCAATATCAAAGAAGCGGATGCTTTCCACGATATTATCGAAAAACTCTATACGCAGCGGATGGTCATAATTCATGGAGTACACATCAATAATTCCACCGCGTGCCGCATAGCACAGTGGCTGATCAACACGGCTGACATGCGTATAGCCTGCTTCAAAGAGAAGCTGCTTCAAATCCTCATATTCAATTTCCTGATCCTGCTTTAACGTAATACAGTGATTTTTGAATACCTCAGGAGAGGGTAGAAAGCGAATGGCTGCAGCTGTATTTAAAACCGCCACAAAAGCATCCTGCTGCTGCAGCTTTGCCATTGCCTCCATCTGTATCGCTTTGTTTTCCGGTGAAGCTGCGATTGCTTCTACGCGTAGTGATTCCTCCAATGAGAAAAGCAGCACTTCATCCCCAAGGAGGGCCTGCAGGCGCTCGTAAAGCTTCTGTGCTGTATAGGCGTTATTCTTGATAATCAACAGCTTCTGCGGTTTTTGGCGGTAATCTGCCGCAAGTAGAAGAGCCTCCTCCATATACGAAAGATTACCCAGAACACTCTCTTTTTTCTGAATACTCAAAACCGCTTCATTCTGCTGAAGCTCCTTCAATAGAATATCCATATGTATTTCCCTATTTCCTGTTGAAATGGCTCATGGTATCCATAAAGGAATGAGAACAGCTGTAAATAGCTGCATCTCTGGCCAGTTCAACTGCCTGTCTGTAATCTTCCAGTTCTTCCCTGCGTATTCTGCCGAGCACCCAGTCAATTACCGGAATACGTGCGTCCTTGCCTATACCGACACGGATTCTGTCAAATTCCTGTGTTCCGATATGGCGGATGATATTTTTCATTCCATTTTGTCCGCCGGCACTTCCCTGTGCTCGCAGACGTATTTTTCCTACCGGCAAATCAAGATCATCATAGATCACAAGCAAATCCTGTGCTGACAGCTTATAAAAATCCATAGCTGCACGAACCGCTTCTCCCGATAGATTCATAAAGGTCTGCGGCTTCATTAAAACAACCGCCTCACCACTGATTCTCGTATTTGCAATCAGTGCCTTAAACTTTTTCTGTGTAATATCAACACGGCATTCCTCTGCAATGGCATCCAGTACGCAGAAGCCGGAGTTATGACGCGTCATTTCATATTCCTTACCGGGATTTCCCAGTCCTACAATTAATTTCATGCAATCACCTCAGTTTCGCTTTCTATATTATACCAAAAAAGCAGAGAATTACATCCTAAAAAGCCTGTTTTCGTACAGGCTTGCTTTTTGCTTGTATTCATTCTGATATGTGCGTCTGTATGGATGCTGTTTTTTTATATACCTGCTTGAAAAGATCAGTCAAAATGCAGTATATATGCGCTGTGATGTTCTGCTTTATATTTTATTATTTTCCTTACAGCCTGCTTCCGTCTCTTGATTTCTTTTTGAGCTCTTCTGCTTTTGTTTTTTTGGACCTGTTTCCTGCTCGTTCGCATCATTCTTTACAAAAAAATCCTTTTGTAATATAAAATCCGGCCGCTTTAATTTTTTATCTGCCATGAAAATCTCCTTTCTCTTACTACTTCAACAAAATCCACCCTTAAAATTGAAGCTCATACAGCTTTTCTGATATCCCTGTTTTTAAATTCTTTCTGTAGTAAACAGAGGACTGCAGCCTGTATCCTGTTCTCCACCCTATGGATATGGAATCATCGGGAACACTGTAATTCACGCTGAAATAAACGACATCTTTTTGCACATCTACATTGCGGATATCAACATATTGACAGTAGAACGCCTGTAATAGTCCTCACCATTGACGATTAGCTTCTCTCTGGCATTGTTTCTATAAATCCAGATATTCCCGTTATCATCCTGAAAGGGCTGATTTATTCTTCCATACTTCATGATTTCCCCGGATTCATATACCGTAAAGTTAATGGGAGCTTCCCCCAAGACCTTGAAATTTGAACCATCTTTTTTTACCTTGGCAAGCACGCCGCCCTGGTATACAGACGCTGAACCTCCATATGTCCCGCAGGAGAAATAAACCGTATCCTGTACAGCCTGTACACAGTTAATATATAAATTTGCACTTGTCTGTATTATCTGGTTTACATCTTCTTTCCTTACATCTGCCAGTCTGCAACGCTCTGTAGCATCAAGCTTCACGGATGCAAGCACTATATGCTTGTCTGTATCCTTTGGATGCTCTGTGAAATAAACGGTATCATCATCTGTATATAAATATTGTGCGTCCGCCTCCAGCAGCTGTATATCCTCAGTTTCTGTATCCATAACATGAATTTCAGTTTCTTCACTGTTGGTGAGAACAAGATATTTATCATACACTGCATGTACTTCGTAGTCACCATAGGCGTGCTCGTCTTTTCAATGCATATTTAATGAAAACAGTTCCCGTTCCTTATTCTCTTTGCTGTTATTTCGATACAGATACATACGCTCATTCACAATCCAGATGTTACCATAGCCGTTTCCCTGATATATCACAGTTCTTTTACCATTTGCATCCGTTTTTACCAGCTGATTGGCATCACATGTTACATAGTCGTAATTTGCAAATAGAGCAGCTGTTTTCAGACTATTCTTTGTATACTCCCACGCATAGGTTTCATTCGCATATGTTGGATGTGCAGAACCGGAATCATCAAATCCCGTCAGTATTTTTTTGTGCATTTGAAAGGTCTGCATGCGAACTGTGCCTTCCCCGTTATAAAAATAGCTGTATTCCTTTGGTACATATTTACATAGCGCTTCACCTATATGATAAAGTTGTTTATAAATCGATTCCTTGCCATCTTCCTGTATTTTCCTGTCTGTTACGGAGTCATTGCCTATCTGTTTTGTACAACCGAATACATTAGCTGTAAAAAGAATTACTAACAGAAAATAAAAATACTTTTTTACTATGTTCCCTTGGTATCGTATCATACTGGCATCTTCTTTCTATCTTATTCTGTCTCAAACAGTGTTTCAACCTCATCCGGACATAGTTCAGGATTATGCCTGTGCTTATTGAAAAAAATCTAACTTATCTCATAAAGGTATTGATGTTTTGTTAGCTTCTCACGACTTTACTCATGACTTTACTCATGACTTTACTCACGACTTTACTCACGACTTTACTCACGACTTTATTATACTTCTATATCAAAGATAATCAATCAAAGAAACAGATATTTATAAAAAAGGTTCTATCTCGATTACGGGGGACTTAAAACAGGGAGAATTCAACACTGATATATTTATCAATAAAAGTCGAATTCTCCCTTTTGCATACACCCTAAAGTGAGAAAGAACCATAAAAAAAGAGCAAAGCCTTTTTCATTTTACATTTCTGTGCTTTACTCTTTATTACTTTTTAAGATATTCCTACAGCAGCTTTGCCAGCTCTCCGATATGTTCAATAACGATATCCGGCTTTACATCACTTGTATCAATGTCCTCAGTCTTTGTTTCTCCACTCAATACAAGAATACTGGTAACCTCGCTGCCATCCGCTACCTTGATATCCGTATAAAGACGATCACCGATAATAGCAATCTGATCCGGTGAACATCCGGTTTCCTCGACAATATAGTCCAGTGTCTTCCCACTTGGTTTTCCGAAGAACTCAGGATATTTTCCGGTACTTGCTTCTATCAGCTTTGCCATACTTCCGCAATCAGGAATAAAGGTATCATGCTCCATTGGACAGTTTAAATCCGGATTGATTCCGTAATACAATGCGCCTTCTCTGATAAAGGTGCATGCCTTGGAGAGTTTTTCATAGGTCAGTGTTGTATCAAAGCCCAGAATCACGATATCCGGTTTTTCTTCATCCAGTATCCAGCCGTGAGCTTCAAACTCTTTGCGCAATGCAGGTGTCCCTACCACATACACACGCCTGCCGTCATGATGTTTTTTTAACCAGCGAAGAATTACATGGGTTGATACCATCATCTGTTTTTTATCGATATCAATTCCCATACCATGCAGCTTATCTATATACGCAGCTAAATCTCTGGAGGAATTGTTGGTAAAGAAATAATACTCTCTTTCGGTAGCCTTCACCGTATTGAGAAAATCATGTGTGTATGGAAATAAATTCTTCCCCAGATAGATCGTTCCATCCATATCCAGAATAAAGACGCGGATTGCTTCCATCTTCTTCTGAATCATTTTTTTATCTGTTATCATATAACTCCCCTTACCTCTAATTATTCCGATAATATGCTACAAATGCGGTACTATAATCTTCCAGCAGCCCAAGGTCCCACAGCAGCTGTAAAAGACCGTAACGCACACGTACTTCCTTTGCCAGTATCACACCATCCCTAGTCATTGCTTCATCAATACCAACCTGCATTGGACGATATGGTGCCTCCACCGATTTCAGAATCGCTGTCACCTCTTCCGGCTGCGGCAGCTCCTGTTCAATGACTGCCTGAATATCCGGCCATTTTTCTTCCATGATATCAATACGTTTCAAAGCTGCTTCTATATCATTCTTACCGGCTTTTTCCTCCAAAGCAAGAACTCCGGGTGCGGCTGCTTCAAAGCGGTCAAGCACCATTGCTTCCCAGGCAGCTTTATCAAATGCCTTTACACGCTTCCTACATGCCGCAAAATCGATACCGTCCCGGGCAAGCTTCTTCCACATGGCGATTACTCCCGGTGTTGCCAGCCCCACCTTAGTTCCATGGAATACCGGTGCATGATGAGCAAATAAAAATTTCATTTCCCAGTAATGCGAAACATGATGCTCACTGCCGGATGCCGGACGTGAATTGCCGACGAATCCCATAGCCATACCGGTTTCAATCAATGCCTCTGTAATTGCCTTAACCGCCGCTTTATCGCGTGTCATTACTCCATCTGCGTGCGCTACAACCTCTTTGATAGATTTATAAACCATATCAACAATTGTCTGACAGTAATATTCCCCGTTGATCATATGTGCAATTTTCCAGTCAACCAGACAGTTATACTTTCCTACAATATCTCCAAGACCTGCCTTAATCATATCCAGCGGTGCATTGGCCAGTACATCCAGATCACCAAAAATTGCAGTCGGCACATGACAGTCATAGGTTGTTTTAAGATTATCAGTAATAAGTGCGGCGCCAACAGAAGCAAAGCCGTCCATACTCGGAGCGGTTGCCGCAATTCCATAGTTCAGTGAAAGCTTATAGGAAATGAATTTGCACAAGTCGTTTAAAGTTCCGGATCCGACGCCTAAAATGTAATCATATTGACGCTTCATATTCACCAGAATACGAAATACAGAGGCTTCATTCGGAACAACATCCGCTTCAAGGATGACACGATCGCTGGCGATTCCATTAGCGTTTAAATAAGCCTCAAGCTCTTCCCCATATATACGGCAGGTATTTTCGTCCTCAATCATATAGACTGTATGATATGCATGCTCCTGCAAATACTTCAGGATATCCTCCTTCACATGATCACAAACACGGACATGCTCCAGACGGGTGGTATGCTGCTTTCCGCAATCACAATTAAACGCATGACCAAGGTAATCATTGATTTCAAATGTTGCTACCTTCATTTTCATAAGATCACCCTAATCCATATTCACAAAACAGCGCATTGCAGACTCTATATCCTTCTGCATAGCATCCTGTCCTGCTCTGGCGGCATCATGAAAATATTTCACGGGAGATACAGCATTTACGCCTTCTCCTCCAGCTTTGTCCATATACGTAAAGTAATTGATTTTACGAACACCGTTTGCGATAACCTTCTTGTAATCCGCATGACTTACACCGCTTCCTCCATGCATGACAATGGGTACGCCAGCTGCCTCCTTTAATTCCTTTACCAGTTCAAAGTCAAGCTTCGGCTCTGAAAAATATTCGCCGTGCACCGTTCCGAATGAGCATGCCAGACAGTCCACTCCCGTCTTCTCGACAAAATCCTTCGCCTCTGCAGGATCTGTGTAATTCCTGCGATCTGATGCACGGTTTTCTGTAACACCTTCATTATTTAAGGTGATCCCTGCCATTTTACCGATTTCAGCCTCTATGGAAACTCCATATTTACGAGCTAAGGCAACAGCTTCCTTTGTCTGCCTGATATTCTCTTCATAGGTCAGTGCGGAACCGTCAAACATGACAGAGGTGAATCCCATTTTCAAAGATTTTTCAATGTAATCCAGATTTACACCATGATCCAAATGAACGACCACAGGCACCTTTGCGCGCTGCGCCATCAGTACCATAACAGGTCCGATCGTATCCAGATTCATGACATTATTCTCCTCATGCGTCTGTGCAAACGCAAGAATTACCGGCATATTCAGTTTCTCTGCTGTATCCAGTACAGCCAGTATATTTTCAAAATTCACGATATTGAAAGCACCGATGGCGATTTTCTTCTCATCGGCAAGCTTCCATACCTCATTCAGATTTGCTAACATAAATTTTCTCCTCCTTTATGATTCAGCTGCTTTTTCATCAAGCTTATACAATACGCATTCCTACGGTCTGTAAAAGAGATATTCTCAGGGTGTTTGACGCTATTATTTTGAGAAACGCAGCATAACTTTATAGGTATCCGGACGGCTTGCACATTCCATTGCTTCCACAACATCCTCATAATCGTACACAGCCTCAATCAACGGCTTCACATCAATGATTCCTTTGGAAATACAATCAATTGCCTGTGCAAAGGTCTCAATGGTTCCATTCTAGGTACCGGTTACCACAATCTCCTGAGAGTGAAGACGTCCCGCATCCACAAGAATCGGCTCGTTGGGATGAATGGAGCTGAACATATTGCACAACCCGCTTTTTGCAGTCATCTGAATTGCCTGTGCTGCTACGGAAGGAATTGCTGTCGTATTCTCAACAACATTGGCCCCTCGGCCGTTTGTCAGCTTTTTAACCTGCTCAACAGGATCAGATTCCAGCGGATCAATTACAATATCAGCACCCAGCTTCAATCCAAATGCGCGCCGCTTTGCGTCCGTTTCACTCAAAATCACGCGTGCCCCCTGTCGCTTCGCACACAGTACATGCAGCAGTCCCATAACGCCGCCGCCAATGACAACAACATCATCTCCCATATTGATATGAGAACGGTTAATACTGTTGATTACACAGGCCAGTGGTTCCGCAAAGGCTGCCTCATCATCTGCCGTTTCCTTTGGGTATACATACAGATGGCGTGCTTTTACAGCCGCAAATTCTGAAAAGCCATAGAAGCCGGAATATCCGTTGTCATTGAAATACGCAGTTCCTTTTGTGAAATTGCTGCAGATATTTTCATGATGATGCTTACAATCCGGACAAACGCCGCAGTCATCAATGATATAGTTGATAACCTTATCGCCTATATGAAACAGACTGGAATCTACATCCGCTCCTATTTTTTCTATAACCGCACTATACTCATGTCCGCCAATTCGCGGATATGACCATTTACACCCCTGATAATCTCTGACATCATTTACGCAGATACCGGATGTCAGAACACGCACCAATACTTCATCCTCTTTGATTTCCGGTACCGGTATGTCTTTGATATGATAATTTCTAGGTCCTTCTAATATACAGGCTTTCATTATAGTCCTCCTATTTTCCTAATTATGAATCGCAATTTTATGCAGGGAAAATTCCTGTTCCTTCTTCTTTAAAAAGCAGGGACCAGCAAACAAGAACTGGTCCCTTTTCTTCATGATACTATGCTAAGATTCCAGTTAATCCGCCAATGATACCGATGATTACAATCAGAATAATAATCTTGATGGAAGTCCATCTTTTCTTCATCAGCCAGTAAACTAACATCGTGAATCCAAATGGCAGAATGCCCGGCATGACAGCATCAAACAGCTGCGTCTGCACATTGAATTTTGACCCCGATGTGACAAGCTCCAGACCACAGGAAACTTTTACATAATTGGCAATCAGGCCACCCATAACCATACAGCCCATGACCTGTGCTCCCAGCAGCAGCTTGTCGAGCAGACCCTTTTCCAGAAAATCCATGATAGCCTCGGAGCCCTGCTGGTAACCGAAGAAGAAGTTTGCGAAGCTGAAGATATAACTGATGGCAAGCATCAGAATCAGATATACGATTGCCCCCCAGACGGTACCGGTCAGCGTGATATCAATACAGATTGCCAGAAGGATCGGAATCAGTACCCCCTGATAAATCGTATCTCCAATACCTGCCAGAGGTCCCATCAGGGATGTTTTTAAGGATGTTATAAATTCACCCGGAATCGGTTCTCCCAGTGATTTCTGTTCCTCCAGTGCGATTGCCATACCCAGAATACAGGAACCGAATTCGATATGGACATTGAAGAATTCCATTTCACGCTCCATGACCTCTTTCCGTTTTGCGGCTCCGTCCGAATCATCCTTATATAAATCATCAATCACAGGTACAAAGGTATGCCCGCAGGCCATACCCATCATTCGTTCATAGTTATAGCAGCACTGAACCCAGGTTTCCCAGTTAAAGGCTGCATGGTATAAGTGTTTCTTCGGGATAACGTGTCTTGCTTTTTGTTCTGCCATTTTAGAAATCCTCCTCTAACTCAGATTCTTCAGCGATGTTACCTTTTCCGCTGCCCTCTCTGTAGCGAACCTGTACATAAACCAATGCGCATAATAAGGACAATACACCAAGCGGCAGCAGTGCAAGTCCGGAATAGACAGCGACAACAAATCCGATGAACAGAAATACACGGCTTTCCCCTTTAAAGATATACTGCAGTGTGATTGCGATACCCAAGGCAGGCATCAGACCGCCGATGATCTGGAAAATTTTCAAAGGTGTTCCGGCAAGCATCGTGATGAAGCCCTGAATATAGGTGGCTCCGAAATATGCAGCCAGAGAGCAAGGAACGATACAGATAACCGCAGCCATGATCTGCGGTAGCAGTACGTTGGCAATCCAGATTTTATTGTATTGTTCTTTTTCAACAAATCTGTCACCGATGTGAACGAAGATGGAGTCAAAGGTCATACGGCAATACCATACCAGTGTACCCAGAAGACCGATTGGAACAGCCAGTGCAAGAGCTGTATCGGCATCCAGATTACCGGTTATGGCAAATGCAGCCCCCAGTGTTCCTGCCAGTGCCATATCGGCAGGCATGGACCCTCCGGCTGAAATGAATCCTAAATAAACGAGGTTGATGGATGCTCCAACCATAGCTCCCGTTAATGCGTCCCCAAGGATGATGCCCGCAATCCATCCGCAGACCAGCGGTCTTTGTACCGTCCATAATCCGACAAACGGCAGGTTTGCTTCACCAATCCAATACAGGACCCCCAATAGAATCGCTTGTACTATTGACATAAATTTCTCTCCTCTCTGTTAGTTTTTATGTCCAGCAGAATCTGTCTTATAACAGGTTTGATATATCGACTACCTTCTGCTCAGGTACTAACTGATAATATACATTTACACCCTTCTCGTTTTTCATGCGGCGAATGGAATCCACCTCATCCGGACTCGCAGAAACATTGTTGATGAACGGCTTGCGGTCTCCACGGATACCCATACCGCCAAGGCATACCTCTTTGATTTCCACGCCGCCATCCAGCAGCTGTTCAAAAACGATCGGTGTTTTTGTCAGAACGATAACGCGTTCATTTCCCGGATCCGGCTTCTGAAGTGCCTTAGTTGCGCCTTCAACAGATAATACGGCAACCTTGGTCCCCTGTGGTGCCAGAGCCATCAGTACCCGTTTGTTGAATTTATCCGCAGCAACAGTATCGTCTACAATGACAATTCTGTTTGCACTCAGACTCGGTGTCCAGGCTGTTACGACCTCACCATGAATCAAACGATCATCCACACGTGCTAAAACGATGTTTCGCATTTTTCATCCTCCTCATTATCAAGCATGTCTGCTAAGTATTTTTTTACATCCTGTACGGTACTGCCTGCCAGCTTCATAGCCTCGTCACATATTTCCGCAGCGCTTTTTCCATTTCCTCTCATCAGTAGGATTTCCATCAGCAGGGGAACATTGATTCCTGTTAAATGGTATACATCATATGTGTTCATCAGCTGTACAACCGCATTGAACGGACTTCCGTAAAACAAATCCGTAAGCACAAGGATTTCTTCTCCCTCATCTGCTTTTGTAAATTCCTTCTCAATATTTTCTTTCAGGATATCCACTCCCTGATGAGGATACAGACCGACATATGACAGATTCTGCTGTTCGCCTAATACCATTTCCATTGTCTCAAATAATCCCTTGGAAAAAGAACCATGAGATACTAAGATAACCTTCATAATACCTTCCTTTCTCTATTCATTTCCAACAGGTGAAAGCACTGCTCTGGAAGCGGTCCCACCATCTGGTTATATTCTATACGATTTCCTGCAACGTTTTTTATTATGTTATGCGTAATCATTACGTAACCGATTTTTTTACGGAGTTCATATTGATTATGCAATTTTATAATTTTTTAATTCACTCCTGCATAATATTCTTCAGTGCACTGTACATACGCTTATATTTTTTATATTGCCGATCGTATGCGTCAGTGAGTACTTTTTCCGCAGCATACACCTTCCCCTGTCCGATACAGGCTTCCTTTTCCGATACACCGTCTGCCAGCGCAGCCAGAAGTGCCGCTCCATATCCCGGGGTTGCACTTTCGGTAACGACCTTTAGCTCTGTATGGAGAATATTCGCCATAATCTGCATCCAGACAGGACTTCTTGTACCCCCGCCATTGATTTGTATGCGGGAAGGCCATTGTGCAAGCTTCATACTTTCAAGAACCTCGCGGATAGCGTAGCTTACCCCCTCGAAAACAGCCTGTGTCATATCCTCCCGCCTTGTTTCAAAACTCAGCCCGACAAATGCTCCCCTTACGCAAAGATCATGATACATAAGTTTATCCCCTGTGATGTGCGGGAAAAACAATACACTGTTCTTTCCGAAGCGATCAGATGAAATAAGCTGCTGATCCACAGCCATATCATCTGTCTTCACGATATTTTCCACCCACCATTTATGAGTTCCCCCTGCTGAACGAACCGTTCCCTGTACGATATTGACAAACTGTGTATGATCCGCATTGAATAGAACATTCTTACCTTTTCCTTCGAAGTCCATATCCCTTTTCGGCATAATTACAACTCCGGATGTTCCCAGCGAAATAACCGGTTCCTTCCGGTTCAATATCCCCATAGCCACTGCATTTGCCGGATTATCTCCCGTTCCGGCAATGACACGGATGTCATGATTCACCTTCAGCTGTTCACAAAGTGTCTGTTGAAGTGTCCCGACCACATCGCAGCTGGCATACAGCGGTCCCAGACAGCTTTCTTCAATACCAAGCCTATCCAGCATATACACTGACCATTTCTTTGTGGCAATATCATATAATGAGCTTGTGGATGCTTCACAGTAATCCATACTGTACTGCCCCGTTAATTTATATACAATATATGCATACGGTGTCATGATTTTATGAATACGCGCAAAGCTTTGCGGCTCATGCTCTTTGATCCAGAGTGTATTCACTGCCGGACTTCCCGGTGACAATATTTCAGCGATATGGCGTGTTTCCTCCCTTTGTGAGCATTCCGTACGCAGTTCCTCAACCATACCGGCCGTTCGTAAATCTGTCCACATGATGGCATTGCGCACAGCTTCTCCGTTTTTATCCAGAAATACAGTCGTATGCATCTGTCCCGTAACACCGATTACGGAAACCTCCTGCGGATTACATCTGGCAAAGATATCATGCAGTCCCTTCATTACAGCCTGCATCCATACGTCTGGATCAATTTCCCGCCAGCCCTCCTGCGGCTGCAGGATTGTATAACCATAGCTGTTTTCGTATACGATTGACCGACGGGCATCCATCAGTGTAGTTTTTAATGCGGATGTACCTATATCAAGTCCTATATAATACACAGAATCAATCCCTTCCTATGATTCCTTCAGCCCGTTGATGATCAAAACGAGATCAGCGGCTGTTTTGCTGACATTCTCCACTGCCTTTGCACTGAGACCATACAGATTAGCTTCGTTATGATTCTTTTCATAAGCCTCTCCAAATGTCTGAATGAATGCCCTGCGCAGATCCGAACCGTAATTCACCTTGATCATGTTATAGTCCCGCATCTGTTTTACCTGATCAAACGGAATACCGGAGCCGCCATGCAGCACAAGCGGAACAGGTGATACTTCCGCGATCCTTTTCAGCAGTGCAAGATCAATCTTCGCCACAGCATCAAGACCATGTACATTTCCGATGGAAACGGCCAGAATATCACACCCGGAGCGCTCCACAAATTCTTTTACCAGTGCAGGATCTGTTTTACAGTCTGCCTCATTTACATCATCATCCTCTTTTCCCATGATAGCTCCCAGCTCTGCTTCCACCGGAACATGATAGAAATGACAGTATTCCACTGTTTTCTGTACCTCTTTTATATTTTCTTCGAAATTCAGATGGGAAGCATCCACCATGATGGAGGTAAAGCCCGCATCCACACATGCCTTAACATCATCAAAGCTTTTTCCATGATCCAGATGCAGCCCGACTGGTGTATCTGTCCCCTTTAAAAACTCTCTCATCATATAAGCAATCACTTCCGGATTTGATAAATGCAGGTTGTTGGAGGATATCTGTACCATACCCGGGAGGTGAACAGCATTCAATCCCTTTATAATCGCCTTTGTCATTTCCAGATTCGTCGTGTTGAATGCCGGCAGAAGAAGCTTTTTTTCCTTTGCGTATGCTAGCAGATCAAAACCATTTACAATTTTCATATTCGTTCCTCCCTTATTCTGAAAATTTCACTAATACCTTAAAGGTTTCCGGACGCATGGCAGCTTCCAGCGCTTCCTTAATATTAGTATAGTCATACACCTTTTCAATCAGCGGTTTTACATCTATGATTCCTTTGGCAATGCAGTCTACCGCCTGTGCAAAGGAGCGTACCGTCGGACTGACCGTACCGGTAATCCGTATTTCCTGAGAATGCAGACGCCCCGCATCCACAAGAATCGGTTCATTGGGATGAATCGAGCTGAACATGTTAACAAGACCGCTCTTGGCACACATATCGATTGCCTGTTTGGCTACTGCGGGTATCGCCGTAGTATTGTATACAACATTTGCACCGCGTCCGTTTGTCAGCTGCTTTATTTTCTCCACAGGATCACTTTCCACAGGGTCAATCACTGCATCTGCCCCAAGTTCAAGTGCAAGCTTTCGACGATCTGCACTTGTCTCACTGACAATGACGCTTGCGCCCTGCCGCTTTGCACACAGAACATGAAGCAGTCCCATGACTCCGCCACCGATAATCACAACATCATCCCCCATGCGTATTCCGGTTTTATTGATGCTGTTGATCACACAGGCAAGCGGTTCTGTAAATGCTGCCAGTTCATCCGGCGTATCATTTGGTACCGTATGCAGATGACGTGCTTTTACCGCAATGTATTCGGCAAACCCGAAGTATCCGGAAATACCTCCTTCGTTATAAAAGGTTTTTCCGCTTTCCGCTGAATCACAGATATTTTCATGTTCATGCTTACAGTTGTAGCAGACACCGCATTCGTCTATAATGTAATTCACCACTTTTTGACCAATATGGAATATTCCGTTATCAACATCTTTTCCAAGCTTTTCAATCACCCCGGCATATTCATGCCCGCCGATACGCGGATACGTATATCTGGAGCCTTTGTAATCCCGGACATCATTTGTACAAATTCCAGCGACAGTAACTCTCAGTAACACTTCATCGTCTTTTGGTTCAGGAATGGGAAGTTCTTTGATACGAACATCATACGGTTTCTCTAACACACAAGCTTTCATATTTCCTCCTTTTTCTCGGCAGGCATTTTTTATAATTCAAAAAGCCTTACCGTCTGTCTTACAATTCCATTATAAATAAATTCAAATGCGTAGGTTTCGGATAATTGCGGAGTAATTATGAAGTCATCCACAGGGTATTCTTGCGTATCAATTACGCAAAAGACAATTTTTTTCGTAATTGATAATACGGTATGATGTACTTGCTTGCACAGGGTGGGGACTATGTTTCAATTTGCTTTGAATACACAAGGAAAGGAGAAGTGAAATCCTTTAGACAGTTTGGGTTTCATAGTGATAAGAATGCTAACAAAAAGACAATCCAGTATTTTTTTAGAGCTTTGCGAAAAAGTTGGTGAATACTATAAAGCAAACTATTTTTCGGATAAATTTAACATCAGTCTGCGTACCATCCAAAATGATATCAAGGCAATAAAAGAGGACACTGCTTCTTTATCTGATATATTCATAATTGATTCCAGAGTACCCTTCGGTACCAGAATTAAGATTCTGGACCGAGAGCGTTTTGCTCACTATCTCAATGATCTGAAAATGCAGTCGGATGAATACAATATCAATTACAGAGATGATCGTATTTATAAGCTGTTAAACTTTCTGCTGAGCCAGAGAAAAAGCATTTCCCTGACAAAATGTGCAGATTATATCTATGTGTCAAAATCCACACTGACCAGTGATTTAAAAGAGCTGGAAAAAACATTGTCCAAATTCTCCTTACGTCTGATTCAGACAAAGGGATATATATGGATAGACGGGCTGGAACGGGATAAGCGCATCTGTCTGATGGATGTCAGCTATGCATACCATCCCATGATACCAAGCAAGCTGATATCCGATACGGAGGCTGTTCATGTGGAATTCATAAGAAAGACTTTGATGAAGGAGCTGCTGGAGAAACAGTATCCGATTTCCGATGTTGAGTTTCAGAATATTATTATCTGGCTGAATATATCCATACGGAGAATCACCAACTTCTTTTATCTGAATGATGAGGATATTGACGGCGAGGGTACCTATGATACGGAAATTAAAATCGCAGGGAATATCTTTGAGCGGATTGAAACAAAATATCTGATCCGTGTACCACAGACAGAAATCAATTTTCTGGCAATGTATATTAACAATCACAGTAATTTCAGCAATACTGATTATATATCAGAGGATCTGAATACATTTATTCTGCATGCGCTGCAGAGAATACATGAATCCTATCCGACGGATTTCACACATGATGTAAACCTGCGTATTTCACTGGCTTTGCATTGTGTTCCCCTGATATCCAGAGCACGCAACAATGTACAGATCAAGAATGAAATGCTGGATTATATCAAGCAGAGCTTTCCCTATGCATTTGATATTGCCACATATTTCTCCTACCTGTTATCAGAGCGCTATACATGTAAAATCAAAGAAAGCGAAACCGCCTTTCTTGCCATCTATTTCAATAAAAGCATCAATGAGTATTCTGTCTTAAAGGGCAACAAACGAGTATGTATCATAACGAATCTGAAGCGTTCTGAATATTTCCTTCTGGAACAGTTTCTGTATGATAAATTTCAGAAATATATCGTATCCATCACCTTCGTTTCCTCGAATGAATTGGATGATCTCGATTTGGATGCATACGATTTGTTCTTCTCAACCGAGGATAACAGGGCGACTGAATCCGGACTGGCGACAAAAATTGCATTCTTTCCCGATTCC
>ERZ1036470.358-NODE-358-length-22012-cov-17.651182_pt1 | contig 22012 bp, 36 predicted proteins | sample MGYA00514232_ERZ1036470 | MGnify/ENA primary metagenome ERZ1036470 (study PRJEB33795, sample SAMN09464898) | human gut metagenome | isolation source: Bloodstream | host: Homo sapiens | place: USA: Stanford, California | collected 2016-02 ... | reverse complement strand
ATATACACTAGTACTATACTACTACTATACTATTTTTCTTTATCTCCTCCCTCTATTTCTCCTTTCTTATTAGTTAAGAACTTATACAGATGACTAACTACTACTGTTAAGTATACAGTTCCAATGAGTGTTAATAGTTCATTACTAATCATACCTTTAAAGACTGTCATACCTGCAACATAAACAGATAGGACAATTAATTCTACTGATATACGTTTTCTAACACTAGGTTTTAAAGTACCTGTGTCTATAAACTCTAGTGCTAAACTAAGTAACTGCATAAATACAACTAAGCCAATTGCTTTCAATGTTTCAATCATTTTCTTTCTTCTCCTTTATTATTAGTTTTCTATCTCGTATGTTTGTAATGTACCAGTATAACAGTAACCACCATATAGCCATTTACCGCTAGGAACTGAATCAAAAAATGTAGCTTGCCAACGTTTAGGAACGTATGAACTATAATTATTATCTCTGACTTTGTACAAGCTCATGTAGTTCCCTTTAGCTTTACATTGTAAGTAGTCTATTCCGTTCGGTTTAGGGTTGTATATGATAGTATTATTCCAATTCACATTATCAGGTATTTGTTTAATGTCCTGATAGTATTTGATTGTAGGGTTGACAATTTGTGCAAAGTTCTCGACTTCTGCTTTACATTCAAATTCTTGTGTAACTGGGTTAAAACCTCTAGTTTCAAACCCTCTATGTATATTAACTTTAAACGCTGAACAAAAAGCATATTCTTCGCTGTAATAAAAACCAAAGTTAGCTGACACTTCACGCATTCCTTGTCTGCCCTCGTAGAAAGTCCAATCATAATATTCTTGCTCATGTAATCTAAATTCAGTCCCTAATAGTTCAGAACCCTCAAACAACATGATATTTTTAACTTTCCAAGAACTATCTTTTTTAGCTCTCCAACGTATGGTTCGTTTACTCAAGTCAGTTATAGGACTTTTACAAGTGAATGTGATTGTACATCTATGCCATGAAGTATCTTCTGAATCAATGAAACTATTCCAACTAACGAAACCGTCAGCACCTGATGGATGCAAAGAACCATTGACATAAAACGGTTTCCTTGTGTCTACAAAAGCCCAGTCACTTGCTCCTGCTCCTATGAAGCTTTGTATATCTCCTTTTATAGAAGAAGTTGTTCGCTTCATATCCCATTGTAAAGTGTAAGTTTTGCCTGCTTGTAAAAAAGATAGTTGATTTCCGATAACGTAATCTTCTGCGTCTTTAGTATCAGGACACTTAAAATTATAATATCCACTTTCATAAGTACCATAATCAAAAATATCTCCGCTAACTCCAAAAGTTTGCCATACCGTTCCGCCTGAACTAGTAAAATAGTCTTTAGTCCACAAGTCCCTACCCTGATTAAAAGGGTCAACAAATACCCAACCACCTTTGAGCAAATTTTTATATCCCCCACGTTTCATCGTAGGTACCTGCATAGTTTCTTTAAACATTTCCCAATAATCGGCTTTATGAATGTTAAACTCGATTTCACGACGACCTAAGCCTATAAGGTCTAACGGGTTGTTTATATGTACCGTTTTACCGTTTATTGTACTATCCATTGTGTAGCCCTCTCATTCCGTAACCGTCAATTATAAAATCTTTGCCGCTATAATTCAACTGTGTTGTTCCGTCTGTCCAACCTGTAATATTATTATTAATTTCGCACTTCATTAATGCCCCTGCTTGAACCATTGTAATTTGTTTAGTTTGTGGACTTACACGCATACCTGTTTTAGTAACGTTCCATTTTTTAACCATTTCTTGACTTTTTAAAGTGTAAACATTACTCAATACTTTAACTCTATATATTTTCATGTCTACGTCTATGTATCCCTCTACGTACATCTCTCCACTTTTAGAACTTTGCAAAGGGTCAGCATAAAACATTACACAAAAGTCCATTTCTTCATCATAATACAGTCCCATATAAACAGCTTTATTACTAAAGAAATCAATGTATTGCTTTTTGCTCAATGCTACTTGTATACTACTCTTACTAAAATTAATAAGCTCAATAGGGTTGTGTATCAACAACTCCTCAAAATTTAACCATGAAATCATTTATAAACCCTTTCTATTGTGCATAAACCAGTCATAAAATCAACCGAACGAACTCCACACTCCCCATAGGTCAAATTACTTGTGTTCGCTTTTTGACCCCACCAAAATAGTTTGGTATTGTATGCAGTTGCGTACATTTGAGGGTTGAACTTAACCTCATTATACTTGATAACTGGGAATAGTTCTTCTACTCCTAGTGTTATCGGTCTGGCGTTTGTAGGAAAATCAGCATAATTCTTATCTGTCATGATAACATTACCTTTTAATTCTCCATTTTTTGGTATGATACCCCAAGACCTAGCAAAAGCAGTCGCACCTGCTGGAATGGTAAATTCTCCGCTTTTGCTCCACGTTCCATTGCTTTGTTGTTGGAACAACCATGCCTTTTTAGTGTTATAGTTAGCAAAAAGAATTTGCGTTGGTACTGGTCTAGTTATTGAATTTTCGTATTCTCTAAACCAATCTTCTGTACTTCGCTCTGTTCTTAATACACCAGTAGCCCAAATACTTGTTGCACTAGAAACCCCTTTGAGTTTTTTAGTGTCCGTTTCATTTAGTTTTGGTTTATAAGGTGCTAAAACAACACCAGTAGGAAAAGACACGCTTCCAGTCCATTCATTCATAGAACTATAATTTGTTTTTTCACTAACCCTACAATTCTCAATGTTATAACTTGCACGCATTTCATTCGCGTAGCTATCAAAGTTCCAATCAGACCAAAAAGAACCCATGTTATAACCTGTGTTAACCATTGCCGAACGAAGTAGTTCATCTACTCTGTAACGTTTATCAGCTTGTTGATAATACCAACCCTCTACGATGTTACTTGCTATTTCTCCGAAAGTGCAATCAATAGCTGTATTTGCGTCAGTAACATATAACAGTTCTTGATTATCTACCCAAGCTTTTGTGTCGCTGTCAAAAGTTTGTCGCTTTTCTGTGAACTGTTCAGGATAAATGACGTTACCAGTCAAATCAAATATACCCTTGTCTCCATTCAAAACGTGAAATTTTAGCGTTCTACCTGCTTCGGTGTCATAAGTATCTGAATCAATTCCAATCAATACACGCTGACCTAGTGGGCGACTATAACACCAAACGGCTTCTTGTTTACAAATTCCTCTTTCCTCTAAGTAAAAGAGTTCTTTATCAGTTTTAGAACCTACCCAAGTATAAACTTTATAATCAACGCTTTGTGGTGGTGTACCCTCATAAAACCCAGTAAACGGCGGTGTTCCGTCATCTGTATTAGTCTTTCGATAGCCGTTAAACTCATCTCTATCCTCAACGAACGGAGTAACCTCTCCACCTTGTTCAATTTTAGGTAAGTACACTTCAAATTGTACAAAATCGCTTGTTTGTGCCACTTCAAAAGCTATACCAAACTTTTCAACCGTTTCCGTACTAGGTAGCGTGTAAATTTCTTTTACATCTAAGTATTGATTAGGTTGAACTCGGTATGTACCTACAAGCTCATTTTTGGTACCGTATAGCAATTTTAACCGTACCTCTAGTACATTTATACCTGGATTGTATAAAGTGCCTGACAAGCCATATTTTTGCCCTTGTTTGAGGTTAGGTTTTATAAAGTTAGGGTATAAGCTAGGATATTGTTTTCTTTCATAATCTGTACAAAAAGCAATACCGCTTATTTTATTCTCTCCTTGCGGTTTAGTGACAATAGAACCATAACTATATGGTCTATTCCAGTCATCAGGACATTTTTTCCTTTGCCAACGCTTGCTTGTTTCTGGACCTGTCGTTCCGTCTAACAAATAGATATGTTGTGGCAAATATTGAATTGTTTCGATACTCTTTAAAGAACAACGTTGTACAATGTTCCAATTAGGTTTTTTAATTGTGAAATCTCTACCTGTGTTAGGGTTCCAACAATACGCTTTGAAAATAGTCATTCTATTGCTAAGCCCTCCACTAAGTCTACTAGTTCTTTTTCTGTGCTTACTTCGTCCACTTTTTGTTGTTTAAGTTTCACATTTGCGTCAATATAAACCCCCTCGATTTCCATTAGTTTTAACAATGCTGAACGGTCTGGCAGTTTATTGACTTCTGTAACTGTTCGCCCTATTTCTGTTTTTCGTCCGTTTGCGTTGTTTTTATATTGAATAACTGTCTTTGTTTCTTTTCCTCCAAAAGCTAGGTTCTTTAACGCTTCTAGCATTTTTTTGTTTTCTTCTTCTGTCATAGCCATTAAATGAAATAGTCCTCACTTTCTTCACTTTCTAAGAACCACCACATCAAGTTAATTAAAGCGTCAGCCAAATCAATCTTATCTGTATAGCCCTTTTTAATAATACGCATTAGCCCAAAATCGTTTATTTTCGTTTCTGCGTTCATTAAATGCACCGCTAGTAATTTACTATCAAAATGTATTTTCCCCTCCTCCATTAGCTTCTGTGTGGCTTCTAGGGTATTTGATAGCTTGAAACTGTTCTGCATTACTTTGTTATAAAATTCAATGTCATAAGTTTGTTCAAATTTATCAATGAAATTCTTGGCATAGTTAGGGTCATAATTCAACGCAATAGGAACACTACCACTCATAGCACTCATAAAAGCGTCCCATGCTTCATCTGACATGTTATTAATGCCCTCGTGTGTTATTGTTTCCCCCAAGTGTTTAAATTTATCTTCTGCACTCTCTGGCATGATAGGGATAGCCTTGAAATAATAGTGTCCGTTTTCTCTGTAACCTATCACAGTACCCCAAACATCGCCACGTACTGAAAAATCTGAACCAATAGCAACTAAACGACCCTCAAAGTCTAATGGCGGTACTAGACACTTATCTACAATTTGTTTTGTAAAGATTGTAGTGCTGTCAGTCATTGATAAGTTAAATCGTTTAGTGATAATTTTAGCCATTTTAACAGGGTTTCCGATTGCCCCTATAAAGTCCTTTTGAATGTCCTCAAGTGTTAAAGTGTAACCTAAAGCGGGGTTTGCCTTAATGTACTTAGAACTATCTTTTACTTCGTCGTAATCGTCTAAAGCATAATAGAAAACCCAATGGCTGAAATCATCATCTTTTACCCATTCTTTCCAACTTTCAAGCTCATCATCATAAGCACCGCCACGAATAACGTTGTTTGTGGTTGAAATAAAAAGCGTACCCTTGTTTTTTCTTAGCCCCTGTCTAATAGTGATAAGAGGGTTCTTTTTAAACGCACCAAACTCATCTATTATTACAAGTTGTTCACGTCCACCGTCTAGCGTGTCCTCGTTACTTGCATAGATAGAAATCTCTGTACCTTTGCTTTTTAGAATTGAGTTATCTTTTACAATGATTTGCTCTTTATTCAGCTTGAATTGATTTTTAAACTTATTAATGATAGTACCTTGACAGTTTCCCATAGCTCTAAAATGCTTCATCAAGATTTTTTCTGCTTGGTCTTTTTTAGTAGCCATTAAAGCGATGACACTATTAGGCTTAGGAAACAAAAAGAGTTCAATTAAGGCTATCATGACATCAAGAATAGATTTAGCGTTTGAACGTCCTACAATAACAACAAATTCATCAATTTGGTAAGGAGTGCAATACATCAAAGTAAGCACCGCCTTGTGATATGGTATGATTTTAAAACGTTCGTTATTAGGCAAAGTCATAAACTCCTCAATGAAGTTAAAGATTTTATCCGCCTTTTTGTAGTCTATTTCATGCTCGATTTTAGCCACTTTTTTCTTTAGTAGCTTAATCATTTCGCCATTATCCTTGCTTTGTCCTATCCAGTCTTGAATTAAACTCATTTTTTATATCTCCTTATATTAAGCCCTCCGCTATAATTCTAGCATAGTCTATTAAATCCCCGCTTCGTTCCATTCCTTGGTGGCATTTATGGCAAAGAACTTCGGTAGGTACGTTTATTACTTCTTTGTAAAAGTCATTGACTTCTAACATGTCATTGTTCCATTGTAATGGTATAACGTGATGACAAATTAAGTGTTCTGTACTCCAACACTTCTCACAATGTCCTACCCTGTTCTTTTCTTCACGTGCCTTTTTTATCCACCTAGGGTCATTGTATAACTTGCTTTTAGTATAAATCAACGCTTGTTTAGTTTTACCCCATTTCTTTCTAGTTTGTTATAAATTTCGTTCGCAATTCTACGACCGTCCGCACTAGATTGTACGTAAATTTTGATGTCTTGTTGTGAGTTGTCTTGTGTTCCAATGCTTGGTGTTGCGGTTGTACCTTTTGTTGCTCGTGCATAAGGTTGGACCGCATTAACTGCTCTGCTGATTGCTTCCCTACCACCTGCAAAGAATTGTAAGTCCAATGGTAACTGTCCATTTCTTGAACCTAGAATTTTTTGACCTAGTGAAGTAGGTTCTTTAATTCCTAGAGGGTCAATGTTACTTGTTAGCCAATGAAAGTCACTAAAAGCATCGCCCCATGTACTGTTCTTTCTGAACCCCAATGCTTTACCAAGTAAACCAGTATTACCCCCAACGCTACGTGAAAGGTTCAATGCACTTTGGACAGCACTATAAGCATTATTTGCCCAGTTATATAAATCTCTTAATGAACTAATAGCCGAACCAACTTTACCTAAGAAACTACCGATAGAAGTAAAGTTCATTTTGTTGAAGAAGTTTTCAACTGCTCGTTTTGCATCATTGACTGCACCTTTCATTTCATCATTTGATACTTTACCGTCATGGTTCTTGTCAATGATTTGTGTTAATGCACCAACTGCTTTACCTGCCATTTGACCTAACTGGCTTCCGATAGTGCTTGCCATTGTTGTGGCGTTGTTTCCTAGGTTACCCATGTCTATGCCTGTATCGCCTAAGCCTTTACGGAAACCGTCCAATGCACTTGTATTAAAACCGTTAGCAATCATTTCACGAATTTGCCCCCACGTGCTAGGACCTGAAGCGACAAGTTCGTTCCCTTTTTGTTGGAATAATTCAAGCGCTCTGTTCATTACATTTGTATCTATAGCACCGTCTGCCATAGCTTGTTTAAATTCTGCTAGTCCAATGTTGGTGTGATTAATTTCGTTATATGCTTGAATCAACATATCACGGAATTGCGCACCAAGTGCTGATTGCATGATTTGATTGAAGTCTTGAGCGTGTAAAGCACCTGAACCCAACGCTTGAGCTAAACCATAAGAAAATTGTTTCTGTGTGTCCATTGTTAGCCCTAAGCTGTCCCCCACGGCATTAATTGAATTAACAATTTTAAATGCTTGGTCGCCTGTTAGACTAGTATAACCTGAAATGGTAGACCCTAACTCGTTCAGGTCATTACGTTGTGATTTTAGAAGTTCACTACCTGAATCAATGTATGAATTAAATTTTTTGTAACCCTCTGCACCGTCTGACAAAGTAGCTGACAAGCTCTTTTGTGCCTGAATTTGACGGTCATAAGTAGTCATCAAGTTGTTAGCAAAACCACCAACCAAGTCAGTAGCTTTTGAAATTCCACCAGTAACAAGTGACAAGCCTGCTGAAATACCACTAACAACATTACCAACTTTTGAGAATGTTCCAAGTAGCGAACCGCCTGCACTTTTTACGTTTTCGACTACGCTTGAAAGTCCTCCGCTTTTTTGCGAACCTACTTTAGCTAGTTCTGTGCTTAGTCTAGTTGCTTGCGTTTGTGCTTTGACTAACTGGCTTTCTAATGCCTGTACTTGTTTTTGTGTAGCACCTGATATCTTTGCGTTTGCAAGTGCCTTTGTTAAATTATCAACGTTCTGTTTAGCAAGGTTTAAAGCTCTTTGAGTTTCTTTAATACCTTTGTCTTTCATAGTCACAGAACCAGTTATTTGAGCGTTCTTATTAGTTTCTTTAGCTAGGCGACCAATGTTATTTATTTCTCTTTGAGCTTCTCTAGCACTACTTAAAACACCCTTAGTGTCCAATTCTGCCTGAATGACGTATTTTTCTTTAGCCATTGTTTGTTATACTCCTTAATTTACGCTTAATAGTTTTAGTTTTATCGTCCATTTCGTGAGTAGCTTTTACTAGCGTTTGTCCATAACGTTGATGTAAGTGGCGGTCATGAAGCAAGACGTTCAGCATTCTCCAACTTTCATCTTTAGCTTTGAAGCCGTTAACGATACCAATGTTTCCGCTTTTTAGTGAACCGTACGAACGTGTTACTTGCTTATTAATTTTCTTAGTATCAAACTTAACAGGGTAACGTGAGAAATCTCCACCCAATGAACTCTTATAACTACGCTTTACTGTGTTCTGATTAGAATTGAAGCTATCAACCATTTCTAACCAAACTTTTTTAAGTTGTTTCTCTGTGAATTTTTCTAGTCCTGTGACTTTGTTGGTGGTTGCCATAATTTTACCTCCACATGTTCCGCTTTGTTTAGTTCTTCTGCGGTTGTTTTCTTCTTTTCTTTAGGTGTCAACGCTGAAATTAGTTTGAGTGTCCACGCTAAAGGTCTATGGCTATATACTTCATAGGGAACTCTAAAAGCCGTCATAGCACTAACAATTGCAAGTGTTGTAATTCTTGCGGTTTCCCCTATTTCTTCTCTGCTAGTGCTATCGCTTTTTTTGTTTCGTCTACCAATTGTTCCATAAGTTCGGCAACTGTAACAGGTAACAAACCACCAATTAAAGCCCCTAAAATTTCATCTAGTGTATACTTTGGCGAACAAGCCCAAAAGAACAATGCCAAACTGTGATAATCACGTTCGTTCAAATCTCCAAAATAAATGCCATTATCTTCCATACGTTCTAACGCTTTAAAATCAAATTTAAAATCTTCTTTCTTCATCTGTATATCTCCTTATAAATTAAAATAAAAGAGTGGGAACTATTAATTCCAAGCCCTCCACTCTTAAAAATTACGCTTTGATGTCGGCGCTTGCTAGCGGTTTGAGGTCCGTGAACAATTTCTTGAACGCTAAAGCTGGACCGCTTGTACCAGTTGACAAATCTTTATCAGACACTTTGAACTTAACAAACAAGCGTTTTTGACCTGCAAGCGTAAAATCTCCAGTTGTCACAGTCGCTGTGTGTTCGTATTCTTTACCTGTTGGACTTTCTTCGTCCGCTTCGGCTGTATCACTTGGTGTGGTAGCCTGAACACTTGGATAGAATGTTGCTTTGTACCCTGTTCCGTCATCATCACGATAACGTTCAGCATAAGCGAAACCATAAGGCTTATAACTAGATACATCGTCAAACAAGAAGTTTTGAAGTCTCCCAAACCCTAAAGCGTGAACAGCGAAATCGTCAGGTAAATCATAAGACTTAACTGTAATCTGTGTGTTTTTAGAACCTGCGATTGTACGATAAGGAGCATTGAAACCTGCATAGAAATTTTTATTTTCTTGGTTAGTTTCTGTTTCAATAGCACGCAAACCTGCGATTGGAATTCCTGCTTTTGACCCAGTAGGGTCTGTGAATGCTACCCCATACCCCAAACCGTGTGTTAGTTCATTTTTTGATGTATATGCCATTTATTTATTTCCCTCCTACTACTTTATAAACTTTAATAGCACCGTCTTTAAGGAAACCACCACAAACGGTAATAGTACCATATACTTGTACTTTGTTATGGCGAACGTCTTTAGTTACTTTAAACTCTGGTACCAAGTCCCCTGCAAGAACTCCCTTATAAGGGTTAATAAGCACCTTGTCAAAAGTGTTATCTGAACCGTTGTTATAGTGCTTAAAGCTCAAAGTTTCAATTTTAGTTACTCCATTAACAACTGGTGTGAAATCATTTTCTTTTACAAAAAGAACATCGTCCCCTGATTGTGAAAACTTATCTGCACTTGCTTTCTGTTTAACCGCCCCAACGATTGAACTTGAAGCGATTGAGCTATGAACTCCACCCCAAATTAAATGGCTTTCGATTGTTTGATATAAAGTATATAATACTGTATTCAATGCACTTTGTACACCGTCAGCAGTTAAATTGCCTGAATCAGAAAGATTAATACCAAAACCAAAACCACGAGGTGTGAGAATTTTATAAGTTTCTTCATTTACATTTAACACGCTACCTGTTTGCCCTTGCTCTTTAGCTTCAGGAAAACCTGTTAGATTGACCGACTGTAATAAATCTGCCCCAACTTTAGGAATACGTGACAAGAGAGGGAACAAGTCGCCAATCTCCCCCCCATTTGTCACATTCTCGATTTGTTGAGCATAACGGTCTGTAATATTAAATTCAGCCATTATTTACTCCCTTTCTTATTTTTTACCTCTTGAAATTTCATCAGTCGTTACTTTTTTAAGTATGCTGAACGGTTTTTACCACGGATAGAACCACCTACAAGAGTTTCAGAAAGCCATTGTTCAACGTTATAACGGAGGTCAAAGTCGTTGTAATTTTCCATGTTCAAATCTCCGATAAGAACGTATTCATCGTGATTGTAAACCGCTACTTCGTCCTTAGGCATCCAGACACGTGTTTCAAGATTAACTGCACCGAACGATTGAGCGATTTGAGCTTTTGTCGCAAGTTCGTTGAATCGTGAACGTCCGTCTGTTCCTTTAGCTTTACGCAACTCTGCAAAAGTTTGTGGACTCATAACAATTGTGATTGCGTCAGAAATTGAGCATTCAGCAACTGCGTCAGTAATACCCTCAAACAAATCTTTATATTGAATTTGTTTTGTCCAACCGTCTGTGGCAGTTTTCAAACCATAGAAACCATTAGAACCGTCAGCAGAACCAAGAATCATGTTGTATTCCACTTTTTGAATAACACGGTTTACCATTTCAGACATTACATATTCAGATAACGCACCTGAATCATTTACACCTCGAACAGTTGCTTTGTCCATTTGTAGGTATGCTTCTGCCATTTGTGGACGAAGTGAACGTTTAGACGCTGTTTGAGCTTTGTTTTTGTCTGTACCTGCTTTGAAAGTACCTTGTAAGAAAGTATCGTCTACACCGTCCTCTGCAAGTGTCAAACCTTGGAAGCGTGCTTTCATAGCACCGTCATAAATACCTGACTTACGTGCATATTTAGATGTGATAGACCCTAGAGAGTTTACAACGTTCAAATCTGCACCATTAGCAAATTCACGCAAGAAACCTTGTTCTGGCATTTCAGCCATTTTGCTACCAAGTTCACGCATAAATTTACGCTCTACGTCTTGAGGTTTTTCGCTAGGGATAGACGCTTCACGTTCTTTTTTAAGTTCTTCGCGTTCTTTGTTAAGTTCTTCTACTTTAGCTTCAAGTTCACGAACTTTTACACCTGCTTCGATTGCTTGCTTCATGATTTCTTGTGTTTCGTTTGCACCCATTTGTTTTTGTTCTCCTTTTTCTTCTTCTCTTACTTTTGTCACTTTAGCACCTTTATTACTTGGTAACGGAGTAAGTGACACCTCCGTAATTGTAACATCTTTGTAATAGCCTACTCCGTCAATTTCACGTGCTTTGACACCGTTAGCATTAAAACCAACTGAAAGCCCTGTTTCCTCAATCTTTTCAGCCGTGTATTGTTCTTCGTCAACGTAACCTGTTAGAATTACATTGTCCCCCTCAAGATGTACGAACCCTGAACCAATCTTTTCTCTATGACGGTTTAAGATATCTACTCCGTCCCCTGCGTTAGCAATGGACTCGATAACAGTACCGTGTGAATCAATCGTTCCCAAGGGGTTCGCTATCCCTCGAACTGCTTTTACTTTCAATATTTCCTCCCTTAGCCGTTGTTGATATATAAGCCACAAAATTCTCTTGATTGAAAATTATGTTCTTATCGTGTTGTTTTAATAGTGGTAACACTTTTTGAATTGCGAAAGCGATAATAGTAACTTCATTACTTTGTCCATAAAGCAATTCTCTTGGCATACCGTACTCACTCAAAGCAATTTCAATTGCAAGGTTTGCGTCATTTTGTAGTGAACCGCTATAATCTGGCTGAATCTGTTTGATGTCGTCATCTGAACCAATAACTGATACACCATTAAATTCTCTGGCAAGTTGTTGTTGTTGTGTCAGACGTTCTCTAATTCTGTCCCAAACTTCTTTAAGACCACTAGAAACTTTAGTTTTCCAATAGATTTTGATTTGAGCTTGAGAATCAAGACGTCTACCAATTCCATTACTAGCCATTCCGAACATTACCCCAAACCGTTGAGGGTTAGCACCATAGAAAGGGTTTAATAGCATTTCATAGTCGTTTGTTCTAATAGTGACCTGTCTGCGATTTGGTTCTCTAACTAAAATGTTAAACTGGTCAGCATTCACTCTTTGAGCGTAATACTTGAAACCACCATACCAAACACGATATACTTCTTGACCTTGTAAAGCCCAATAGAATAAGTCCTCAAGTTTGGACGCTTCTGAATAATCAACATTATCAAAATAGGAAACTAAGCCCAATAACTTACCTAGTAATAAATCAGTTGTAGGGTCTTGTACTGTGAAAGTTGAAAAGCTCACATCTTCCGCTCTGCGTGAGAGATTGAATAAGCTCATTTACTTCCTCCTATTTTACTTCTCCTGAAGCCATGTCAATTTTGCGTCCGAACTCTTTTTCGATTTCTGCAATAAACATTGTGTCAACTGGCAAATTAAGTTTAGCCCATTTGTTTTGATAGTTTTCCAACATGCGAATTGTACGAATATGGCGAACACTTACACCGTCCGAAACATACCAATGTTTTACTTTACCGCTTCCGTCTAGTCCTTTAATAAGGTACATTTTAATCATTCCTCCTGTTTGAATATTTTGGTTTGAATCGCTAAAAATTAGTTTATTAAATAAGTCAAGTTCTGCCTGTCTGCGTCTTACTAAACCTTGTAAAACTTGACCGCCTGCATTACGATACTTCGGAATCATTGAAGCTACGTAAGAATGACTGAACTCTGCCCAACCGTCAGCAACGAAAACATTACCGCAATTATAAGCCAATGAAACCAAAGCGTCAAACTCATTTTGATTTGCTTTGCCTTTTACATAAGCGTCAACCATAGGTGCATACTTGTTATTCAAATCAATTTCTAGCTGACTATCTGCTTGAGCTTGTGTCCAAGTTGTACCTGCTTCAACTCCATAATGCCCCCAACCGATAGTGTACATTTTTTCCCACGGTACTGGTTTATAAGCAGTCAAGCGACAACCCTCGAACTCTTTAATCAAGTTCAAACCGTTTTGAGATATTTTGATATTACCACCTCCATTTTTGATTATTGTTTTTTTATAAGGGAACAATTAACCCAAGTGTTCGCAATATGTCAAGATGTTATAAGCGTCTGCCATGTTGTCATCTTTGCAATCAAGCGGAACAAGTCCAGTCTGTTTTAAAAGTTCCAAACTTTCTTCTTTTCGTTGTTCTCGTTTGCCTGAAATTAAATGATAGCTACACCATTTAGAGTTATCAATAAAAGTATAGCCATTTACTAGACCGTCAATAGCACCGATAAAATAACCGTTACAATTAGCTAATGTAATGCTGTGCTTTCTATTTCTACCCATGATAGGCGTTTCAATAGCCATATGATAGTCTTTTAAGTCAAATTCATCTATAATATCTTTAATTGCGTTTACAATGTCAAATGTACGTTCCCAAGCGTTCTTTTTTGCGTTGTATGCTTTAATGGAACCAACGAAAAGTTTACCGTCTTTTCTAAAGGCGTACCCTGTTCCCTCGTCTTTCTTACTGGCTGTACTAAAGTCAATAGCTAAAATTTTTTTCATTTCTATCCTCTTAAATAGGGAGGCTATAAGAAGTCACGACTGCGTAAACATCTTCATTAGATTTGTCAACGTTGACACCGTAGTCAGTTTTAGAAATAAACTCTAACACTTGTTTCAGTTCTACTTCATCATTAACAAAATAGATGTTTTTTTCTGCCATGCTTTTTACCTCCCTCATTGATTATGGTATTATTATAGCATACCCATTTTTAGTTATAACTTTTATTATACCAACAAAAGATTTAGATAGTTTACAATTTGATTAAATAATTTGTAACCAAAAAATAATATATTCCTGACTATTCCCACGGTTGAGCCGTTCTTGTGTTTTGGACCCTGATTTTTTTACTTGATTTTCAAAAAACGTATGTTATAATAAATATATAAAAAATTGAATACGTCTAAGACTTGTCTGATGTCTTAGAAAGTGAGTATATGAAAACCGTACTGAATAAGGCGTGAGTAATGAATTAGGCAAAACACAGCAAGGAAGTATCAAACCATTGCAAGAGTGGCATTCCCCCTGCTTCCTGTTAAGTCGTTGTGTTTGGGTGTTCGTCATAGCCTAATTGACGTGAGGACTAATTGAGTTACTAGCGCTGACATATTAATTAGTTCAAGAGGGGGGGATAAAAACTTGCGTTTGCGTGGATAACTATACCCTTTAGCAAGGTAACTAAAAAGAAATATTTTATAACTTGAATTGTAATATTATTTCAGCTATAATTAAAGCATAGATAAAAAGAAAGAGGTATTTAAATATGTTCATCGTTTATTGGATAATGTCAGCAATGTTTGGAATTGTAGCAAGCGTGGACCATTCTTTGTTCGGTGTTTGGTTCTTATGTTGCTTAGGTTGCTTTATTCTAGGTTTGGTTGATTTAATAAAAGGAGGCTGCAAAGATTGACAATTTTAGCAGTTTTTGTTACTATAATTTTATCGGTTATTTTTATAGTTGACTTTTTGCTTATAATCGCGCTTATTATTACACTATGGAGGTTTTTCAAATGACAATTAAAGACGACATCAAAGCAATTAACAAAGATATTTTTGAAGCTAAAGACTGGGAAGAAATGGTTCAACGCGCTAAGTATTGGCTAGTTAGATTAAAAAATATTTACCCTGACTATGAATTTAAAACTTATTTTACACCCTTACGTGATAAAAATATCATCTTCATTGACTATAAAGTAAAAGGGGTTGATTAAAATGCAGGACTTGTTTAAACGTGTTATAACTGCTAAGGAGTTACAAGAAAAAGAAGATTTTAAAGGTGGTAATGAATGGCTGATAGAACACTTAATACCACGAGGACAGGCAGGTCTAACCATTGCACCACAGAAGTCTTTTAAAAGTTCTACCACGTTGCAAATGGCTTTAAGCGTAGCTAAAGGTGTCCCCTTTGGCTATTTTAAAACTAAAAAAGCGAACGTGCTTATAATTGACAATGAAGATACTGACTTTGTTTTACATCAACGATTAAAGGCTTATAGTGATGTTCCTGATAATTTGCATTTCATCACAGGGGGAGTTTTTAAGCTAGACAACACAAACCACATGAATGGACTTTATAAATTCATCAAAGACAATAATATCAAGTTTGTTATTTTGGATAATTTAAAGGACATGCTGACAGACCGCAACACTCTAAATGACATGTCAAGTATGAATGACGTTCTGAACAACATAACACGATTGAAGTTGCTTTTAAATGATGTAACATTCCTTTTGATTGCGCATGCTCGAAAAGATACGAACAACCAATCTCTTGAGGAAAAGAGTTTTAGAGTTCGTAGCACGCACGCTTTAGGGAGTTCGGCAATTGGTGCATGGTTTGAGTTCTGTTTATGTCTTAGCCCTAAAATGGGAAAGAATAGCAAATATTCAATTTTAACTGTTGAAGCTCGTAACTATGCTTACGACAAGGAAGTTTGCCTTGGTTACGTAGGGGAACAATTTCAAATTATAGATCCCACAGGAAACAAACCTAAAGAGATATTAGAAGAAGAACAAAAAGAGGGGGAAGAATACGAGGAAACAAAAAACGAAGCCGAAAGTCTTTTAACAGTATTGAAACAAAACGGAAAACTAAAAGAAATCAACGATTAATCGCTTTGTCTTTGACATTGCGGTTTTTCTTTTGTACAATTAAGTCATCAAGTTAAGAGAGGGAATAAAAAAATGAAAATTGCACTTGAAACACTTAATAAAATAGTTGTAAGACTTCAACAAAAAGAACCAGTAACAGATGTTGAAAAAGATATGCTTCTAGGGCTTCTAAATAGCGTTCATAGCTATTATAAACAAATGGAAGATATTTCTATGCTAGAAGTCTTAATCGTTCTCTATGAGCGTTTAACAGGCATTAAAGCAGATAAAAAAGAAGAAGTAACACGCTTCATTGAAAACTTTAGTGCAAAAGGTCTTGTTAAGTTATTAAATAGCCTAGAAGAAAAAGGAAAACGTCAAAAAGAAAGTAAAGTAGATGATACGTTTATCAATGAAACAAGAATGTACTACAAAGTAGTAGCAAACAAAATCAAAGAGAGAGGTATCAAATAATGGCAATTGAAAAAGTAGTTTATTATTATGATGACGGAACAAAAAGAGAGTATCCGCCACGATTGACAGACCTAGAACAATTAGAGGAGTTTAGAAAGTCAAAAGCTGATGTAACAGAAGTGTACGACTTCATGCAAGAACATCTAAGCAAGTTTGAAGCTAAGTTGTCCCTATGTTTTAAATATATGGTTGACAATCTAGGCATGGAGGAACAACAAGCAAATAACACGTTGGAATTTTGGTGTAATGAATGGGGAGTTCAAAACATTCATTTTATTGCAGAGGGTGGAACGTGCCAAGCATGTGGCAAACAATGCAATGCTGAAAAATTATTCTGTTCAGAAGAATGTTACAAAAATTACATAGAATTGAAACAAAATGGTAATTGACATAGCTAAAGGAATTCGATATAATTAAGTCATCAAGTTAAGAGAGGGAACAAAAATGATTAAAGTTATTTATATCTTTAAAGACGGTTCTGAGAGTTGGTCTTATGAAGTTAGAAAACTACGAACCGCAGTAGAAGCTATTAGAGAAGATATGAAAGAAATCGGACAATTGGCAAAAGCAGTTGTGTTTGATGAAAATGGAAAGGAAATTTTGGAGGTTAAAAGATAATGGCTCAAGATTATTACGCAAATAAATACGGTATTCAATTAGAAGAGTTTTTAATTTGGGGTTCTGAATGGGACTTAAAATTTTGGCAATATAACTTCACAACTGGGCAAGGTTTTGCTTTAACAAACGCTTTGAAGTATATTGTAAGGGCAGGGAAAAAGCCTAATGAGCCTTATGAGAAAGACATGGGCAAATATAACGATTATATTAACATGGCAGTTAAAATGGGCTTTGAACGAGTGGAAGCTGAAAACTGGGTAGCACTTCAAAAATCAATCTTTGAGGAGTTCAAAGGTAGAAAAGCAGAACTTGAAGAACTTAGAAAAAGAGAGGAAGCGAAACGTGTATAAATATTGTGCTTTAAATCGTCACAAGTTCTTATGGTTTAAAACTTTTGAAGATATGGCAAAACACTTCGGTGTTACAGAAAGTTATTTAAAATTATGGCTGAATAAAGACAAGCCTTTAAACGGTTGGTTTATAAAAGAGGTAGATTATTTTGATTCTGAACTGGAACGACTTCGATAAGTGGCGTAAAACTAGCTTAGAATATCATAAAATGTTAGGGGAACACAATTACACTAATGCACTGACATTCTTTGAGTATGCTAGACAATACTTTAATAGCAAGGGTTTTCCACCTCCTGAAAAGAAAACAAAAACAGGCAGGAAAGGAAAATATACATGGAAAGATAGCAAAGAACAATTAAAACAAATACATGAATACATTGGAGGTATTAAATAATGGAATTGACGGTAAAAGAATTGATTGAAAAACTTGAAAAAGTAGAAGATAAAAACAGAAGTGTATTTTTTGAAACTGACGACTATTTTTTAAGTGTTGATTTAGTTTTTTTAGATGAAGATGAAGATATTATTATCTTTTCAAATGTTGAAGAACTAGACGATGAAACACGCGATCAATGTAAAGAAATTTAACTATAATCGGAGGTATTAAATAATGGCTTTAACAGTAAGAGGACTAATTGAAAAACTTGAACGAGTAGAAGATAAATCAGGGGACGTTTTCATCGAAATGCCTGATGACTTTCTAAGCGTTGACTTCGTCTTTTTAGACAACGAGGGGGATATCATTCTATCAAACGCAATCAATTCACATCATTGTTTGTGTGATAAATGTAAAGCAAATGAAACAAAACTTTAATAGTCTAGTAATTGACAAAAGAAAATAAACACGTTATAATTAGTTATATAGTTAAGGAGGAATAAAAAATGTTGACTTTACTTTTAACAATTCTATTTGTTTGGCTTGTATTTAAAGCCGTTGAAAACGTAGCTGAAGAACTTGGAAGATATATCCGCGGTTTCTTCAAATGGTTGTGGAAAATGTATAAAAAACACGTTAACAAAGGAGTTAGCCTATAATGGAAAGCAAAGTTCTAAAACTAATCAATGAAATTAAAGTACCTAAAAGTCAATACAATAGTTTTGGTAAGTATAATTTCAGAAACAACGAAGATATTCAAACGGCTTTGAAACCTCTGTTATTACAGTATGGACTAATGGAAAAAGCGTACACGCAAATGATTGAAATGAATGGCGAACTAGCCCTACATGTTCACATTGATATTTTTGACCCTGATAACCTTAACGACATCGCAAGCGGTGACGGTTGGGCAGTTATTGACATCAATAAGAAAGGAATGGATAAGGCACAAGCGACAGGTGCTAGTCAATCATACGCAAGCAAATATGCTTATGGTCAAGCGTTGAAATTAGATGATACCAAAGACGCTGATAGTACAAATAAAGGACAAAACAATGCACAACGTCCAAAAGCAGTACCTAAAGCAAGTTATCAATACAAACTAAGCGACTTGAAAAAAATGGTAGCAAATAAAGAGATGTCAAGCGACCGTGCAAACGAACTTTGCAAACAAGGAAAAGTAAACATGAATGCTTAATACTTGACAAAAGAAAATAAACACGTTATAATTAAACTATCAAATAAAGAGAGGGAAACAAAAAAATGAAAATTATCGAAACTTTGAAAGTAAACGAAATTAACACAAAAGAAGTTGAAACATCAAAAGGAACTAAAAAAGTTCTGTCATTTAAAGCATATCCATTTGAGCATTATATTGGAGGTATTTGGTTACCTGATAGCGTAAATTATGGCGATATCGTAACTGTATACATTGACCAAATTAAAGCCGAAACAAAAGGGGATAAGACTTACTACAACGCTTCATTTGCTAAAGTTACACCAGAATTTAACCTAAACCGTGATAACGGTGGAAGCGTATATGACGACCCACATGGAGGAATGGCTCCAAATACGGTTGATTTGTTCGGTGGTAATACTCCTGTTGATATCCCTGATGAACAATTGCCATTCTAAAGGAGTTCATGAATGGGATATGACTATGAAATGATACTTGATGAAGTAGACAAATTAAGTCTACAAGGACGAATTGAGGAAGCTAAGGAACTTGTGAGAGAACTTGTTCCCCCTCTGTTCGCAGTTGATTTTACTAACTTAATGGAATTAATCGAAAGGAATACATACAAACTATGAAAATCAGTAAAGAAAAACTCACTTTTTTAAAAAATGCACCAATTATCACTTTGGAAGTTATCCATGACATGCTAGAGGTAAAACAACACATCAACAATTACCAACGTAACACAAACAAAAAATACGGTCTAAACTTTGAAAAAGACGAAGTGATTAACCGTGAAGTAGCTGACATGATTATTATTAACACGCTAGGGAAGTTAAACATGCTAGCTGAACAGTCTTATTTCTTGCGTTTGGTTCGTAGTACCGAAGCCAATAGTCCTAAGGTTCGTAAGGCTGAAAAGTTTGCTGAAAAAGCCAATCTAGCTGATAAAATTTCTGAAATGCTTGATTTTGTCTTTAATAATTCAACATTATGTTTTGATGAAACTGAATTATTCCACTTCATAAAAAATCAAAACGTCCGAAATTTTGAATATTTCAGTAGCAAAGGACGCAAAGAGTGGTTTTCTAATCGTGTTAAATGGTTGTTAGATACTTACAAAGGGGAATAAATGATTAACTTACAAAATAAAAAGCTAGACATCAAAGGGTTTCTTGAAGAGTTAGGTTTTACCGTTAGTTTGGACTATGAAAGAGAACCAATGGGAGTGATGTTTGCTGAAATACACCCTATTGTTAGTCAAGTAAGCAACAATGCAAGCATTTATCAGTCGTTTAGGACGCTTGAAGTAGAACTTATGGTAATTTGTACCGAAGAAACAGAAAATAGCTTATATAGGGCTGTACAACTCTTGAGCGACGAGCATTATATTTATGCCAACACTATCACAGACAACACAAATATTATCAAATTAAGAGGTAACTATTATGATTAATGAAAATACATTGAATTTTATCCGTTTCTCTAGTGGCTTTAATAACTTGAAAAAAGAAGAACTTGAAGCATTTGCTGAAAACGAAATTTTTGAACTTAATGAATACAACGCAAGTGAGGAAATACAAAGGAAACATTTCTACACTTCATTACAATCTACTGACGGAACGCAAGGAGTAGCACAGGAGGACGGAAAATATAAGCATACAGCATGGGCATATAGTTCAGACGGAACAGACGGTTTCACAACTGTTTATCCGAATTTGAATTTGTTAGACGGTACTGCAAAATATAAGTTTCTGTTACATGACAGTGGTGGAACGCGGACTGTACAGAAGTATGATGATGAAACGGACTACATTCAATATGCTTCTAATACACTTGGTAGCACGGGACTGTGGTTTTCATTTACACCAGAGGTAGGACAAGTATATACACTTTCCGCTGATGTATGCGGAAATGGGCATATTCCGCAAGTATATGGAGCGCGTTACGAAGGTGCTGATAATGGTAACTTAGGTCGAGTTGATTTAACTAATGAATGGCAAAGAATCTCAAACACTTTCCGTGTTAATGCGATTACAGGTAACTGGGTTATTTATGCCGATAACTCAACCTTGCTAAAGGTTAAACACATCAAAATTGAAAAAGGTTCAACTGCCACTCCATACATGCCATCAGCTAGCGAAGTCACAACTGCTGATTATCCAAGCTACATGGGTCAATATACAGATTACACGCTAGAAGATAGTATAAACCCTAGTTCTTATACTTGGAGGGAAATAAAAGGAAAATATTTCTACACTTTAGAAGATGTCAACACAAACGGAACGCTTAAAAGTTATATTATTGAATGTCTAAAACTTTCGTTACAAACACGTTGGGGGAACAACTTAGAGTACCATATAGACCGTAAAACGAAATACTTAAACAAATTAACAGGAATGCAAGCGTAAGAAAGAAAGAGGAACTAAAAAATGAAATTAAAAAATCAAATCGAACTACTTGACGGCACTTTGAAATTACATGATGAAAAAGTAGATGAACATTTTCCAACAGATGAAAGTCAAGTACCTGCTTATGCTAAAGCTCAATATATGGACTTGTTCAGTATACTCCAAGAAGTTGTTAAAGCGTACGAGTTCACAGGAAAGTTTCATAAACCATCAAGAAAAGCTCTTGAAATTATTGTTACAAACTTAAATGAACATTCTGAAATGGTTGATGAAATCATGGACGAAACAAACTATAAAACTTGGACCAAGGAAGAAGATGAACATTACACAGGAGTGTTTTACTACGATTTGCATAAAACAGTTGAAGAAACAATTGAAGAAATGAAAGAGGTGTAAATGGTTTATATTGTTTATATTGTGTCATTCATCTTGTACAGTTTGTTCTTGTTTAAAGTAGGTAAAAAGAACGCTGAAAGCAAAGATACGATAAAATTAGTTATAACTGGGAAACCTGAACAAGTTAAAAAAGCAATTGAAACTATTAACGAACAAAATTTGATTAAATAGAAAGTGAGGTCATAACTCTTCAATTACATGCCACTCAAACGAGTGGTTTTTTGTTTGGTTGTTGATTAGATACCCCTTGCTATATAATACCCCTGTAAGCTCACAGATTGGCTTGTATTGCATTTTAGATAATTTCTAGGATAATGACAAGGAACAGACCTAAACACGCAAAATAGAACGATTTAAGAGGAATTACAT
>ERZ1036470.335-NODE-335-length-23490-cov-21.647152_pt1 | contig 23490 bp, 38 predicted proteins | sample MGYA00514232_ERZ1036470 | MGnify/ENA primary metagenome ERZ1036470 (study PRJEB33795, sample SAMN09464898) | human gut metagenome | isolation source: Bloodstream | host: Homo sapiens | place: USA: Stanford, California | collected 2016-02 ... | reverse complement strand
CCCTGGTACGGCTCCACATCGCCGTGGATGGTTGGCGCTGTGCCCAGCTCCTCGGGAAACTCCTCGGGGTTCCTCTGCCACAGGAGCCGCCCATCCTGGTCGTAGGAGGCTACAATCACACCGAAGATACGCTTTGCCACCATGCAGCAGTTGAGGCGCAGCTTGTCGCCTTCCCACATTGACTTATATCGAGTGCCTACCATCTGCCAGGGGCCCCATACGCCCTGATACTCCTTATACATGACCGCAGGGCCAGGCGCTCCGGGGGGCGTGGCATAGCAGAGGCAGAGATCGGAGCTTCCGTCGCCACCCTTGCTCCTGTACCTGGGGGGCGCAGGCCGCCGGGTGAAATCCACTGCCACCCAGCCTCCATCTACTACGTTCACGCCCTCCAAACAGTCACCAACGACCGGGAGAATGGCACACGGCCCAGCGTCCATAATCGCCTCGACGGTCTCCGCCATGATCAATTTGGGCTTTATGGGCCGCGGCGTAATGGAAGCTGGAATTATGTAGCTACTCATACTTGACAATCTCCTTCAAGCCCTCTAAAATAAGGGCGGATCAACTTTTCTTTTCCCTTTAGGCCGCTTGGTGTTGCAGCACCGGCGGTCTTTTTTTTGCGCAAATTTGCAAGCGGTTGCGAATTGGCGAGCCCCACGCACAGGGCCGCCGCGGCCACCAGCGCCAGCAGCAGGGGAATACACTCGGCGCAGATACAGGCCCCCAGGACGAGCACAGCGGCCAGGCGCTCCAGGACGGCCCGCTTCATAGCTGCTTCCCTTCCTGGGCCTCCAGCCACCGGGCCAGGCTCTCACAGGGAATCAAAATCCGATTCCCGACCCGTACCGCCGGGAAGTCCGGCCGGTGCGCTAAGTTATATACGGCGTCCGCGCATAGGCCGAGCGCAGCGGCGGCTTCCTGGACGTTGTACGCGATTTTTTCCATAGTGTCCTCCCATCCTTATTCGTCGACCGTCCCGACGTCTACTCCATCCTTATCAATCAAATGCCGGATGCCATCTGCATCAGTGACAACGGTTAGAGCGTTTTCCGCAATCTCGGGGAACACCGCCTCAAACGCTTCATGAGCGGCTTTTCTGCCTGCCTCGGTGTGGCGCATCAGGTCGATCCAGTGGGCTTTGACGGCGTGTGTCAGCGGGGCGTCTACCTCATCTTCAATCCACCCCCTGTTGCGAGGATCTTTATAATCCAGATTGCGGACAAAAATTATCTCAGAAAACAGCTTTTCCGAAGGGTCTAATTTCTTCCGCACCTGAGCCGGATCCCGGTTACAGAGATTGCATAAATCTTCTAGGGTGGCCCCAGCTCTCTGCCACGCATCCAATGCAAGGCAGATGGATTCTCCTATTTCGGCAAGCCTGTTCTCAGCTGCGCGGTATTCCTCCCGCAGCTTGGATAGCTGCTGCTCACCCAGCAGGAAACGGATTCCATCACGTTCCGCCTTCCTCATACTTCTATCCAGGGAGCGGATGGTTTCCCACTTCTTTGCGAGCTCTTGACTGGCATTCCTGGAGCGGAGCCGGTTGAGAATCAATAGGGACAGCATGTCCCTTTTAAGTTCTTCCTGGTTGCCCCGAATGTCTGCAACACCTGCACGCCCGAGGTATTCATATATTTTGAACTCGATAATGTCCTTGGTCATTTTGATTCACGACCTTCCCCGATAAACCACCGCGTAGTTCTTCCCGTTGACCGTGATCGTGCTGGGCCTGCCGTGCTCCTCAATCCACGTCCGCACCTTCTCAACCACGCTCTCGGTATACTGGTAATCTACGCCGTCGTGACCATTGTTGCAGTAGGGAAGCCGTTCGCGCTCGTCCTCCGAGATGTCCAGCACGGAGATAATCGCACCAATGGCCTGGGCATGGGGCACCTTGCCGCCGGATGCCTTGGAGTAGACGCCCAGCTTTTCCGCGATGGTGCCCTTGTCATAGGTGTGTTTCATATTTTGGAAGGCCATGCGGGGGAGGTGAATCCCATCCTCGGAATAGAAATCGCTGAGAGCCATTGCCTGATACTCCGGCTTGGTGCCTGCCCGGTCATAGAGCTTTTGAAGGAAACTCGCCGCCCGGTTCTTGGCGTTGAGTAGCATCGCCGTGGCCCGCTTGTCGGCTGCGGCCAGCTCCTCCGGGCTCTTACCGCTCTTTGTGGTCTTTCCGCTGATAGCGGCCTTCTCGCGCTCCTCCATGATGTTGAAGCGGGTCACGTACATGGCGGTAAACTTCGTCCCCTTCTCGCCGGTAAGCTTGTTGGCGATGAACTCACAGCCCTTCTTGGTGACGAGAAAGCAAGGGAGTTTCCGACCAGTGCTATCGGTATAAGTACTGGGGATAAAAAATTCGCTCGGCTCAATTTTGAGCTCAGCCGCACTCAGCCCAACTTTGGGCTCAGTGCCCTGTTTCATGTTTTCGATATACCCATTGATGTCTCGAAGAAGATGCTTGTGCTGTTTGCCTACCATCTCAGCCACTTCGCGGCTGTCCAGGGTTTCCGCTTCTGCGGGGTTGTAGTTCTTGATGTCGTCCATGATGTTCTCCTTTCCAAATAGTCCAGTTTATTACCCTTCTGATTTGGTATTCTGACTCTGCATAGAAATGATTTGTGCAAGCGCGCCCTTAAATCGCCCGGCGGCTCCGTCCGGCTCCCTGTGTCCATTGAGAACCATGCTCACATACTCAGGCGTCACCCCGAGGCGCTCCGCCAGTTGCTTTTTGGATACACGGGCTAGGTGCATTTCACCAATTAGATCCGCCGTCCATTGTGCAGGCATACAAAGTTCACCTCCATAGACTATTTTGGTTGAATTTCTTAAACAACTGTGTTATTATCAACTTGCCGGAATCAAATAGCACCCCAAAAGCGGGATTGTGTTGTCTAAGTGGTTCAACTATACCTGTATTTTAGTCTAATCACTTAAACTTGTCAACCCCTTTTTGTCTATTCGCTTAAACTTGGTGGTGCTGCACAAATTTTGACTAGGGGTATTGGCATGTTTTACGAAAGATATGTATCTCTGTGTACTCGAGAAAAATTCTCCCCGTCTACTGCCGCAGTCAAGGCTGGGTTTAACAAGGGAACAGTAAGTGTGTGGAAGAAGAAGTATGAAGCGGGCCAAGATGTCGTCCCTGAACAAGAGATTATAGATAAAATCTGTGCTTTTTTTGGATGCTCTGAATCTTGGCTTCGTGGAATAGAAAAAGCGCCCACCCCGGAGGGTGAGCGCAAAGTCAGCGACGATGATATTAAATTTGCTTTGTGGGGCACAAGGGAGATAGACGATGATGTCCTCGACCGCGTTAGACAGTTCGCAAAATTTGCCCAAGAAAACGAAAAAAATAAATAATGTAGTTGAACTGTATGAGTACGCCGAACAGCAGGGATATGATGTTTATTGGTACAATTTAGACTGCGACGGGCTTGAAAGTATATCTGTTATGCGAGTATCAGATTGCAAATGCTTTATTGCGATTGACCCCTTTACCCTCTTGTCCGATGCCGACGAGTTAGTAAAAGGGCTCCACGAAATCGGACATTGTGATACAGGGTCGTTCTATAACGAATATGCCGCCTGCGATATTCGGAAAAAGCATGAGAACCGTGCGGATAAACGAGCCATTGAACTGCGCTTGTCCGCTGATGATCTGGATCAAGCTGTGGCTGATGGACATACAGATCTGTGGGATTTAGCTGAACATTTTGGGGTCACTGAGGAATTTATGAGGAAAGCCGTCTGCTGGTACACGCATGGGAATCTTGCGACGGAGCTATATTTCTAGGAGGTTTTACGCATGTTAGACGAAAAAGACTTACAGTCCATCCAGACCATGATTGACGCATCCATCCGGGCGCCTGAAAAGCGCATGATTGCCTATTTTGATACGGATGTCATGCCGAAGTTTGACCTGCTGGCGGAGGGCCTGCAAGGCGTGCAGGCAAAGCTCCTCACCCCCATGACCAGAATCGAGGCCATAGAGGACGACGTGGCTCTCTTGAAACAGGTGATCCGCTCCATGAGCAAGGAACTGGCCGAGCTGAAAAAAGCGCAATAAAACACCGCCCCCAGGTAGGGAGCGGTCGAAAGGTAGAACATGGAATGGGAGAAGTAATCCAGTTCCCGAAAAGCATGATAGGAAAACAGGTCGCTCTGTTCACAGAGAATAGAATGTACATCGGCATACTGGGAGAACAGTTTGACCTTGTTACTGATCTTTCGATACGGCTGGAAAATGTTGTAGTTTGCCCGATTGAATCGAGGCCGTCTCCAGAAAGCGCTATTTTTCTTCCGGAAGTTCTTGTTCTGTGGAACAAGGTGGTTGCGATTGCGCCGGCTGACAGCTTTCAGGTAAATACTTCCGAGCGGCAGTCTGCTCCATAAGAATCCCGGTAATCGTATCGGCAAGGGCGCGGCGTTCCTCTGGCGTGTGCCCACGCTTTGTTCCGTCCACCGTGATGACTGGGCTTGGGATGGTAATAGTGATCTTCAAAGAGACCACCTCCTTTAGCAGATTGTATCACATGTTACAATCCAAAGCAAGAAAAACCGCCCCCGGTGCTGGAACACCGGAGACGGCTCACATAGAGGGTGATAAGGTTTGACAGGCCCATATCACCCTCTCATATTATCATACTTGTGGGAGGGATTCAAGATGGCAAGACGCCCCGAGTTTTATTTTGATGAAAAAACCGGGTACTACCGTAAACGGGTCAAGCTGCAAAGCGGTGCCTACAAAGACGTTCGCGCCAAGAGTAAAGAGGAACTGCGGGCCAAGCTCTACGACCTGGAGACTGCCCAGCGGATGGGGGTCATCTTGGATGACAAAACGACCGTTGCCCAGCTTCTTGCACAGTGGTATACGAACCGGAAGGATGGGCTTTCCTACTCTCGCCGACGGGACTATGTGAACGCCATCAACAACCACATCTGCCCCATCATCGGAGGGTATAGGCTAAGGTCCGTCAAGCCGGAGGACTGTCAGCGTGTCATGGCGGCCCTTGCCGGCAAGTCAAACTCTCTCCAAACCAAGGTGCTGGGCGTCATGAACATGGGGTTTGACTGCGCGGTGGAAAATGGCTTGATTTTCCGTTCGCCCTGTGCCAAAATAAAGGCGGGTGGTGTCCCCACCGAGGAGAAGGTGCCGCTGACACCCGAGCAATGCGCCGCTCTGGAGGATGCCACAAAGGGCACCCGCGCTTATCTCTTCGTGCTGATCGGCCTTTACACCGGCCTACGGCGAGAGGAGATCTGTGGCCTGCGCTGGAGCGACTTGGATCTCAATGCCGCCGCCCCCCACCTCACCGTAAACAACGCGGTGCGCTTTGACGGTGGAAAGGGTATCTTCCCCTCCCCGCTCAAAACGAAAGCGGCTCACCGTACCATTCCTCTGCCCAGCAAGCTGGCGGACGCTCTTCGCGCTGCAAAGTCCAAGAGTAATAGCGTCTTCGTCGTTCCCGCAAAAAATGGTTCAAATGCTAGTCTCCAGACTGTACGTAATCTCATGGCAATTATCGGGCGGCGCACAGTCAAAGCTTCAGCGGCCACCTCTGAGAAAGAGGCTAAAAAGCGCGGCCCACAAATCCAGCAGACGCTGGACTTCAAGGTGACTCCGCACTTGCTTCGCCATACTTATATCACACGTCTTTGCCAATCCGGCATGGACATCAAGAAGATACAATATCTTGCCGGGCACAGCGATATAAAGGTCACTCTCGGCATCTATAGCCACGTGGTCGGCAACACACCTGGTGAGCTGATAGGAGCTGTAGAAAATGCCTTTTCGGGGCAAACTTCGGGGCAAACCGAAAAATGTCAACAGGAGAAAGTGCTAAGTATCAATGGATAGCCGGGTTTTGTTTTTCATGCTTCACACGCAAGGGGTCACAGATTCGAGTTCTGTCGTCTCCACCAGAACAAAACCCTGTAGTCTCAATGACTGCAGGGTTTTTTGTCTTGTTTTTTCATATATTCTACGTGCACTATTTAGCAGGATTTCGGGGCATATCTCGGGGCTTTGGGGGCAATTGTGGGGGCACAATCTTTCCTCTCTCATAAACAAGCGAGGCCCTCCTGCTCGAGCTAGAGGGCCCCCTTTTACACACGACACATCCCGTAGAAAAAGAGAAAGGATGATCGTCGTGCCCATATCCTATTTCATGTTCAGGCGAAAGAAATACGCCCCGGAGATCGGCACATACTATAGCTACGATATCGTAGTATATGGCCTTTTGCACCAAGGCCCTGTGCAGATTCTCCAGGACGTATCGACCGATGCGGAACTGGTCTTTCGCATGGTCATGGCGTTTAATAGGTATAGCCTCTCACCGCTGCACCTAAAGGACGCCGTGTTGGACATGTTAGAGTAATTCCTTGCCGGGCGGGGTTGAGCCCCCTGCCCGGTTTTTATAAATTTATACTGCGTCATTTATGCGTCATATCCAAGTCAAAGTTTAGCCTACTGCATATACTTTTGTCAAGGACTTTTTGCAGGAGGCCACCATGAAAGACAACCTGCCCCGCTATACGCTTCGGATTAACCGTATCACGCTTGATAAACTAGAATACATTGCCGAATTTAATGGGCGCAGTAAAAACCGGGAAATAGAGTGGCTAATTCGCCGTCATATTGCCGACTTTGAAAAAGAGCATGGACGGATCGATTTGTCAGAAAAAGAGGACACCTGTAATTAGGTGTCCTCCTCTGTTCTCATGTCCTTCTCGATCAACCCCACGATATAGGCGTTCAGGCTCATGCCCTCCTGCTGGGCGCGGGCCTTTATTTTCTCCTTCGTGCCTCCCTGCACACGGATCGTGATGTGATCCAGCTTTTCCAGGTACCGTTTATTCCCTTCCAAATGCGCTTTCGTAGCCACTTACATCACCTCGACTTTACTATATCACATTTCGATTCATGCATCCATGTATAATTTACACAAATTCATGCATACATGTTTGTGCGGAATACCTCTTGAAATACATGTATGCATGTATTATACTATGCTCGTAAGGCAGAGATGCAAAATCTCTTACAGAAAGGAGTGAGGTGAATGGACGAAATGAACGTGACAGAGGCACTGCTAAAGGCAATCCTCGAACTCATTGAGAAGTGCGATACGCTGGAAGAGCTCCGGGAAAGCGTCAAGCGCATCATGAATGAGTAAAAAGTGGGGCGGCTGACCCTCACAAAGCCACCGCCCCACACACCCCAAGGTGAGCCGGGAGCCTTACCCCGGCCACCTTGATTATAACAGCGTAAGGCAGAGGAATCAAGGAGGAAACACGAGATGTTAAATCAGGAAATGAGAACTGTAACAATGAACCGCTCCGATATGCTCCGCGTGGCCCAGGCACTCACCCATGTGGTGCTGGGATTCCGGGATGAGGTCAGGGCCGCTACGACGGAGGATCGCCGGCGGAGCGCCAAGTGCTCTCTGGATATGTGGGAGCGCATCCGCAGCGAGTTCGACCGTCAGATGGATGAGCAGGACCCCGAAGAGTTCCGCCGCAAGTAACCACGCCACCCGCCCCGGAGGTGACGAGGGCAGAAGGGAGCACACCATGACAAACTATTGGGAAGCCGATTTCCTCCTGGTCTGTGATGGCCGGGAACATGTATGGCGCGAGCTCACCCCGGAGGCCCAGGCGCGGATTCACCACGAGTTCGGCCTGGGCAGTACACACGGAGAACTCTTTCCCGATGATTTTGATCATACCAGCAAATAAGCACAACGCCCCCGAGGCCCGTAGGCCCCGGGGGCGTTGATATTCACAATCGCTTGGCAATTTACTTTTCGTCGTCCTGGCCGCTCCCCAGCTTGTCCCCTGCTCCGTCCACGGTGGACTCCAGCGCGGCGATGGCCTTGCGCAGCCAGGCGGGCACGGGGGCGCCGAGGGCGCCGACGTTCTCCACGATGCTCCCCAGCTCAGTCATGATGTACCAGACGAGCACCAGTACGGTGAGGAACACCGTGTAGTCGAAGGGCAGCGTCAGGGCCGGGATGTTGGCGAGGATCAGGCCGATCACCCCGTCCAGAATAGCGGCCACCAGGACGGCCACCACGGCCCCCAGCTTGTGCCACAAGCCGTCCCTGGCCACCTTGGACGACCACTCCCCCGCCCGCAGGGCGGCCGCGGTGCCGGTGCCGTAGTCCAGCAGCATACAAACCACCCAGGCCACCACCAGCCAGCCAAACCAGCCCCACAGGGCGGTCAGGCAGCCCACCACGGCGGCAACGGCCGCCTTGAATCCGTTGATATGCTCCATATGTACCTCCCTTACTCCAGCAGCCCCGCATTGCGGAGCATCTGGAGATTTACCAGGTTGTCGTCCGTCAGGTGCAGTGCGCCGCTCTGGTTGCCCTGGAGCACGCCACAGTCCACGGCCCTCTGCACCGTCTCCCGCGCCCATTCCGGGCACTCCTCTACGCTGGTGTAGACCTGGGGCCGCGCCGCCGTCACGGCCGCGTCAATCATGGCCTGAATCTCGTCTTTCGTCATGTCGGTGTCCTCCTGTCGATATAATGGCATGGTGGGCGGATAGCGGCCCGCCCGCACCATGGCGCTGGTGTACCTGCCGCCGGCGCTCCACTGGAGATGCGGCCGGTCAGGGAAACTCTGCCATCGGCCGCCCCACTCAAAGCCCACCCGCTCCCCCAGCTCTCCGGCCCGCTGAAAGAACGAGGCATCCGAATACTCCTGTCCCTTGATGTTCTGGCAGAAGTCGAAGGCCAGTCCGGCCCGCTCTCCGTGAAAGCTGGGGTACGGCGTGGCTGCGGTGCCCTGCTCATAACAATACCGCTGATACTCGTCATCCCGCACGGTTCCGGTGACCAACACCAGAAGCCCCGCCGCGCGGCACAGCTCCAGCCAGGCGCGGCAGTTGGCTGCCACGTCGGGGCGCAGCCGATCAATGTCCCGGCTGTTAAGCATCGTCCTCGGTCTCCTTGTCTTCGCTGCCAGGATAGTTCATACTAATACTGGCAATCGCCGGAGTATAACGGTCAAAATCGATTTTTTTCATACTGATTCGTCCTTTCTTCTTTCTTGTACGGCTTGCCTATCCTCATCCAGGATGCTATAATGGCTTCGTGGATCAATATTTTTACCCCCTCACTTTTCATTGGTCCATGCCACCCCCTCTGACGGGGGTGGCTTTTTATGTCTCCAAGAAGGTGTTGAGTGTAATTATCTATTTGAGATGTACCCGCCTTTCGCAGGGGGCCATTTATCAGCTGCTCTGGATCATGAAATCTCCCGTTATCCGGTATACCCGGCCGCCGTCAGAGGATGTACCAAGTGGCTCCACCCCACCCTGCACATAAACATTTCCCCCACCCGAAAGCGGGGTGATCTGGATGATTGCACCTTTCGGGCAGCGCATATTTCCCAATTCCGGCAGTTCATCTCCTTCCAGTGACAAATAGTAGGTGTCACTCAGAGGATAAGCAAATGGGCCCTCCACCCGAATCTGGCCCGTCGGACTGATCCGGCAGGTGACCTGCACGTCCCCCTCTGGCACGTCCAGGGAATTTATAGCGAGGTTACGGATCCGGCTCGCGTATTGACGGAAGGGGAGCCCATCGGGCACTGTGCCCCCCAGACTCTCGATGGCCTCCCGGATGGCCTCCTTGGCGCCCTGCAAATAGGCCAGCTTGTCCGCAGTCGTGCCCATCAGACCACCTCCCCATTGATGGCGTCCAGCGCGGCGTTGATGTCGCCTACCAAGCCATCCACATACTGCTTGTTGGCAGCATGGTTTTCGTCTGTCGGAGGGCCGTTCAGGACAATGGGGCCAGTCATGGTACCACCTGTCAGAGAGAGCCAGGGCGCAGCCGCGGCGATAGCGGCTAACTGGGCGGCATACTGCTCCAGGGTGGTGCCTGATGGAGGGTCTACACCCATAGCCTGTAGTGACGCTGCAATACTTGCCTTAGCGGCGGACAGTCGGCCAATTTCTCCCTGGATACTCACATATCACACCTCCCATCAAATGGCCGCCAGGGCCTCCTCGATGTCGCCTGTCAGGCTGACCTTGCCCGTTCCGGTGTGGTAGCCGGCGGGGACCGTGTACTCGGTCTGCGTCAGGCCGTCGATGGATGCCTGCACCGCCCCGTTGTTGGGCATGGTACCCGCCGCCTCTGCTCCGTCCGCCCCCACAAACACCTTGTTGGCCAGGACATCCCCGGCCGCCGCGGTCACCCCGGAGACATCGGCGTACTCCGCCGGAATGGCCTCCACTGTGACTTGGGACAGGGCGTCGTAGCCTTCGTCGGCGGTGATATCCTGCTTGGCCTTGGTGGGCGTGACAGTCTTGGCCTGCAGCTTAGATGCCTCCCCGGAATAGGTGCCAGCCACGCCCAGGATGGTAACACCACTCTTGATATTGCCCGCCACCAGCTTCTCTTTTTCCGTGTTGGCAATACCTACAGTTCCCTGGCCATTGTGGTAGCCGGCGGGGACATTATAAGGCGTGGCCGCGTCGGTAATGGCCCCGGAGACGGCCCCATTGTTCTTAATACCCTCCACGGCGGTGACACAGTCCTCCAGGTCGGCGGCGGACTGGGCCAGGCCCAGGGCCACCAACGCCGCCCGCAGGGTGTTGCGCAGCCCCTGCAGTCTGGTAATTTCGGTCTGGATACTCATACTCTTTGCCCCTTTCACAGTGAGGCCAGCAGGGCCTCAATATTGCCGATCTCCACATACACCGCGGCCGAGGTGACTGGCTTGGTGTTGTCCTCCTCCACGACATTGGCGGTATCTACCATCAGCACGTTCTCTTCTACCTTCAGGCCAGCCCCAATCTGGTAGGGGATGCCTCCTCCGCCAGCAGTGCCGCCCAGCTGCCCCTTGAGGGCTCCGCGTGTCCCCAAACTTCCATGTAGCTCAGTCACGGGTCACATCCCCTTCCAATACGAACCGGGCGGGCGGGATGATGGTGGCCACCATCCCATCCTTTGCTGTGAGCTGCACATCATAGGCATATTCGCCAGGAGTCAGATCGTTGGTGTCCTCATGATTCAGCAGCACGAAGGCCGCACCCTCCTGGAAGGAGGTCACTGTCTTTTGCAGCACCTCCGGTCCCATGGCCCAGGCCACGGTGAGGGTGACCGTGTCCCCCTCCTCAAAAGGCCGCTCCGTGCCGTCGGAGAGCTGGCAGGTCACCACCAGTTGCTCGGTGTCGCCTCGAATCATGCGGATGTCGCTTCCGTTGATGGTCACGCGGCCTCACCTCCCTTACATCGCTGCAACCTTGTCCAGTAACTCGTCAATCTCCTCACCGGAGTATTTCATGGTGTAGTATTCGGTTGGTTCTTCTGCTGCTTCTCTGGCTGATAATTTCCGCTCAAGTGCCGCTACACGTTCCTCCAGAGTCAGTTCCATTTTCTCACCTCACACAATTAGCCGACGGCCAAGCCGATCCAGCAATGCACGGCCGCTTTTATCCCGGATCGGGCCGGAAACCAGTTTTTTTCTCACTCCAAAATACAGGATTACACCGCCCGGCCCGCCATTTGAACCAGGAGACCCTTTCCCCGCCGATCCGCCGTCCTTCGTGATCCAGATACCGGCCGGTAATTCTGACGGGCCATAAGCCTCCGCAGATGCAAACAGTCCTCCGGCCCCACCGCCACCGCCACCGCCGTGCCCGCCATTTCCTCCAGCTCCAATTTTGTCCGGCGTTTTGGGTACATCAGGGGACGCCCCTGCTCCGCCAACCGCCGTCGGACTGTCGCTGCCGGGTTCTCCGTCTTTCCCATGGGCGGCTCCACCGCCTGCTCCACCACCATAGATGCGTACATTTTCAGATGTATAATCGTCAAACTTCCATCCATACGGAGGCCCACCCGGGCCGCCAGTGTTCGGGGGCACATCCTCGCCGCTCTCTCCATATTCCCCTCTTCGGCTGGATGCCTGCCCGCCACGGCCACCCGCAGCACCGTTAACACCTTCAGTTCCCGGCTTTGCAAGTTCTTCTTCCGTTACCGGGTCCACGTATCCGATCTCAGACGAGGCCCCCTGTGCAGACGATAGATCCCCGAACGTGGTCTCACCACCAGCAGCACCCACGGCCCCATTCGTCGCTCCTCCAACGCCTGGGGTGCCGCACTCATAGTGGATGACCTGACCAGGGACAACATCAATTGTCGCCCGGTAGACCTTTCCGCCAGCTCCTGGAGAGCCCTTGTCTCCGCCTTGCCCGCCATCTTCTGGCGAATCGGACCAAGATCCTCCGGCGTTTTGATCCTTCGAAGTCACAATAAGCTGAGATGAGCCGCCCGATTCGCCGTCAAAACCAGCCTGCGCACCGGTCCCAGCCTGGATACATACCACTGTAAGGGTGTATACTCCCTCTGGCACGGTATAATCGCCGCTCCCGGTCAGCACCACCCGCTCGTCCAGGACTTCCTCTGTCTCGAACTTGGGTGGAACATACCCGATGACAGCCTGCTCAGATGCTACCAACCGGCCTCCCATTGTAATGGCGGTATCCTTGATACACCCTTTGGATTCTCCCCCATAAGGGTGCTCAAAGGCCACCACATCACCCGGCCGCTCACCGCCGTATACCACCTCATGGTCCAGCGCCTCGATGTACTGATAGTATCCAGCCAGCCGCTGGGCCACGGCCGCCGAGTTGGTCAGTGAGACCAGGGTGGCCTCCTTGACCTCAATGACGTTGTCCACATCGTCCTCTAACACTGGCACCCGCAAATCGCGGGTCATATGGACATACTTTTTCCCAGTGAGGGTGCCGGTCCCGGCAGAGAGCACGGCATAGTTGGCGCCGCTGGACTGGACGGAAAAACCGGAGGCCACCAGATCATAGGCCGGCTCCTCGAACTGGATGATGTCGCCCTCCTCAGCTACCCCCTCGAACAGCGTCGCTTCTTCGGTCCCCTTGATATATTGGTGCTCCAGCACCGACACCTCGGTGACCTTGCTCTCATAGGTGACCTTATCGCCCCAAAAGATTCGATCCGGCGGGATGGAGTTGGAGACACCATCCCACAGGGATTCGATGCGCAGCACCCCGTTCTGGTCAGTCTTTGCATGGGCTCCGATGGCAAAAAGCACCTGCGCCAGATTGGCCCGCCGGGTAGCGACAGGCAGCCATCCATATAGCTTAATGCCTGCGAACTTGCTCTGAATGATGTAGGGGATGGTGCAGATCTCCGCCACCAGCTCGTCCACCGCCTGACCGGTGTAGATGCCACCCAGGTGATTGGACTGCTCCAGGAGAGCGACCGCATTGTTGGCGCTGATCTCATAGGTGTATTTCCCGGTACGCTGGATGCTCTCGATGTAATAGGTGCCCCGCAGCTTGTCCCGGTAGTAATACAGCAGTTTCTCATTCCGCCGGAAAGCGGTCAGGGCCGCGCCCGTCTCCTCGTCCCTGATATACAGTCCCACATTGAGGGTGCCGATTTCCAGGGCGTCGGACAACAGGGCCACGGCGTCATAAACTTCTCCGTCTTGGATCTCGTCATCCGTAAAGGTCAAGTCTCCATAAACCAGTTTATTAACCGTGGCGCTCATGCCGGCCTCCTTTGGGGTTTCTTCGCGGAAAATTTGACCTTTAACCCTGTCCAGCGGGTGACCCCGTTGATTTTGTCCCTTTTGGTATCATCTCCAGTGCTCACCATGGCATCGTATGTCATAGTCCCCTGACCGTATGGTACAACAACGGAATGTGATTCTACCGGGGCGCTGATCATTTCATAGAATGCGTCGTAGTCCTCTGGTGCCGAAGGGTCCGGCTCTACTTCCATTTCATAGTCATAGTACGTCCCAATGATGTCCCGGAAATAGTCTCCGGACTTTACCGCCCCGCTCCGTTCACTCTCTTCGATACGAAAGGAGCGGTTCAAACTTCTGATTTTTACCCTTACTTTGTACTGGACATTATCAAGTGTGACCATTACCGACGACCCCCTACCAGCTTCGTGCCCAAGCGGGTAGTTTCACCCTGGATATAGGGATAAACCGCCCGGCCCACCTTCACACCATCCAGGTACAAATACGCTATCGCTGTACCGCCTGCTCTAGAAGCACCGCCCCGCTCGTCGAAGGCGTCTCCGGCCGCCTGCTTGATAGCAGAATAGGGTGCCACAATCTCGGTCTCGCGTTTGTTGTCGCCCAGCACCGCCAAGAACGGATCGTTGGGCGGCACTACGCCGCCACTAGCTAAACCAGGTATATCTCCATAAGCAGAAGAGCGTCCACCGGAAGCTGCAACTTTCTGGAGATCTTGCGATGCTTGATTTGCCCGTTTTGTTGCGGAGTTAATTGAGAGCATAATCGCAGCAATACCTGCCGCAATGGCCGCTGCTGCAATACCAAGCGTAAGGGCTGACTGGAAGGCACCCACAGCAATAGCCGCAGCAATAGCAGCTGACGCCACCAATCCAAGAATTGAAATAACCTTTTCAGCTCCAGACATGCTATCCCATACTGACGCTATCTTGGCCGCCAATGCGACAAAGACGCCTATAGCGACCACTACAATAGCCAGTTTCCCTCCGAGACCACCCGTAATCGTGCTTAGTTTGGATAATACACCTGAGACCGTTTCAACTACTCCAGCCACTGGGCTGATCGCCGCCAGCAGTAACGCAATCCCAACAATTACTTTTTGAGTTCCGCTATCCAGCCCGTTAAACCAATCCAGGAACTGTGTCGCTAGTTCCGTCAATTGAGTCACAAGTGGCTGCACACTTTCGGCCAGTTCTGCAATGGACGTTTGTAATTTCAGACTGGCTTCTCGATTCTGAACTAGGCCCTCGTTATTTTGACGCCATCCCTCATATGCTCCACGTAGAGGGCCATCTACAAGCACAGACAGAGCCAGCTTCTGTTGATCTAATTCTGTGTTGCAGAGGGCCAGATTTGCAGAGAAGTTTTCCGCGCCATATCCAAGACGGTCCAACAGCTCGCCAAATTGTCCTGTGGCCGAACCTGTGGCAAGTGTTTCTTGCAGGCTGTCCGCCAAACTCTCAATCTTTAGGGTGTCGGGAAATGTTGCCGCAGCATTGGCGAGCCCCTCAACTGCGATTTGCAGATTGCTCTCAGTAAATCCAGCCTGGAGTAAGTTGGATACGGCTTCGATACTGCTATCAGTTTCACCGGATACAGTATTGAAATCCATAAATGCCTGGCGTGCCGCGTCAATACCTACCCCCGCCTGACGAGCGTTGTTGTCTAGGAGCGAGAGGTCAGCACGGAACTCCTCTGTGGCCGGAACCGTAGCCAACACGGCCGCTCCTATCCCTCCGATCGTTGCCGTTACTGGTGCGAAGGCATCTTTAATCTTTCCAGCCTTTTGAGACACATTTTCAGCATTCCTGCCGAACTCGTCCATCCCGCTGGCACAATTATCGAAAGCTTTTTGTGTGTCCTTCAACTCTCGTTCTGTCTCCGCTAACTCGCGCTGGAGGGCATCATACTGGCCTCGGTCTATCTTTGCTCCAGCAAACTCTTTATCTAGTTTTTTGACCGCTTGCTGGAGTTCTTGATATCTCTTGCGGGTTTCCTCCAATTTTTGGTTGAAGGCATCATACTGGTCGGTAGAAATCTGCCCAGCCTCTAATTTGGCATTCATGGCGGCGGCATTTGCCTCCATGCCCTTCATTGAGGCTGCTACTGCATCCAGTTCCGCTTTGAGCGGTTCGTATTTTTCTTGGTATGCCTGTCCCCTTTGGAGCGCGGCGTCGGCACTCTGTGCCGCTTGTCGCAATGTCTCCAACTTCTGTGCCGTGCTTTCTGTTGCCTGCGCAAGTAGCTGCTGCTTCTGTGCCAACAGCTCTGTGTTCCCAGGGTCAAGTTTAAGCAGTCGCTCCACATCTTTCAGTGATTTTTGCGTGGCAGAGAGCTGCTTATTAGTGCCAGCCAGAGCCTTGTCCAGTTTTGTGGTATCGCCGCCAATCTCTACGGTGATGCCCTTAATTCGGTTGCGCGCCATGCTGTCACCTCACTAAAACCCGTCAAAATCCGCCTGCGTGGGCAAACGGTCATACTCGCAATCGTCGTTCCCCGCCTCGATCAGCATGTCGGTCACCATGCCGATGGTCAGCAGTTCTAGATCCCGGATTGGTATACCCAATTGTGCCGCTCGCAGCAAGAACAGGGCCGTGGTCATTTCCCGGTCTACTGGGTTCGTTTTTTTTTGCTTTCTCCGATGGACAGGTTATTAAGCTGCCAAAGCTCCAACAGCTGCGGGAATACCTCATAGATAGAGAAGGTGCCGAAGGTGTCCAGCCATTCCTCCACACTGTGCTCTTTCATATCCGGGTCTGCATGACGGGCCATCAGATAGGCCGCATTCTCGAATACCTCCAGCAGCTTCACTGGAATGGGCTGCTCCCCGCTCTCTGATTTCTCTATGGCAGCTTGTAAATCACGCATGTCCTGCATGATGTCCCGGCCGAACTTAATGCGGTAGAGTCTGGGGACGGCCGCGGTGGCCCGAAAGGGCACTTCCCGGCCGTCAATACGGATAAACTTCTCCATGACTTAACCTCCTCCGCCGCCGGCTGCGGCGCCCTGCTGCCAAACAGACTGATACCAGGCGTTGTACTTTTCGTCCGGGGTATCCGGGGTAGTCTTTGCCTTGATGACGCCGCTGGAGAGGGGGGAGGCCGTGATGGTGATGGTCTCCGTGCTGGGCTCCTTGGTGTTTGTGGTGGTGGCGCCGGTCAGGCTTGGCCGGGTGGCAGCGCAATTGTAGAGCACGTGGCGCACTGCCTTCTGGTCGCCGGCGAATTCAAAGAGCAGGGCGAAGGGCTTTGGCTCTGCGTTCACGTTCTCCACCAAGATCTTGTCCGTATCGTCCTCTGTCTCCTGAAGCACGTCCTTCCGGAAGCTGTCAGGGATCACGGCGATCTCCAGATCGCCGCTGTAGCCGTCGTTGGCGGAGGTGACATAGTAGGCCATATCGTCGGCATAAAACGTACTGGTGTCTCCCTGGGCGTCCATGGACAAGTTGACCGCGCCGAGGATAGCCACCGGCGTGCCATATGTGACCTCTCCGCCGTCGGCTTCGGTCAGCATGGCATAGTGGACATTCTTCAGGCCGAATTTGACCTTGTTGGCTTTGTTAGTAGGCATAGTTACACCTCAATTTCGTAGGTCAGTTGATAAATCTTCTCGGCATCGATATACTCCTCTGACTTCTCCCAGCACAACCCGTCCAGGGCGGCCTCCACCTTCGCCTCAGCCGCCAGGTCCTTGGTGCTGGTGTAGAGCTCCACCTGGTAGTGGCCGGTGGAATAGTACATCTCGTTGTCCGCAAAAAACTGGCTGTCATATACGTACAGATAGCAGATAAAGGGCGGGGCCTGCCGGGTGCGGAAGGCCCGGTAGGCTACCGGCAGCCCTGTTGCCGCCAAGCGCTGGGCAAGCTCCTTCTGTGTCATTGCAGAGCCTCCTCCAGCTTCTGGAGCAGCTCCCGCTCCACCGCCTGCTCAGCGGGCCGGATGTGGGGCGTACCGTTCACCCGGCCCCCGCTGGCTTTGGCGTGGCCGTTCTCCAGCAGATGGGTGAGCTGCCCCTTCGTTTTGTTGTGCACCTGAACGCGGATGCCGTCTGTGCCCTCATAGGCCACGGTAGAGCGCCACCCTTTTCGGTAGTCCCCCTTGCGCTTGGGGCTCCGGCGCTGGATGTCCTTCTTGCAGTCCTCTCCGGCAGCCTTGACCACGCGCTTGACCTCATCCGTGACCTCCTGGCCATAGCTGGAGAGCTCCGCCCCGATGGCACCCGCCAGGGCGTCCAGCCGGATTCTAGCCATGGGCTACCCCCGCCTTCTCCTCCAGATGCAGCTCCACCTCATCGGTGTCCCGCTTCCGGTAGGTGCGATAGATGCGGTAGCGCACGCCGTGCAGCTCGGCCTCCGGCTCACCACTGTAGTTGACCGCCGGGGTGATAAACACCAGAGCGGGCTTCATGCCCTCGCGGCCCCCGTCGAACCACTCCGCCCGGGTCACCGACTCCACCCGACCGAACACCTCCGAGCGGACGCTGTCCCCCTCTACCTGCTCCATCAGGTCGTTGGTCTGGATGTCCGCCCCGATCAGCACCAGCACGTCATCCATCGCTGCCGTCCTCCTTTGCGGTGTTGTACCCCTCGTCCATGGCCAGGACGGCTTTCAAACTCTCATACGCCTGGTGGTGCTGCTCCCCCTTGCCGAGAAAGTCAAACTTCCATTTGGCGTACAGCTTGACAGCCATTCCGGTGAGGGCGTCCACGTCGCCGCTCACCACCCCCGCCGTCCGGAGATCCAGCACCACCGCATCAATGGTGTCCCGGATTTCCTGATCCAGCCGGTCGTTGGAGATGCGCAGGGCCCGCCGCAGATCCGGTACTTGTGTCATGCTGATCCCTCCCATAGACCTGGGCGGCCCCGATGCCGGGGCCGCCGGTCGTCATTTTAGCCGCCACCACCAGACGCATCTCTGGTGAACAGGGTGAGGGCGTTCTTGTCGGCGGGCTTGCCATCAGCCAGCGCCATTACCCGGTAGACGGTGGAGCCGGTGCGGAAGCCCACGGACTCGTCGCTGCGCACCTCGGGTGCCATAGCGAAGTTGAACTTGTAGCCCTCCTTCAGGTCGCCAAACACCAGGTTGTCCTTGGGGAAGCTATCCTCCAGTATGACGGGGTACCCCAGGATGTTGAACTTGGCGGGGCTCTGCACGTCGGCCACCACGATGGGGCGGTTCTGCGCGTCCACCATGCCCAGCAGGTCGGAGTAGAACAGGGCCCGGGGCATGGCAAAGCTGGCGTTGGGCAGATACTGCGTGGGCACGGCAGCGATGATCTTCATCAGATCCTTGTAGGTCATACCGGCTTTGGTAAACGTGCCGGTGTTGGTAATCTCCCCGCTCTTGGTCAGGCCGGTGGCCTGGTTGGAGCCGGTCCCCGCCGCGATGGCAACGCAGACGGCCACGGACAGCTTGTTGCCCAGGCGGGCCACCAGCCAGTCCTCGAAGGCGTCGATGGTCATAGCCTTGACGTCGGCGGTGATCTCCACGGTCTTGATCAGCTTGTAGGCGACCAGCGTGATGGAGTCGATGGCGTCGGCGCTGTCGGTGGCGGCGGTGCCCATCTCCACCCAGCCGACGGCGTTGACCGTTTTCTCGATGGGGTAGGTCACGTTGCCGGGGATGTAGGTCACGTCCACCGCCTGGATCAGAGGCGTCAACTCCAGCCGGTGGATGATCTTGCTCATGGTCTGGGTGGGGATGGCGGCGGAGGCCGTCACGGCCGCCCTCTCCTCCACGGTCAGCTCCAGGCCCTGCAGATTCCGCAGCCATGCGGAGCGGTATTCCGGGGTCTCCATACCGTAGGTGCGCTCCTCCCGGCCTTCATCGCCGAAGGTGCGCACCACCCGGCCGCCGCCGGCGGCAATCTGCTCCCGCAGTTTGCGGCGCCGCTCCGCGTCCTGGACAATGGCGTCCTTCTCCTCCTTCAGTGACCTGGTCTCCCGCTCCAAGGCCTCCACGTCGGCGTCGTCCTTCTCCAGCTCCTGGGCGATGGCACTCAGTCTGGTCTCAATCTCGTTGAGACGGCCGCCCGGGGCGGCAAAGAACTGGAGGCCGATGCCTCTCAGCTTGCTCTGGCTCTTTTTCATTTCCTGATTACCTCCAAGTAAACTTTCAGCCTTTGCTTCCTCCGCGCGGCGGCCTCTGCCGCCAGCTGCTCCTGCCGCTCCCGTTCGATCACTCCGTCGAAGTAGGAACGCGCGGATATTTCGGTCGCCGGGTTCGCCGGTACAGACACGGCGGACACGTCGTAGACCTTCGCAATTTTGAGAACAGTCCGGGTCCTGGTGGCCCGGTCGTAGGCGTCCTTCTCCACCCGGAACGCCCAGGACATCCGGGTGACCAGGCCGCTGCCGATCTCCTCGTACATGCTGCGGGCCGCCTCGCTCTTGGACAGGTCGGCCGCGATGAACAGGCCCCGCTCGTTGGGCTCCAGCAGCAGCGTACCGTTGCTGTTGCGGGCCAGCACCCGTCCGGCATGGCCGTACTGCATGATCACGTCGGAGAGATCCGCCCCATCCAGAGCGTAGCGGTCAATCTTCTCCCGGTATTTCACCCCGTCGTACTCATAGAGCACATAGGGGTCGTCGAACGTGGTGGCGTAGCCCTCCACGTAATACTCACTGTCCAGCCGCTTCTCCGCCGCTTGGGGCGGCAGGAGCAGGCTCATGGCCCGATACTCCCGATCCTTGCAAACCGGCACCGTCGTCCACCTCCGTTTTTTCCACAGCCGGGGGCTCGTTCCCCAGCACATTCACCTCGGCGTAGTCCCGCCGGATGTAATACTTCCGAGATTCCGGGGTGTCCAGGGCGGGGAGCTGGAATACCTCCCGGCCCTCGTCCATGTTCATCATGCCCCGGTCAAAGAGCTGGGTCACCGTCTCCAGCTTGTCCGTCATGGTCATATGCTGGAGGCGGTTGACCGAGAAATCAATCTCCTTTCCCCGGGCCACCTCTGCCGGGGTGTAGGCCATGTTGGTGTGTACCAGCCCCGCCTCAATGGCGAAGGGCTCCACCTGGCCCTCGTAGTAGGCCGACCACTGGTCTGGGGTGTATTTGTTCTGCAGGATGGCATCCGACATTCCGAAGTAGTCAAAGACCGACTCCCGGATCTGGGCACTCTGCTTTTCGTCCACGATGTAGGGCTTGCTGTCAATCTGCTTGATGTCGGCATACTTGGAGTCGAAGATCATCACGCCGCCGGCGTTGTCCGGCGTCAGGTTGTCCTGCACCAGCCGGTCCCGCTCGGCCTTCATGGTCTCCGGCTTCAGCACGTTGGCCAGGCGGGCCAGGAAGCGCACCGAGCCCGACGCCTTTACCCCGTTGACAATGCTCTGTGTCTGCGCATTGATCAGCTCCATGGTAGGCCGCAGCGCCCTTCCATTGCTCTCCCCGAAAAAATCATCCCGGTACTGGAACTGGGTCATGATGCCCACCTGATCCAGCTCCATTGCTCCTGTGCCCCCGGAGGGAAAGCGGAATCGTATGTATTGGCCTCCGGCGCCCTCCAAAATTTCCGCCTGGGAAGGCAGGATCGGATAAAACCCGGACAGGCGTAGATTGGCCACGTCCTCGTACACTGGGATGATGAACGCTGTGTTCTCTGTCTTGTAGATCGTGGCCAGCCGGTACAGGTATTTCTTTGTGTCCATCCACGGGTTAGGCTGGAACTGCAGGGTACGCTCCAGCCGACGGCTGGCCGGGCCCTTCACCACGGGCTTGAGCTTGCTGACATGGGTGGCGAAGGTGTGGATGCAGGCCCGGGTCAGGGCCATCTCGTAGACGCCACCCTCGAAAGAGGTATAGACCGGCGCATACCCGCCCAGGGTCTTGAAGTAGGTATAGACCGCGGCCTCGGCGGTTTTTCGAGGGAACAGCTTTTCCAGCAGCCCCATGGTCTCACCTCAGTTCAGGTTGATATACAGGTCTTTCTTGTCCTGGAGCACCGTATAGGCGCACAGCAGGGCGGCGGTTCCGTCCACCCTCCGGCGGGGGTCCAGGGACTTGACCAACTGGATGTTTCCGTTCACGTCAGTTTTCGCCTCGCTGTTGACCAGGCACCACTTGTCCACCGGGTTGTTGTTGTAGAGCACCCGGTGATCCCGGAAGTCTGCCGCCAGGTCTTTCATGGGCTGGGACAGAGTGGCCGGCCCCTGGCGTACCGGGATCATGGAGTCCGGCCCGAACTCCGCCCGGAACTCCCGGAGCAGGCTGTCGTCGATGTGCCATGGGTCATATCCGATGTAGAGCATATATAGCCCCTCATTGTCCCGCAGCTCCTTGAACCACTCCAGGAAGATGTGCTTATCGCACTTCCGGCCTGGGCAGGTGCGCATATATCCCTGTTCCACCCATAGGGAATAGGGCACATTGTCACGCTCCCGACGGCTGCCCGCCCGCTCGGCTTCCTCCAGCACCGCCTTGGGGATCCAGTACATGGAGCGCACATAGATGTTCGGGTCATCCGGCCGCATACAAATGGCCTTGGCCGCGTTCAGATCGGTGGTGTCGGCGGCGTCAAAACCGCCGATGCCGTAATCAAAGCGCAGGTCAAAGGTGGTCGGGTTGTCCAGCTCCTCCCAGCGGAGCCACGCCGCTTCACTGGTCTGGGGCATATTGAAGTCCTTGACCATCACGGTGGGCTTGAAGCTGGGGTCGTCCTTGGCCTTCTGCACCATCTCGGCCAGGTACTGCCGACTCTTGATGGTACCCAGCCCCGGATTGGCCTTCTCCCAGCAGTCCGGGTTATCCCATTCCGCCCGGTCGTCCAGCTCGTACAGGAAGGGCAGGAACCGGGGGTTGTCGGCCTTCCCTTCCAGGATGTCGCAGGCGTATTGATACTGCGCATCGAAGATGCCGCCCCGCACAAACCCGTTGGTTGTGATGACGAAGAGCAGGGGCTGATCCCGGGCGCCCATGGCCTGCTTGATCAGATCGTACAGGTCGCGGTTTTTGATGGCGGCCAGCTCGTCGATGGTGGCCCCGTGGGCGTCCAGGCCGTCCAGACTGGAGGTGTTGGACGCCATTGGGCGGATATACCCCATGTTCATGGGGTTGTAGATGTCCGACACCCGCTTGCGCAGGTGCTTGGCCAGCATGGGGGAGAGCTGCCGCATCTTCACCGCCGCCTCATAGCCCAGGCGGGCCTGGTCCAGCTTGGTGGCCACGTTGTAGATCTGCGGGGAACCCTCCCCATCGTTGACCAGCAGATCCAGCTCAATAGCGGCCGTCTCGGTGGTCTTGCCGTTCTTCCGGCCCTCGACAATCAGCACCTCGTTGTAGCGGCGCAGGTCGCTGTCGTCCACAAATCCAAAAACCGCCTCCAGGCGGGCCCGCTGGAACAGCTCCAGCTTCAGGGGCGTCCCCAGGCGGCCAGACGGCACCTTGCAGAACTGCTGGATGAAGTCGATGTGCCGGGCAGCGATATCCGGGTCAAAATGGAACTCCCCCGGGCTTGCCAGATCCTCCAGCAGCCGCTCCGCCACCTGCTTCATCCGCCTGCAGGCCACGATCTTACCATCCAGGATGCCGGTACAATATCGCTCCAGGTCGGTCAACGGCCCCCACCGCCCCGGCTTTTCAGGAACTGTACGAGGTCGTCGTCAGCCGGCGGCGCCTGGGGAAGCATATCCCCCAGCTGGCGGATCACGGCGGCGTAGTTTTTGATCATGGCGTTGTAGACATCCACCTCCACAGACTTCTTTTCGCCCCACTGATTTTCGCCGTTTTGATACTCGGATTTGACCCCGTTCTCCCGAATTTTGGCCTGAAGCTGGGTCAATTGCTCCTCCATGAACACCGCGTTCAGAATCAGTTGGAGGCAGATTTGCTGCTGCTCCCTGCTGGCCGCTTTATAGGTATCCGCGAAGCGGCCAAGCTCCTTTTTGCTGGGTCCCTTTGCCATTTCTACACCCCCCTCCCGCATGCGGCCCGCTGTTT
>ERZ1036470.312-NODE-312-length-24657-cov-30.381595_pt1 | contig 24657 bp, 25 predicted proteins | sample MGYA00514232_ERZ1036470 | MGnify/ENA primary metagenome ERZ1036470 (study PRJEB33795, sample SAMN09464898) | human gut metagenome | isolation source: Bloodstream | host: Homo sapiens | place: USA: Stanford, California | collected 2016-02 ... | reverse complement strand
GCAGGGCTTTGCTCTGTAAGGATGGAAAGGCGAGGTAAGAGCTCACCGATACTGCTGTACAATTTCCGACTTTTTGGAATATGACGAAGAACAATATTTTGAAAGATGCCCTCAATACGGAAGAAGTAAGGGAGAATCGGAGGCCGAAGAATGAAAGGAGATTCAATAATTTTGGTAATGTTTTCGGCGTTGTTGGGTGTATTGATGGCGTTCGGAATCGCGTATTTAATCGAACGAATCCGGGAAGCGCAGGGAGAAGGGGCGGAAGAATATGAAGAGTATTCCGTACCCGCGCGCAAGAGACGGAGTGAAAGGCTGTCGGAGTTGAGGTATGCGGCGGCAGTGTTGCGGGATATGAAAGAGAATACGAAAGACGGGGCGTTCGTGCAGGTGGGAACGTATTGGTACGAAGTGCAGGAACTGACGAAGTCAATCGAAGCGATAAAGGAAGCGATCGAGGAGGCGGAGAATGAAGAGGCGGGATAAAACAGAAGTCTTGCGGGATCGGTTGCAGTTGGAGGACACGCGGCTTTTGTTTCAGATAGACGAAGCGGCGGAGGTAATCGAAAAATTAAGCGCAGGAAAAATATACAGTCCGTCGGGAGCGAAAGCGGTGCAGAGGTTAGACGCGCTGACGCAGGCGGAGGAGAGGCTGTCGGAGGCGATCAGATGTCTGGAACAGGCAATCGAGCCGGAACGGGAGGCGCGGGAAGCAAATTAAACCAGCTTATACAAAAACTTCCTTATCATATTTAACCGGCATAGCGGGCGCCGTAAGACCCGCCCCAAAGGGCTGACAAGTAAATGAAAAGCCCTCTTAATCTTCCACGAAGGCAGGGCGAAGTTTCCTCCTCGTCCTGCCGGGAGGAAGGAAAGAAGAAAAACAGTAAAAAACCCGGAAACGGGAAAAAGGAGAAAGAATAAAATGGCGGTAAAAAAGACAGGCGAAAGCAAAGTGAAGCAGGTAGTCGGGGGGATCGCGGTAGCATTGGCGCTGATCCTTGTGGGCGGCGTGTGCGGGGGATTGTTGCAGCACCATTACAAATGGGGTGAGGAGCCGAAAGTGGAAGAGCCTGGCGGAGAAGAAAAGCCGGGCGAGGATAGCAGTGGCGGAGGCGAAGTGAGCACGGAGGCGGGCGTGAGTCACGGGATCCGCCTTGCGGCGGTGAAACTTGCATCGAGCGAGTATGAGGCATACGGGGTGTCGCCATTGGCGGAAAGCGCCTATACGCTGACGGCAACGATCACGCCTGCGGACGCGGCAAATAAAGCGGTGGATTGGACGATTGCGTTCAAAAACGCAAGCTCGGAATGGGCGAGCGGAAAGACGGTGACGGAGTATGCGACGGTAACGCCGACGAGCGAGGGAAGCCTGACGGCGGTGGTGGAGAACGTGGCGGCGTTCGGTGAGCAGATCGTAGTGAAAGCGACGTCGCGGGATAATGCAGAAGCGTATGCGACGTGTACCGTTGAATACTTGCAAAGAACGACGGGCTATACCTTCAATCTGGACGGAAAAGCATTGAGCAAAAACGGAGCGGAGAATTTGGTACAGCTGGACTTTATGGAGAGCAAGAGCGCGGCGGTGCAGATAAGCGTGAACAAATCTACGGTTTATACGCGCACGAATACGGACAAGGCGGAATATTTCAAAATCAAACCCGCGCTTGCGTTCGGTGGAGTAATAACGGCCTCGGGAGCGAAAAGCGAAGATTTGAAAGAATACAGCGGAGGAGCGAGCGCGACGCTGACGGGCTTTTTTGATAAGACGTGGGGGGAAGCGTTGCATAAAGCAAATAACACGATAAAGAACAAGCTGATCACGAACATTTCTACCTATACGGGAGCAGACGCTTACACGGTGGAAATTTATGACGCGGAGGGCGGAAAGCTGCTTGAAACGTACGGATTGAGATTCGACACGTCGAAGATCGTAACGCAGAAAGGAGTAGAAAGCATAGAGATCGACGAAACGGAGATCGTATTCTAAACAAAGGAGCGAAGCAAGGAAATGACAGACAAGAAAACGCGAATCGTGTCGAATCTGTTATCGTTGGTACTCGGCGCCGTGATCGGCGCCGGGGTCTATGCGATTAAAGAACAGATAACGCATGGCGGGAATGAAAGAGTAGAAATGGAAGCCCCCTCTGAAAGCATCGGCGGAGGCGTGATATTTAACAAACCGGAAGGCAACGGAATGCAGCTGACGGCAACAAAGCTTTTGTCAAGCGAGTATGACGAGTATGGCGTGTCGGCAATAGCGGAAACGGCCTACACGCTGACAGCGACGATCACGCCTTCGGACGCGACCAATAAAAAGGTGGATTGGAGTATCGCGTTCAAAAACGGCAGTTCGGCGTGGGCGAGCGGGAAAACGATAACGGACTATGTGACAGTAACGCCGAGCGCTGACGGCGCGCTGACGGCGGTCGTGGAATGTAAACAGGCCTTCGGCGAACAAATCGCGGTGAAAGTGACCTCTCGGGATAATACGTATGCGCAAGCGGAAGTAACGGTGGATTACGTCAAGCGAATCACAGATGTATCGGTGACCATGAAAAAGAACGGAAGTCCGGCGGAAACAGTCGAGTTCAGTGCGGAAGGATACACATATACGTGGGAGTGTGCGGCGGTCTGCGGAACGGGTACGGTAGATGATACCTTTAGTTATAGCTGCACGTTAATGACGGCGCCATCGGCGATATTGGGAGTCAAAGCGAATTTGACAGGGCTTACGGCAGACAGCATCAGTTCGGGCTGGAGCAGTACGGAAACTTCTTTTGTAAGCTCGAAAGAAAACGTATTGAAGATCCTGAAATATAGCGGAAGCACGACGGGAGCAATGGGGATAGCGCAAATGAACAATGTCCGAAACGCATTTTTGAAGTATCAAGGCGAACTGTTTTTATATCGGATCTCGGCCACGGGCAAGTATTCAAACGGCGCGTATCAAAAGAGCTATTCGGCAGGAACAAGTACATTTGCCGTATCGGTGACAGACGTAAACGTAAATAACGGAGCGATCAAGTTTTAAGCGAAAAAACAAAGGAGCGGAAGAATGGCAGGAAAGAATACGGGCAAGAGAATACTGACGGCGCTGATCGTGATCCTGGTGCTGATACTTTCGCTCGGAGTTTTGTCGCGGTTATTTGGCGGGATTGTCGTCGGGCGTGGAATCACGTTGACGTATGCAGGCGAGAGCTATAAAAAATCCGTTGAGGGATTGGAAATAGCACCGCGCTCGGAGTTCGGAATAAAGCTACGAGATAAGAGCGCGAGCTATGAAGTGAAGATCTACGCAAGCGGGACGGAAGAAACGGATTTCACGTTCACAGTCGGCGGAAAAGAGTACAGTTGGCAGAAGGATATAGCGGGAGCAAACGGCGGGAGCGGCGAGGATTTCACGGACGCATTCGAGGTGACGCAGACGGAGAGTGGCTTCACGATTGCCTGCGGAGTGGAAAAAGCGTTGCGGGACATCTGGCAGGACGAGGCGATCGAGCTGCCGGAGAATATTCCTGCAGGAGATAGATTCCGGCTGGAAGTGACGAGCGGGAAAAATACGCTGACGGTTAGTTTTTCGGTAAAAGAGCCGGGAAATATCGGGGTGGAGAAAATAGAGCTTAGCCCGGGCGAGATCGTATTTTAGAGAAGGTGACGGAGATGAAAACGCTGCAAAGAAAACTGACGATAATCCTGACATTTATAGTAGCCTGCGCGATGCTCGCGATCGGGCTATTATGCGTGCATAAGCCGATAAAGACGCGCGCGGAAACGACGACGGCGGTCATCGATTTGGGCGGTGTATTATCGGGCACGCAAGAAATGTCGCTTTTAGAATTTTATAGCGAGAGCAGTTTTGAACTCGGTGACACGTTGTTTTATAACGGCGAACGCGCGGAAATAACGGAACTCCCGAGCGAAGCGGAAGGAACGGACTATTATACGTTAAGGTGTGAGACGTACGGTAAATTTTATCAAAGCCAAAGAAAAATCATTACGGTAATAGTCAATCCGGTCTCGGAAGAGCTGTTCTTTAATACGGGCGCATCGGCGTCATTGGATGCAACGGATTTGTATCGCTTGCGTTTTGCGCTGTATGTCTCGGAAAGCGCGGTGCAGTCGAACAGTCTGTTGACGGTAAGCTTTGTATCGGGAACGGACGCGGAGTGTAAATTAGGCTTCGAGAGCGATGAAATTGCCGAAAGGCAAGCGACGAAAGATTTAAGCGGATATTATTTTACAAGCGGCTATACGACGGTGTATATCTACGTAACGGGACCGTTACACGCGGAAATGCAGCTATTGGCGACGGTAGGCGGCGCGGCGGCGACGAGCGATGCGAGGAGTATATTCTACGTCTGGCAGAAAGCGGTGGAAAATAACTTCGGCGGAATGGTGGTCGAAGATTCGGTAAAAAACTATATCACGCTGACAGTGGGGTTTTCGTCGGAAAATAACGCCTTTGAAATCAGCCAAGCGGCGCAGCTGTCGCAGAGCAGCGGGCTGTCGTTGATGGTAAAAGTGCCGGAGTCGTATCTGACGCAGTTGAAACAGGGAAAGCGGGAAACCTCGAAAGAAACGCTCTATTCGTCGATATCGGGAGTTCCGATCGGAACGAGGTACACCTATGAAGATCATTTTTTGTATATTTGCCGGACTACGGATTTAAGCGATTACGGAAACGCGGGAATGAAGCTGTCCTGGGGATATATGTATCACGTATCGCCCGGGGAATGTATAGAGCCATACACGAACGAAGCGGAGCCGTTGAGCGAAGAATTTTTAAGCCGCGGGATGGATGTGTTTTCATTGGGACTGCCGACGAATGCGGAGCAGGAGTATTATTATTTTGCGACAATTCTGAAAGTAACGCGAACGGACGCGGTGTATGTTACGGGCAAACAGGATCAGGAATCGTTTTCAACAAGCATAGAATCGTTTTCGCGGAATTATTATCAGACGTCGCTGAAAAGCCTGGCGCTGGAAGTCTTGGAACGCGACGCGAGCATGACGGACGGAGAGCGAGCGTGGATGCAGGATGTGGCGGGAGTGAAACCGGACACGAACGAGATCACGGTGACGCTGAAATACAAAGAACTGACGGACTATGCGACGTTGACGGAAAAGAGCCATGCGTTTAAGGTAAAAAGCGTCTGGGCGCAAAATAAGGCGCTGGTGCTCTCCGCGTTGTACGATCTGACGGAATTCAGCAATATCGCCAAGCTGAACGCGGTCTATACGGGTGATTTCTGGCGCGACGGGTATCGATATACGACGCAGAAGCGGATCATCTTGCAGGCGGAAGATTTTGAGTACAGCTATAATGCAGTATCGCAGACGGGGACGCTGACGGTAATATATGCGGATTTTCAGTACAAAGATTTATCGTTGCGGGTAACGAACAACGACCCGGCGAACAATCTGACGATAGACTATTACACGGCGGACGTGGTAGCGGGCGCGACGAGCACGACGCTGACATTCAGATTTGCGGACATCGAGGAGCAGCTGCACAATTCCTGCAATTGGCTGTTCGATTTCGGGAAAGAGAACATCCGGATCAGCGGCAAGCCGGAGGGCGTGACGACACAGCTGACGGAGGAGGCGCTGATCGTAACCTTCCCGAACGCCAAAGAAAACGAGCTTGTGAATCTTTCTTTAATCGGCGTAGCGGAGATTATCGAAGATATAGAATATACGCTGACATACGAATATGCAGGGTTGTTGCTGTCGGGGACGGAAATCATAGAGACGTGGAAAACGTCTGCACCGATTGTGAAACTGTATAGTGAGATCGTGACTTGCAATTTCACGAATTTCATGACAGACTACGGGGAAATCGTAAACGAAGCAATAAATCCCGCCTTTCTGGGCGGAGCGGAGTATTATATTCCGGTATCGATACGCAAGGAATACAGCGCGTATGATTCGGAAAGCCATACTTGCAAAATCACGGTGGAATATACGTATAATACGCTTTTCGGGATTACGAATAACTACGACGACGAAATTATTTTCAAAGCGCTCAATCATAGCAGCCTGAGCTATCCGGGCGGGTATTTCGTGGACAGTATTCCGTCCGGGTATCGAGTGAAAGGAATTTCCACCTCCAAACCCGATAAGCTGACGGTGACGAATGCGGAGGATTACCGGAACGCGACAATAGAGGTGCGGACGAGCACGACGGAAAAAGAAGTGCTGCCGATCGTCATCAATTATACGGACAGCTGGAACTTAAAAATCAATTACCTTGAAAACTATGCGGACCAGCGGATCCAGAGCGGCGAGAAAGACGCGAAACCGTGCTTCGCAGAAAAGAAAGTATTTTCGGGAACGGTCAAGGTCAGGGATTACGAAAACATCTATGCGTTGACGAACGAGGACATAAAAGCGATCTTAGGGCTTGAAAGCCTGGATATTTTAGGTTTGGCGACGGTGGAAAAGATAACGGTGAAATTCGACGGGATTTCCACCTATACGGCGGAGCTTTCGTATTCGCACGCTGCGTTAAAACAAATCGATTACGACGGGAATATGCTGGAAATCAAAATCCCGCTGACCTCTTATTCGGATTGGTGTAAGCAATATGGGCAGGATTGGTCTATTTTGTTTTTGAATACTCCGGAAAGACACTATTTCAAATACTCGAATGACGTGACGCGTGAAAACCTGTACGGCTTTTTCTCGGTAGCGGTATTCAAGGAGCAGGTGTCTGATCTTAATTATTGGTTCAAGAACAACACCGGGGACGGGTGCATGACGATTTTCGAGGGTAAGCAAGTAAGCGGGTCGGGGGTGTATAAATTTTTCGATAACCTGACGACGAAAGGCGTGATTACGTCTGTGCTGGGGTATGTGGGAATGTCGTTCTGCGAGATCGTGAACGACGACAACGCGATGTATTACAGTTATTTCTTTTACTTGGACGGAACAAGCGATAACGCATACCTGGCGACGAACGGAGCGGACGACGCGGGAGACACGGACAGCGCGATCAAGAACGCATTAAACGACGCGAAGGAATGGATCAAGAAAACGTGGGATAAGCTGAACGGGTCGAATGCCATGAAGTGGTTGAAGATCCTGGGAGGCGCGGCGTTGGGAATTTTAGCGGTGACGGCGCTTATAGCGGGCGTATATAAAATTTTGACAGTATCGGGAATCATAAAGCCGAAGCGAAAGACGGCAACGGCGAAGAAAACGAAACCGGCTAAGAAAAAGAAATCGAGCACGAAGGCGAAAAAATGAGCGAGGAGAAGAACGCGAAAAAGCCCGCCGCAAGTAAAGCGGCGGGTAAGAATAAAATCGAAAATTCGAAGTCGAAAGCAAAACCGGCAGAGAAAAAGACAAACAGCCCAAAATCGCAACGGAAGAATGTTTCTCAAAAAATTCCGAACGGACGGACTTTACAAACCCGTGACGAATTTTTTGAAGGACAAGAAAAATACAGAAAGCCCGGTTATGAAAATAAGGGGCTGTATCGAAAAGTCGTAGTGGTGGACAGTAACCGAGCTGATGAACTTGCAGTGGTGAAGTTGACAACCTCAAAGCAAGGAACAGCTTTACCCGATTATCAGCAGGGAAAATCGAAATACCGTCCTTTTGTCGCAACAAAAGATGATGAAAACAAACCTATTAAAGTTGGGAAAAAATTTCTACCCAATAAACCGCAGAAAGATGTTTCGCAAAAAGATGTCAATCAAATCAAAAAAGATAGTATCAAACGAAAAGACAACCGAAATAAGTTGCGAGAATTGAAAGGGCGAAAATAAAAACGGGGCAGTTCCCCGCCCCGCTATACTAACATGGTATTTCAACCAAGGCTCTATAAAGAGCTATCCCGAAGGAACTACTATTATTATACCCAAAAACTCGGAAAAAGTCAATAGGTTGGGGCAAAAAATGTTAAAAATTCTGAAACTGATAATCCGAATCGTGATATATGTCGCCATAATCTTGGCGGTACTGTATCTGATAAGTACATTCAAGCGGGTATTCTGAAAATGGAAAAGGAAGCGAGAGGGCGAATAGACCGCCGGATAATTTATCATATCGTAAGCGCGGCGGTATTGGCCGGCTCGTTACTGTTTTCTGTTTTCTATTTCCGCGCGGTATTCTTCCGAACGGTTCAGGCGTTCAAGGACTTCGGATTATCCGTCGCATACTACTTCACGGAGCTTTTAGGGGTCGAGGGCGTGATCACGCCGACAGTCGGGGGGATCCCGAATAACGCAACGGAAGTATTGCCGTTTCAGCCTTCGGAGTTTATAACGGGACTGAAAGTGTACGGTAAAGCCCTGATTTCCAAAGAGAATGCGGAAATATTTTTTACGGGACTGTTGAAAGGACTTTCGACGTTCGCAAAGGCAGCGATCCTGATTCTTCCGGTGCTTGTGTCATTGTGGTTTTTAATCAAAAGTGCATACAGGCGGCCGAATAATAATTACAACGCGGACACAAAGCCGTTGCGGGTTTATAAGAAAATCGAAGCGGCGACGTGGGGAAAGTGTAAAGCGTTTTTCAAAAACTATGCGGGCTTCCTGAACGAACACCGGATTTATATTCTGGTCGCGGGGTTGATCTGGTCGTACAACCTGAACGCATTGACGATTATCATGGAATTTTTTGCGTTCGTGTTCTATTTCGCGGTGAGTTTTGACGCATTGGGCATCTTCACGCAAATTGCAAAGCTGGCGATGGATCTGACGGTGGCAATCAATTTCTTGCCGTGGTGGAGCTGGGCGGTGATCGGATTTCTGATATTCGACGCGATCCGCAAGAACATAGGAACGCAGCGTCTGCGGGGCTACGAGGCGCGGGACCGGGACTTTCTGGAATCGCACCCGGGGGCGCTGTTCGTGGTGGGGAAGCAGCGTGCGAAAAAGACGACGATGATCACGGATATGGCGCTCTCCCAAGAGGCAATCTTCCGAGAAAAGGCGAAAGAAAAACTGCAAGCGCGGGATATGCAGTTCCCGTTCTTCCCGTGGATTCTGTTGGAAAAGTATCTGGAAGAAGGGATAGCAGCGGGATATTTCCCGACATTGGCGAAAGTACGGCGGTTTATCGGGTATCTGAAATTCGGCTGCGAGTTACATAGCCGCCAGAGAAAAAGGCTTTTGAAAATCCTTTCCCGGAAATATGGTTATCCGTATCGGGATTTTTTGTTCGGTTACAACCCCGAAAACGGAATGACGTATAAAGCCGGGCTGGGAACGGTGGATCTGTTTGAGGCGCTGGAAGCGTATGCGCAACTGTATTGGATCTATGCTTCGCCTACGCCGCTGCTTATTGGGAACTATGCGATCCGGACGGACGCGGGGCGAGTGGATTTCGGGAATTTCCCGCTGTTTATAGACGATTTCTTTTCCCGCGAGGAGCAGCTCTCCGCCTATTCCCACATTTTAGACGAGGACGGAATGCGTCTCGGGAAAGTGTTTGACGACAAGGGCAAGTATAAAGACGGTCTGGAAATCGGGATTATCAATATCATGGAGGTAGCGAAAGACCGCGGGAACCAGCACACGAGAACGGGAAGCATAAACGATCCCGAATGTAATCAGAAAAACGACCTGTTTGAATTAGACGTCAAAATGCGCGGTCATGCGGCGACGGTGGACAATTACACGTTTTTCAGAATGTTCATGGACGACCAGCGTCCGGATTCTCTGGGCGCGGATAACAAGGATCTTTGCGACAGCGTGATGATCAAGAAAATGTCGGAGGCGAAAATCGTGATGCCGGGTTTCGCGATAGAAGAAGCGGCGTATCTGATAGCGACGAATTTTTTCGATAGGATTTACTATCAGCTCCGAAACCTGCGCGGGGATAATACGCTTTTCCTGTATCTCGTGAAAAAGCTGTATCGGGCATTATACCGACATTACGAGAAGATATTCAACCGTTATTCTGTATATGTGGGAACGGTGCGGATAACGAATGAAATGGTGGGAGAGCAAATCACGGATAAGGGCAAATATTATATCTGTACGTATAAGGTATATAACAACCGATTTGCGACGGACAGTATCCGGGAGTTTTACACGCAGAAGGCGCTGCGCTCAAAAACGGGCCTGAACGATTTTCCGCAATACAAAGAACTGCGTCCGAGCTGTGAGGAGATGCAGAGCGTGCACAGCTTTTTCTATAAGAAAGTATTTGAGGCGTTCGACGATAATAGCGTAGAAGCGATAAAACGGAAAAAATACCGTGAGGAAGTCGGAACAAAATACGTCTGGCAACCGCGGAAAAAGCCCGAACGAAAGCAGAAATAAAACGCGGCAGGCAGGTAAGCGACGAAAAGACCGCAGGCGGTCGGAATAAAGCGCCGAGGCCGGGCGCGGGGGAACTCTCACTTATCCAGCGGCGCCGAAGGCGCAAAAGGAGAAGAGAGACGACAGAGCCGGGGCAAACCCGACCAGATTAACGTTGCCCGGAGAAAAGACGGTGACGGCCAGACCGACGGAAATGCGGACGTATATCCCCGCACCGTGGGGCGGGGGAGACGGCCGCAGAGCCGACGGGCGGCCGGCAACGGCGCCGGGCAACGTCATGCGGGTGGGGAGGCTAAAATCAAGCCGCGGCGCGCCGTATCTCTTTGAAGAATTCCGCGTTTATCGCGGGATTCTTCACGGCCCTGTTTTCCGCTAAAACTGGGCTTTTAACACAAAAAATCAGGTCGGAACCCGACCAAAGGAGGCGAGAATGGAACAAACGATCACGATTCGCACCGATCGCACGTCGCACCTGACGGTAGCGACGCTACGGGTGTATCAATGCTTGAAAAATAAGCTGCAAGACCGCGCTGAGGTCGTGGATTATAGGAAAGTGGCGGACGAAGTGGGCATGAGCTGGAACGGCGTCAAATATGCCGTATCGGCCCTGATCCGATACGGCTTTATCAAGAAAGAGGACGGAAAGCTGTCTGTCAATCCTTCCTCGCCGGAAGTTGTGGTGAATTGAAAGGAGAAAACCGAGATGAACAAAAGCGAAAGCCCGACCCTACGGGAACTGCGGGAACAAAATAAAAGAAGCCGCGAAGAAGTTGCAGCGGCTTTGGGGGTAACAGCGAATGCATTGACGAATTACGAGTGCGGAATTAGGCGGATAAGTTTGGAACAGATATTAATTTTGGCAATCTTGTATGGAATTTCGACGGAAGAAGTTATCGAAGCACAACTTAATAGCTGTCATTCCGGCCTAAAAGATAGTCGGCGCTTACATCAAACAAGTCACACAGTTTGATCAATATAGTCAAAGAGGGTTCCCGTATTCCGGCCTCATAATTTCCCAAGGCATTTTTTGTCAATCCGACTTTCTCAGCAACTTCTTTTTGGGTTAGACCGGAGGATAATCTTAATTCTTTTAATCGTTCAGAAAACTCATTCATGGAAAAATTATAACACGGAATGTGGACTAAATGCTTGACAACACACACTGTGTGGGTTTATAATATAACCACATTATGTGTGCTGGAGGGCAATAGTTCATGAGAAATGAGCGAGAAAAGAATGCGGAGAAGATCCGGAAAGTGCGTTGGACATATCAGGAGGGCGGCTTCGAGGGAAGTCTGGGAGTGCATCGGGAGCTATTCGGTTATTTCAGTATAGCTCTGCGGTGGGAGATGACCGGACGTCTGCGCATGGCGATTGAGAACAGGGGCTATCCGCAATTTAACCGTTTGCCCAAGGAATACGACGGTCCGGAAGAAGCGGCGGAGGCGTTAGAAAGGTATTTCGGAGAAATAGACGGATTATTGAGAGAGAGGCTTCGGGATGTAAAGGAACGTGCGGAAGCGATATACCGGGAGTACGTAAAGGAAGAAATATCAAAACTCAAAGCGAAAAAAACGGTTATGGAGGCGGGGCGATGAAAGAGATATTGAAGCCGAAAAGCAAGGCACTGACGGAAAAAGACTGCTATGAAGAACTTACGCGAATCATCAAGATATATTGCTACCAGGCAGTCGTGCGGGAAGAAATAGACTTTTTCCGTTGGTGGGTAAAAAATGTATTGACGCAGCTTTCGGAGTATGCGTCCTCGCCGGACGAGCCGGAGAAGTACCCGGCATATAAAGAGCTGCGCCGAAAGGCAAGCGAATTTGTGCGGGAGCCGGCGGAGGATCCGTCGCGTGTGATGATACAGAGGACGGAGCTGAAAGCGGCGTTAGAAAACGCGGAGAAAGCGGGCGGGTTTCGAGTGCGGTCACAGAAGCCGAGAGCGCAGGAAAAGCCGGAGAAGCAGGCGAACGGGTAAAGGGTTACAGAACGCGGGAAGCCCCGCAAAAGGAAGATTAAAAAATGGGAGCGATAGCAATACCCGAAAACTTCACATATACGAAACGGTATTACTCGCATTTTGCCGAAATGGCAAAGGCGGGTTTTGCCGCGCTCGGAAAGGCGGTATTCGGGCGGATTTTCGGTGAATGCAGTTGGAAACAGACCTGTGAAGAAACATATCCGGAAATGGCAAAAGTTTTGAATTGCTCCCGATCCTCTGTCGCAAGGTGGGTAAAAAGGTTAAACGAAAAAGGCTTGATAAAACGTCTGAACGGGACGCGCTCGGAATATAAGACGGACGAGAGCACCAAAGCTTCGGACGGGTTTATTATCACGCCTTCCTTTTTCTATACAACAGAATTTACGTTCAAGAGCGGGGCAAGATTCCTTCGGCAAAATGAAATAGACGTCGCAAGTTATATATTGAGTTGGAGCCTGAATCCGAAAACAAAAGGCTATAAAGGCTCAATTGGGAATATAGCGCGGACGCTGGGAATCTCGACGAGCACGGCATCGGAAGCGATAGAGGCGCTAATAGAAACAAGTTTGATAAGACGCGAAGAAACGCCGGACGTATTAAACGGTGCGGCAATCTTCAAATATACGGCGAATAAAGATTTAGTGATTGCGATCCGAAAGGCTTTCCGGAAAAACGCGAAAGAAGAAAAGCTCCCGGAGAACGTGAGGCAGATAAACGAAAAGGCGGAACGCGAGAGCTACTATTCAAAGCTGAGAGCCGAAGCGGAACGGGACGCGGAGAAACGCAGCCGCCCGTTGCGATTAGACGGGAAATATGCAGCGGCGTTCCGGGAGCGCAGAAAGCTCGATGTTTTGGAAAACAAGGAACACGACGCGGGAAAGCTCCAAGAGATAAAGAAGCGGCGTGAGATCCTTTGGGAAACAATCACAGACCGGGCGCGTGCGTTCGGATTTTCCGAAACAGAACTTTCGGAACTCGGGGAAGTGTTGCCGAGATATAAATGTCGGAAATGTTCAGATACGGGAACAAAGCCGGACGGAACATATTGCGATTGTTACCCGGAATGGAGAAAGCGACTAAAAGATATAGACTTTGCGGCGGGTGTAAAGTCTGGGCGAATTGGATAAAAAATAAAAGCGTGGAGGGATCCGCGCTTATAGTCGTATAAAAAAATGAACATTCCGCTCCCGGAGAAGGGGCGGGATATTTTTTATGTACCGACCCTCCGAAAATGAGATTTTCAAGGTATCAATTTTGGAGGGTAAAAGTTTTCAAGGTCTAAAAATTGGAGGGTAAGGTGTCATTTTCGGATAGTAATATAATGATTATATCTTTTTTCTTTTTTAAGAAAGAAAAGCGGCGGCGCCGGATAGCGTGCGCCAAAGCCGCGGGAAGGGCGAGAAGGCTGGGATCGATACGGGAAGCCCGGCGGGCGGGCTTCCGGATATGGTAGAAAGAAAACGGAAAGCCGCGGGCGGCTTTCTCGATGTTGGAGCTTTTCGGCAGGGGAGAGCTGCCGCGGTGGAGTTGCCCAGAAAGCTGATAAATAACGAATCCCGAACGCGGGCGCATATAAATTTTTTTTGTTTAATATGCCCAAAGTATTGACATAAGGCATATAATGCGATATAATAAGAATACTAAAGACGGAGGTGAATTATGAAAACGAGCGTAAATATCAAAATGGACGTAGAGGATCGAGACGCGGCGAAAAAGCTGTTTGACAGTCTCGGGCTTGATATGACGACAGCGGTCAATCTTTTTGTGAAAGCATCTTTGCGGGAAAAGGCAATACCGTTTCAGATAGCGGCCGAACAGTCGGATGCGATGCAGGAACGTTTTGAAAGGGAACTGAAAAAAGATTTACAGGCTTCCGAGCAAGATATGGAATCGGGGCGAACGGTAGAGTATAAAGCTGCGATGGACGGGCTGCGGGCGAAATATGGAATCTAATGAACAATATAGGGTAAAATATACCCAGACCGCATTAAAGCGGTTAGATGATATCCTTGCCTATATCGCGGTTACGCTGTGCAATCCGTCGGCCGCCAAAAGGTTGCTGGATGATTTTGACGAAGCAATCGAAAATGTATCAAAGTTTCCGTATGCTATGCCGAAAGCAAAAAACAAAAACGTGACGACGAAAGAATATCGGAAGATCTTCGTGCGGCAGTATCTCGCCATTTATCGTATAGACGAGAAGAAAAAAGCAATCTACATACTGACCTTCAGATATGCCCCGCGGTTTTTAGGCGATTCCATTTGAGATCGTCGGCAGGAGGACTGTCGTGGTGGTAAATTCCCCGCCCGGCAGTCTGGATCAGAACGGGAACGACACCTGGAGAGGCGCCGTTGAGATTTTTTATTGACAAGATTTCTCTGATATGATATAATATCTTTAAGCAACGAGGGTGATTCCCCCGAGGCGGTCAGCACTTCCCGATAAAGGAGGTGGTTTTTATGAGGTATGAACTTATTAAACTTCTTTCGGCTTTGCTGGAAGAAGGGTACATAATTTCTTTCCGCGTGACAAAGAGTAAAATCTATGTTGCAATAAAAAACGACCGCCGTTAAGGTTCCAGCCGCACGGTAGTCGTTTGACGATTATTCAAGGCTGACCGTTTTGGGGTCTTGCCTTCGTTGTGGTTTTATTATAGCACGATTTTTTGAGATTGTCAATAGTTTTGACGGAAAAAGTATTTAAGAGTAATTGTTTGACGAAAATAACGAAGGGTAAAAAAGGGTATAAAAAAATATTCTCAAAAAGCACTATATTTTGTAATTATATTTATATATAGACACAATATATTGTGGTGTATGGGGATTGGTTATTCTTCGAAATCGTGTTATGCAGGAATGCATACAAGGGTTCAAATCCCTTTCTCTGCGCCAAAGAGAGCGTAAGTTGAACATTGTTTGACTTACGTTCTTTTTATATTAAAGTTAATAAAAAAGCAAATCTTTATCTATAAATCAGTTGTATTTATAAGCTTGAGGCGTGATGCTATGAAAAAGGCAATATTATATATTCATGGAAAAGGCGGGAGTTATTTAGAGGCAGAAGCGTATAAGAAAAATTGTGCGGGCTTCGATATTATCGGAGTGGACTACAAGGATTATTTTCCTTGGAGCGTGGAAAAACAAATTAAAACAGCTTATGACAAAGTGCATAAAAAGTATAAACATATTTGTTTGCTTGCCAATAGTATAGGGGCTTATTTTGCTATGTACGCATTACAAAATTGTCAATTGGAAAAAGCTCTTTTTATTTCTCCCGTATTAGATATGGAAAGGCTTATTTTGGATATGCTGGAAAAGGCAAACGTATCGGAAAAAGAACTGCAAGTAAAAGGAGAAGTTTCTACTGAATTCGGAGAAACGCTATCCTGGAAGTATTTATGTTTTGTCAGAGAAAACCCCATTGAATGGAATATTTTCACCGAAATTCTTTATGCGGGAACGGATAATCTTACATCCCGTGAGACAGTAGAAAATTTTTTTGAAACTCACAATGCTGCGCTTACGGTAATGGAAGACGGAGATCACTGGTTTCATACGGAGGAACAGATAGCTTTTCTCGATGAATGGATGAAAAAACGGTTTGAATAGTTTAGCGTTTACTATATAGAAAGACACATGCAAAAGGAGAATAAAAATTTCTCCGGACAGCATGTGTCTTTTGTTTCTGAAAAGTATTTCTATATCTCGCCCGCCGCTTTATTTCATAACAGAAAAAGCGGGAAGGGGAGAAAAATTTAACTGAATTAAACCGTTTCTACGTTTATCAGGCTGGAATTGCCGCTTTTGCCGTTGGGCGTGCCGCCCGTAATAACGATCATGTCTCCTTTTTTGACAAGTCCGCTTTTTCGCGCGGCGAGTTTGGCAAAATAGAAAAGAATATCCACAGAGGAATATTCGTCCGCCATAGCGGGCAGAACTCCCCAGCTGAGCGCAAGCTTGCGATATGCTTGTTCGTCCGTAGTAAGGCCGACGATAGGGATAAGGGGACGGAAACGAGATACCATTCTCGCAGTGGCGCCCGTCCTCGTACAAACAACAATGGCTTTTGCCTTCAGATCCTTTGCCAGCGTACAGGCGGAATGAGAAAGCGCCTCAGAAGAATTTTTAATGGCATAATGGTCGATTGCCTGGATATATTCTACATTGTTTTCCGCACGTTCCACAATCTTTGCCATTGCTTTAACCGATTCCACGGGAAAGGAGCCCGCGGCGGTTTCGCCCGAAAGCATAACGGCGGAAGTACCGTCATATACGGCATTGGCGACGTCGGAAATTTCCGCCCGCGTGGGGCGGGGATTATGAATCATCGACTCCAGCATTTCCGTTGCCGTGATCACCCGCTTACCGTAAATTCGGCAGCTGCTGATCATGCCTTTCTGAATATCCGGCAACTCCTCATAGGGAATTTCCACGCCGAGATCTCCCCGGGCTACCATGATACCGTCGGCTACTTCCATAATTTCGTCGAGGTGCTTGACACCCGCACGGTTTTCTATTTTTGCAATAAGGTCGATATGCTCGCCGCCGTGTTCCTTGAGAAATTTTTTTGCGTCGAGAACGTCTTGCGCTTTGGAAACAAATGAGAGGGCAATAAAATCCACGCCCTGTTCGATGCCGAAAAGAATATCTTCTTTGTCCTGTTCGGATAAAAACGTGAGGTGTAATTCCTTTTCGGGAAAAAACATTGATTTTCTGTTTGAAATTTCGCCGCCTATTTCTACCGTACAAATTACATCGGGGGCGGCAACCTCTTTTACGCGCAATACCATAAGCCCGTTGTTGAGCAATATCTTATCGCCGGGATGCATTTCTTTGCAAAGGTCGGCATAGGAAACGCCGACACGGGTGTTGTCCCCTTCAACGTCGTCCGTAGTGAACCGAAAGGTATCTCCTTCCTTCAAGGTCGCCTTGCCGTCTCTGAAGGTTTTGATTCTAAATTCGGGGCCTTTGGTGTCCAGCATAATCGGCAGGGGAATTTTTTTCTCCGTGCGTACCTCTTTTACCGTTTTGATCTTTATTGCGTGATCTGCGTGTGTGCCGTGGGAAAAGTTGAGTCTCACGACGTTCATGCCCGCCTCTGCCATAGCGGAAATGATTTCTTTTTTATCGCTGGCGGGGCCTAAAGTGCAAACAATTTTCGTCTTTTTCATTTTTGATTCCTTATAAAAAATTTCTACTTATATTTTACTATTTTTTTGCTGAAAAAGCAATACTTTTTTCGTAAGATGTGCTATAATATATAAGGATTTGAGTTTGTTATACGGTCGCGGGGTCCTTCGGGATCATGAGGAAAGTCCGAGCAGCACAGGACAGGGTGCCTGATAACGTCAGGTGAAGGCGACTTCAAGGAAAGTGCAACAGAAATAAACCGCAGGGCTTTGCTCTGTAAGGATGGAAAGGCGAGGTAAGAGCTCACCGATACTGCGGTAACGCGGTATGCCATGTAAACCCCACCCGCTGCAAGATTGGGTGTCTGCCATATAGGGCTGTCCGTCCGGCAGATACCGTGAATATCGCTTGAGCTTGCCGGCGACGGCAAGCCTAGATAGATGACCGTACACGACAGAACTCGGCTTACAGACAAACTCAAATCTTTATTTTGCTTTCTATCCGGTTGTTTTCGGCCGGATTTTTCATTCACGAAGCTCCCGTTTTTCTCCGTTTCACGCAATGGGTTTCACATATCGAAAAATAAAAGGATCGTCGCTTATGGAAATCGAAAAATATCTGCAAATTATAAACGTATTCGAAAATCTGAAAAATAATACCCGTCATTGTTATACCTCGTCGGGACGAAAAGAGAGTGTTGCGGAACATTCGCACCGCTTGGCGATTATGGCGTACTTTGTCAAAGACGAGTTTCCCGATGTCGATATACAGAAGGTTATTTTGATGTGTCTGTTTCACGACTTGGGGGAAGCCTTTACGGGGGATATTCCTTGTTTTGAAAAGACGGAAAGTCACGAAAAAACGGAAGCTAAAAATGTAAAGTGTTTTTTGGAGTCGCTGCCCGATTTTTATCGCAAAGAATTAATCCCTTTGTTTACCGAAATGGAGACATTGGAAACAAGTGAAGCAAAGCTCTATAAAGCTCTTGATAACATGGAAGCCGTGATCCAGCATAACGAATCCGATATTTCCACCTGGCTGCCGCTCGAATACGAGCTTCAGCTGACGCACGGAGAGAAAGCCGTGGCGTTTTCTTCTTTTACCCGCCGATTGAAAGAGGAATGCAATAAAATAACGTTAAAAAAGATAAACGATCAATAACAATAGGAGAGCTTTTGCTCTCCTATTGTGTTATATTATGTCTGACGTAATAATTGTGTCACGCATAGTAAAATATGACGGGAAATTACTCTGCGCGACGTAATAATTATGCGTGACATAGTACATATTTCTCTCTCGTGGAAAATGTACCGAAAAATCAATAAAAGTTTTAGAAAAAAGGAGGATTTTGTCGGCATAGTACAAACAATCCCCCTCATACGATAAAGTAACTTTATTTTGCGGGCGGCGACGGGTTTTGAAAAAGTGTAAAAGGGTTACTTTTGCGGTTACAAAAAACGTCAGGGTCGTTCTTGGGACGGTGGCGTATGTTTTTGGACTTTTTATGGGCGATTATCGGTAAAATTGTATTTTTCACGGGGACCATCGGCGGAAAAAATTCTTTTCCGAAGCCGTTGCCCAAAGAGGAGGAAGAAAAGTATCTCGCTTTGGCCCGAAAGGGCGATAAGGAAGCGAAGGATGTTTTGATTAAGCACAATATGCGTTTGGTGGCGCATATAGTCAAAAAATATACGGGAGCGGCGGAGACGGACGACTTGATTTCCGTGGGCAGTATCGGGCTGATCAAAGCCATAAATACCTACGAGCCCGGGCACGGCACCGCGTTGGCGACCTATACGGCTCGTTGTATCGAAAACGAAATTCTTATGCTCATTCGCACAAATAAGAAACATAAAAACAATCTTTCGCTGTCCGACCCCGTGGGGATGGATAAAGACGGGAACGAGCTTACTTTAATGGACCTTTTGTTTGAAAAAGAGGACTGCGTTTTCGATAAGGTGGAAAGATCCGTTCAACGGGAAAAGCTCCTTCGGCAGATCAAGCTTATTTTAAGCGAGCGGGAATATACGGTAGTATGTCTGAGATATGCGCTGAAGGGCGGAGTGCCGCTTCCTCAGAGAGAAGTTGCAAAAATGATGAAAATTTCGCGTTCTTATATTTCCCGTATAGAAAAGAGGGCCATCGAGAAGCTTCGTACCCGCTTGCATCCCGAGGACTTTTTCGAATAAGCTCCTGTAAAGTAAAAAAAAGCGGGAACGTTACGAGGTTCCCGCTTTTCTTTTTTGCATGACTTTATGGCGCACTAATAGATAAACGGCGTAGAACAGGAAAGCGCAGACGATTAAAGCGGACATATATACGACGGCGTTTACCTGCCAGCCGAATTTTTTTACGATATCTCGACAGATCACCAGCTGGCTGGGCTTAGGGCCCAGATTAAACATATTAACGTCTTTGCCGGGACAATGATAACAGGCAAGATTGATGGAGAAAGCCATCACGCAAAAAACGAGGTACATACCTATCACCGGGGGGAAATCTTTCAGTCCTTTTCCCGCCCGTCCCGTGAAAAAGAGGTAAAGCCCTAAAAATATCAGCAGCATATGCCAGGTAAAGGAATGAAGGGTCAGCGCCCAATAATTCAGACACATGCTTTCGGGGGAAAAGTAGGAGACGAAGCCGCCCATAAATCCGAAAGAGGCTATAAAAGTGTATAAGGTCTGTTTCAGCCGGCCTTGCTTCAGCCAGGGTGCAATCAGACACAGATACATGGACATACTGCAAAGCTGGAAGGGGATACGGTCGAACTGATAATTGCCTTTGCCGATATAAAAAGTATAGAACAGCTGTTTGTAGATTTCCGCAAGCAGCAGAAAAATCCCGATGCCGAACAGAAGATACTTGTCGGCTTTTTCCTTTGTTTTCCGCAACAGAAAGGCGATCAGAAAGGACAGGAGAAGTCCTATGCTCCAAAAGAGCAGATGGAAAGTCCCGTAGGCTTTCGGCGGCGACATCTCTTTCGCCGTAAATTCGAGAAAGCGCATCAATAAGTCCATAGCGTTGCCGCACTCTCCTTAACTTCCGATTTTAACCATTATAGCACGATCGACTGAAAAGTACAAGAGTTTTGAGAAATTATCTTCGGGCGGAAATTTGGGAACAGGTAAAATTTCTCGGATAGGTAAAAATTTTTAAGAAAAGGAAAAAAAGACCTCTCTTGCTGTTGAATTTTTCCAAAGAATGTGATATACTGTATAAGGTTTAATCTGTCAAAGAGACGGAACTTGCATTCGGAAACAAATTTTTTGGAGGAATTTACAATGACAATATCACAAGATGTTGCACAGATGTTCTGCGTCGCCAAAGGCGCGGGCGTTGCCCGTCATGAAAATTCCGCTATTCCCGAAGAAGGAAAGTGGATTCATGCGAAAGAGATCAAAGATATCAGCGGCCTTACGCACGGCGTGGGCTGGTGTGCACCCCAGCAGGGCGCCTGTAAACTGACCCTGAATATCAAACAGGGCATTATCCAGGAAGCTTTGGTGGAAACGATCGGCTGTTCGGGTATGACTCATTCCGCGGCGATGGCGGCCGAGATTCTTCCCGGCAAAACGCCCCTCGAGGCGCTGAATACCGACCTCGTCTGCGACGCGATCAATACGGCAATGAGAGAATTGTTCCTGCAGATTGTCTATGGCCGTTCGCAGTCCGCTTTTTCCGACGACGGTCTCGTCATCGGCGCGGGGCTTGAGGATCTCGGCAAGGGACATCGTTCCCAGGTCGGCACGATGTACTCCACGTTGCAGAAGGGCGTTAGATATCTCGAAATGGCGGAAGGCTATGTCACCCGTCTCGCGTTGGACGCCAATAGCGAAGTAATCGGTTACGAGTTTGTTTCCCTTGGAAAAATGACCGATTTCATGAAGAAAGGCATGGAGCCCAACGAAGCGTACAAGAAGGCGATGGGGCACTATGGCAGATTTACTGCCGAACAGGGCGCCGTGAAATTCATCGACCCTCGTGAAGAATAATAGAGGAGGACAAGCTAATGTCATTATTTGAAGGTTATGAGAGAAGAATCGATAAAATCAACGGCGTTTTGAAAGAATACGGTATTTCTTCCGTGGAAGAATGCAAGGATATCTGTCTCGCCAAAGGCGTCGATTGCGATACGATCGTGAGAGGAACGCAGCCCATCTGTTTTGAGAACGCGGTTTGGGCATATACCGTCGGCGCGGCGATCGCTATTAAAAAGGGCTGCAAAAAGGCGGCCGACGCCGCTGCCGCGATCGGTATCGGATTGCAGGCGTTTTGTATTCCCGGCTCCGTCGCGCAAAACAGACAGGTAGGCCTCGGCCACGGCAACCTGGGCGCTATGCTTCTTTCCGATGAGACCGAATGTTTCTGCTTCCTTGCGGGACACGAATCCTTCGCGGCCGCGGAAGGTGCGATTTCTATCGCTCAAAACGCAAACAAAGTCAGAAAGAACCCCTTGAGAGTTATTTTGAACGGCTTGGGCAAGGATGCCGCGTATATCATTTCGAGAATCAACGGCTTTACTTTTGTGGAAACGGAATTTGATCATTCCACGGAAACCGTGAAAGTCGTTTATGAGAAGGCGTTTTCCGACGGTCCCCGCGCGAAGGTCAGGTGCTACGGCGCGGACGACGTTCCCGAAGGCGTCGCGATCATGAAGCTGGAGAAGGTCGGCGTTTCCATTACGGGAAACTCCACCAATCCCACGAGATTCCAGCATCCCGTTGCGGGCACCTATAAAAAGTGGTGCTATGAAACGGGCAATAAGTATTTTTCCGTCGCTTCCGGCGGCGGCACGGGCAGAACGCTGCACCCCGATAATATGGCGGCCGGCCCCGCGTCGTACGGCATGACGGATACGATGGGCAGAATGCACTCCGATGCGCAGTTTGCAGGCTCTTCCTCCGTTCCCGCGCACGTGGAGATGATGGGCTTGATCGGCATGGGCAACAACCCGATGGTCGGCGCAACGGTTGCCGTTGCCGTCGCAATCGAAGAAGGCATGAAAAACTGATTGAGTCCCTTTCGATAAAAAACAGAGCAGATATAAGCCCTCTCCTGAAAATCTCGGGAGAGGGCTGTGTTTTTTAACGGCAGTCTTTAATGGGGGAATAACTCTTTACGCTAATTTCCGGATTTACAATTTGGTGCCGCAGTAATTGCAGAACGTGCTGTCTGAAGGAATTTCTTCGCCGCAGGAGGGGCATTGTTTTACGAGGCTTTTTCCGCATTTTTTACAGAATTTACTGTCGGGCGCATTAATCTCCCCGCAGGAACAACGGACGCCGTTTACCGTTTTATCGTCGAGGCCGTCCTTGACTGCAGAGGCGATATCCCGTATCGCGGGCGAAATTTCGCGCCCCGTTTCATTGATTACGGGAACGGATTCGTTTTTTACGTAACGGGAAATTTCCCGCTTAAAGGCGAACATTGTAATCATTATTCCGATCATCGTCAGGGGAAGCCCGATAAAGAGGCACCAAAACTTGGTCGGCATTCCGTTGCCCATTGCGCTGAAAAAGTCGATAAAACCGATGGCGGCAAAAATAAAGCTGGTGACGATACAGATGATACCCACAATTTTCAGGGCCTTTTTCGTCGCATTATGCCTGCGTTCCGCCTCCGAGGGGCGGTGGTCTTGTTCGTTCATTATTTTCCTCCTTCACACTGACACAAAACCCCGAGGCTTATCGCTTCGGGGTTTTGTGTAAGAAATGGTGGACGCGAAAGGGCTCGAACCTTCGACCTCTACCATGTCAAGGTAGCGCTCTAACCAGCTGAGCTACGCCTCCGAAATCTTGCTTTGCTATTATAACAAATAATCTGTTTCCCGTCAACTGATTTGCGTCTGTTTTTACGATTTTTACGAAAAATAATTTCAATAAACTTTCACGATCCTCTATTTGCGGCGCGTCGCCGTTGACTTTTTGCTTCAAATGGAGTATAATAATATCGCCAAAGCGGACGGTGTGCCGCCGCAAGGGAGGAAGCTATGATCGGGACGGTTGCGCTCGGTATTTTAGTACCGTTTATCGGAACATCGCTCGGGGCGGCGATGGTTTTTCTCTTGAAAAAAGAGATTAATCCGAAAATACAGAAATTATTGCTGGGGTTCGCCTCGGGGGTGATGATTGCGGCGTCCATTTGGTCGCTCATTCTGCCTTCGGTAGAATTGGCGAAAGAAGCAAAAACAATCGAATGGCTTCCCGCCGCGGTCGGCTTCGTCGCGGGGATGCTTGTGCTTTTGCTGCTCGATTCGGTCATCCCGCATCAGCATATCGATTCGGAGGTGCCCGAAGGGCATAAATCGACGCTGGGAAAATCCAAGCTGCTGTTTTTATCCGTCACTCTGCACAATGTGCCCGAGGGGATGGCTGTCGGCGCGGTATTTGCGGGGCTTCTCGCCGCGGGGCAGGAAATCTCGATTGCGGCGGCATTCTCTCTGTCCGTAGGCATCGCTCTTCAAAATTTCCCCGAGGGCGCGATTATTTCCATGCCTCTGAAGGCGGGAGGAAACGGAAAGGGAAAAGCGTTTCTCTACGGTGTTTTTTCCGGAATAGTGGAACCTGTCGCGGCGTTGATCACGGTACTCTTTTCCGCTGTCATTATGCCTGTGCTTCCTTATCTGCTTTCCTTTGCCGCGGGGGCCATGATTTACGTGGTGGTGGAGGAGCTCATTCCCGAATCGCAGAGCGGCGATCACTCGAATATCGCCACGATCGGCGTTATGCTGGGGTTCGTCATTATGATGATCATGGATATGGCGCTGGGTTAAAGGGAAAAAGGACTTTTTACACTTTGTTTTTTCAAGTTTTTCCGAAAAAAACAGAATTTTCCAAAGTTGAAAAAGAAATAAAATTTTTTTGTAAAGTTCGTTTAATTTGATGTTTTATTCCGTTGACTTTCGGCACTTCGAGATTATAATAAAAGGTGTTGAGCGGAGAAAATCCGCAATAAAATCAAAGGAAGAACAGATATGGAAAACAATTACGACCCTTTTGAAAACGTGCGTACGGTAATGGACGAGGCCGCTGAGCTCGGCCGCATCGACAAGCGGCTGTTTGAGATTCTCAAAAATCCTCAGCGGGAGGTAAAGGTGTATCTCCCCGTGGAAATGGACGACGGAACGGTGAAGGTTTTCGAGGGCTGGCGGGTACAGCATTCCAACGTTTTGGGGCCGTTCAAGGGCGGAATCCGCTATCACCAGAGTGTATGTCTCAACGAAGTAAAAGCCCTTGCAACCTGGATGACGTTGAAATGCGCGGTGGT
>ERZ1036470.309-NODE-309-length-25013-cov-4.953041_pt1 | contig 25013 bp, 12 predicted proteins | sample MGYA00514232_ERZ1036470 | MGnify/ENA primary metagenome ERZ1036470 (study PRJEB33795, sample SAMN09464898) | human gut metagenome | isolation source: Bloodstream | host: Homo sapiens | place: USA: Stanford, California | collected 2016-02 ... | reverse complement strand
TTATTGCGTTTTTCCGTTTAATTTGCAGCTCGACGGCGCGACGATTAAAGCCGCAACCGCTACTCCCTTTTGCGTATTAAACAAAAAGGATTATGTCTTTTGGGCTTATGACGGAGAGGGACGGTACGAAATGGAAGGCGAGTATAAAAAAGGACGGATTATAACGCTTACCAAAGAAGAAGCCCTCAGATGTTTCAAATTTACATATAGAGGAAAGGAACGGCTGTTTATGTGCGAAGGTGAAATGTTTGAAACGGAGGAGGGGCTTGCCTTTTGTTTTACGAGTTCGCCGAAACTGAAAATATATCCCCCGCTCGAAACTTCCGTCGAACATTTTGAAAAACAAGGCTTCGACGGTATATTCGGCGTATATAAAAATCGCCGCAAAACGGAAAGGCCTTCCGCGCGGTTTGTTTTGAAAGAGCGAAAGGAAGAATATTCCGATTATTCCATAGAAATCGATTACGGAACAACGCCGCCCGATAACGCATATTTGAAAATATTTTTCAGCGGCGATTCGATTGATTTTTCAATCGACAAAGAAAAATTGAACGACCGTTTTTATAACGGAGAACCCTTTGAGATCGGCTTGAAATATTATGGCTTTCCGAAAACGGTCGATGTGCGCGTCTATCCGATGAAAAAAGGCGATTTTGTATTCGTTGAAAAGCAGCCGACATTCGATAACGGGGTGGCTTGCCGAATAGATAAAACGGAAATAGAGAACGAATATCGCGTCGTATTGAAATAAAAAACGAAAGAAGCCGAGCGGCCTTTTTCGAAACGGGATCTGGCAAATTAAACGTTAAGCTGTTTGTTTCGCCATTTGTTGGGCGAGAGTCCGTAAATTTTTTTGAAAGCGTTTATATATGCGCTTTGAGAATTGTAATTCAATCGCATCGCTATGTCGAGAATGGACAGGGATTTATCCATTAATAAGACTGTCGAATAAATGACGCGACTTTCTTTCAGACATTCAACCATGGTTTTACCCACATGTTTCTTAAATTCGCGGCACAGATAACCGTGGCTGTAATTGTATTCCCCAATAATATCGTCTATGTTACGACAAATAAAACTTTCCGTTTTGAGTCTTTCGAAAAAGCTTTCTATCCATGGCGGATAATGCTTTTTGCTTTGGCATTTGTTTTTCAAGTAAATGCCGAGAATCTGGAAAATAACCGTGGTATGCAATTTTTCGAGAAAATCTATGTTTTCCGTCAAATACGAACCATATATTTTGAAAAGGTTTAATGTGTACTCCAACGTTTCGAGATTTTCGCTTCTGGCATCGATAATCGGATTTTTCGAGGCTGTTAATTCAGAATAAAGATTTTTGTCTAAAAAATCGCAAATTTGTTTCAGCTTTTCAGGGGCGACGTAGATATCTCTGTGCCATTGCACGGAGTTTTCGGAGGGCATATCTTCTTTAACGATTTCGTGGACGTCTCCGGGTTTTATTAAAATTATTTCCGTTAAAGCATGAGTTTCTATCGGGGTATTGTTGATGATGTTAAAAATCGTGCCGTTGACGGAATAGGTAAATTCCCAAAAATAATGTTTGTGCGGAATGATATGCCTGTTTACCAAAAGCGCCGTAAAAGGCGAGGAACCGAGCGTTTCGGTGGGGTAAATGTCTATCATTATTTTTCTCCCTATATACTTATACCCGACTACACGATATACGAAACGATTTCAAGAACTTTTTCCGATACGTCAATTTTTTGCAATTTTTAGATAAGAATTTGGATAGAAAAGGTCGTTTTTCCGTGATATAATAATATCGCAGGTTACGAAAACGACGGTTGTATTATCGGAAAACGGATTTGTTAAATTTTATAAGTCCTTTCCGAAACGATATCGAAACGTTTCGGTATAAATGGAAAAAAGGAGCGGCGACGTTATGAAAATGAAAGAAAAGATACTGAAAATTTTGTCTGCGCTTTTGATATTGCCCTCCGTATTTATATTTTTTTGCGGATTTTCCGTCGTCGGAAGCGGAAAAATAAAAAACAGCGGGAAAGGAAGCGTAAAACTGGAAATACAAACGCAGAAAGAAGAAGCGAGCTTTAAGGCTTCTCTGAAAGAAAGGCTGAAAGGATATAACGTCACTTCGGGCGACGGCGATATGCTTGTTTTGCAAGATGTCAAGAAAAACGAAAACGGATACGAGGTATTGATCGATTTCCGCAGAATAGATAAAATTAAAGTGAAAGGCGGTTTTTATTGGCAGTCTTTTTCCTCATCGGTCGCGGAGGGAAGCGAGTTCCGCGCACTGTACGAAAAATGGAATAAAGGGAATATCAGTTGTACCGTTTCGGCTTATTATGACGGATATCTCGGACGGATAGACGTGCCGCGTTCGTCGCTGCTGAAAATCAGTCCTTTTTATAAAGACGGTACGGAAATGCCGATAGAACAATTGCTTGAAAAAGGAGAAAGGGCGGATAAAAACGAAACGGTATTTTTGTTTAGCTTGTTCGATATGGAAAACGTGGAGAAGGCAACGGTTTCTCTTCCCGGAAAAATCGAATATTACGGCGGTCCCGGCGTAAAAGTAACGGGGAAAAATACCGTGGAGATAGATACTGTAAAGGTAAGAACAAACATTTTGAAAAATAAGGTAATTACGGACGAAAACGGTATCGAGAAGATAGAGCCGGAAGTAAGCGTCGAGGATGCGGGGGCGCTTATCGGTTACGTCATATTTGACAAAGACGTTTCTCCGTTTACAGTTGCGGCGATTTCCGTCGGAATTGCGGCGGTAATCGGTTTTGGCGTATTCGTTTACATTCGTGTGTATATGTCGGGAAAAAAGATACTAAACGCGAAAAACGCCGTCGAATGCAAAAACGAAGTCGCGGAGGAGGAGAATGGAAAAAATTTCGGATAAAACGAAAACCAAACGAAAGCATCCGTTTATAGTGGGCTGCAGCGCGTTCTTTAAGGGCAATACGTGGAAGAATATCGTCAACCATAAAGCGTTGTATCTCTTTTTATTGCCGGCGATCGTCCTCATTGCGGTATTCTGCTATGCGCCGATGTTCGGCTTAGTGATAGCTTTTCAGGACTATCGGCTTTCCGAAGGAGTGGGCGGCAGTGAGTTTATCGGGTTTAAGATGTTTTACAAAATACTTTTTTCACCCGACAGCGCCTCGTATTTGGAATTCAGAAATACCGTATATATATCGCTTTTGCGCATAGCGACGAACTTTCCCGTAATCCTTGTTTTTACGCTTTTGCTTAACGAAATAAAAAACAAGAGAGCGAAAGGATTTGTTCAGGCCGTTTCCTATATTCCCTATTTTATTTCCTGGATTTCCGTTGGGGGGATCGCGTATAATTTGTTTGCGGTGGACGGCGGAATTTTGAATAATCTTTTGGCTCTTTTCGGCAAAGAACCGATAACCTGGTATTCGGAAAGCAAATATTGGTGGGGGATTCTTACGATATCTTCTTTATGGAAAGGTATGGGCTGGGCGACGCTTATTTATATTTCGGGATTGGGGGCGATCGATACCGAATTGTATGACGCCTGCAAAATAGACGGCGGCGGCAGATTCAGACAGATGATTTCGGTGACCGTTCCGGGACTTATGAACGTTATTATGCTGCAGCTTATTTTGGACGTCGGCGGCATTATGTCGGATAACTACGATCAGATTTTGGCCATGATAAACGGCTCTCAATCGCTCGATTCCGTGACGCGCGTGGTCGGAACGCTTGAATACGAGGCTATTATCAACGGTTCTCAATACTCGAAAGCTACGGCATACGGTCTTTTGAGAGGCGTAATCGGCATGGCATTGGTTGTTATGACGAACAAAATTATAAAAAAGACGGACAATGAGGGAATACTGTGATGAAAAAGAAAAAAATTTACGTATTCGACGTCGTAAACGGAATCATCATGAGCCTTCTCGTTCTTGTGTTCATCATTCCGTTTTGGATAATTCTTACCGCTTCGCTCAGTAAAAATTCCGAATTGCAGGTTAACGGCGTGTCGATCTTTTTTCAGGGATTTACGTTTGAAGGATATAGATTTTTGTTCGGCATGAGCGATATATTCCTTCGTTCGCTGGGTGTTTCGTTGCTGACGTCGTTTGTTTCTTCGGTTCTTTCTGTCGTCGTGTGTACGCTTGCCGCCTACGTGTTGTCGAAAAAATATTTGGTGGGAAGAAAATTTTTCAACGTCTTTCTCATGATTACCATGTTTTTCAGCGGGGGAACAATCCCTTTATATCTCGTAATCCGCAGCGTGGGAATTTATGATTCGGTATGGGCTTTGATTTTGCCCGGAGTAGCTTCTACGTACAGCATACTGTTGATGCGGAATTATTTTTACGGGCTTCCCGCTGCGCTTGAGGAAGCTGCACAGCTCGACGGGGCAAGCGATTTGGCGTTGCTTTGGCATGTGTTTGTTCCGTTGTCTTTGCCTATGATGTTTACGATCGGAATCATGACTTTTATCGGCAAATGGAACGAATGGCTGCCTTCGCTTTTGTATCTCGGCGCGACGAACAAAAAACTTTGGACCGCGCAGTACGTTTTGCGTCAGATGCTTCGGGATATGCAGTCGCTGTACGGAAGTTCGTCGTCGGGCTCGATTTCGAACGCACCACTCATTTCCGCAAAAAATGCGGGGATTGTGGCCGTAGTGTTGCCTTTGATTATCGTATCCCCGATTTTGCACAAATATTTTTCGGCAGGTCTTACGGTCGGTTCGGTAAAAGGCTGAGTAATTCAATATCGTTGAAGGAGAAAATAGAATGAAAAAGAAATTTGTCTGGTTGTTTTCGGCAGCGTTTGCCGCGACGGTTTTGCTTTCGTCGTGCTCGGTAGGCGATCGTCCGCAAAGTTCGGGCGGAAATTCGGCGTCGGGGATTCAACGTCCCGAGGGAAAGCGTATCGTCGTTTATGCGGGCGGATCGAGCGAATTTTCGTGGGTAGCGGGAAGCAAGGAAAAGGAAATTATCGGATACATCGAGGACGCTTATTATAACGATACGGGGATTTCCCTCGATTTCGATATCGCATATCTCGGTGAAGACATGCAGACGAAGCTTGCCAGCGAACTTGCTGCGGGGTCTCAGGTGGACGTGGTGATTTCCCATACGCGCGGCGGCAACGGCGTTGATGACAAACTCGGCGGAGAGGGGGCGCATTATAATTTGCTCGACCCGATTTACGATTACGCGCCCAACCTTTTGAACGCCGTAAAGGGAACGCCTCTCGATTCGCTTACGACGGTAAATAACGACGTCGTAGCGATTCCGTCGGTGATTGATCCGTATAAATTCGGTATTCTCGTACGCAAGGATTATATGGAAAAATGCGGATATACCGATGACGCCGCAAAGGCGGAAACGGAATTTAAGGACGGAAAAAATTATGAATTGGTGAACAATCTGGATACGTTTGCCGATATGTGCCGCGCCATGAATACGTTGACCGGCAGCGCCTATGCGGTTACGGGCGCCGCTTGGGATCTTGAAAAAGCGGTTACGCTCGGCGCGTATTGCGATGCGGGATATTTCACGAGCGCGCTTGTGGAAGAAAACGGCCAGGAGCTTGTTATGAGCGGAGGATCGACATCGGCTTATAAAGACGTTCTCGCGTTGGAATATAATTGGGCGAATACGGGGGTCATTTCGAAAGACGCAAACTCCATCATGCTGGAAGAAGGGGAGTCTAATTTTATTTCGGGAAAGACAGGCGTATTTGTTCTCGATCCGACGATTCAGCATCTCATCAAAGTAGCCCGAATGACCAAAGAGCAGAATCCGAATGCCGAATTTACGGTTTTAGGGCCTTTGAAGGCGCACAGGACCGGTTCGGAGCGAAAAGGGTTTATGCGCAACGCAGAGGCTACTTTCGGCGCGGCGATAACGAAAAACAGCAAAAACGTGATAGATATCATGGGATTTTTGAATTGGGTTTACGAAAGCGCGGACCACTACAATCTTTGCCGTTACGGGGTAGAGGGTACGCATTGGATAAATAACGGCGACGGAACATATTCCTATCCGGAAGGAAAAGAAAATTACGCTACGCAGCCTGTTTATTCGGGAATCCTTACGTTTGTCGAAAATCAGAGAATGTCCGATCTCGTTTACGACGGATATACGGAGGAAGAACTGCATTGGATTAACGATATAGCGGGCAATCCCGACAATTATATCCAAAACGACGTAATAGACTATATGTTTTCTTCTACCGACGAATATAACATCATCAGGGGCAATGCCACGGATAAACTTTATACCATGGCGGTGGAAGCGTGGACGGGAAAGACCGACCCACTTAAACTGTCTGCCGACGGGGTGTCTTCGATATACGATTACACGGTAAAAAAATACAATGAGGCCGTATCGGAAGTACAAAAGTATTTCACGACGCAGTACAAAACCATGAAAGCGATGCGGGGAGACGATTGAAAATATGATCGGGTGGATGATATTTGCCGTTTATCTTTTGGGATATTCCGTCGGAATGACGGTATTCGCTTTTCGGCGCGGCTTGAAAAATCCGGCGTTGTGCCTGATACCGTTTGTCGCTTTCTTTTACGCGGATAAACTTCTCGGCGGATATACGGTATGCGGTATCAAAGTAGAATCGCTCGGCAAGCTTACGGTAAAGCTGTTTGCCGTCGCATTGGCCGCATATCTGTATGCGAGATGGGGAACGTTGAATCTCAACGAGAAAAATATCGAACCTTTGATACAGCTTATGTGCGTACCTGTTGCGTTTTGCGGATTGATCGCATGGCTCGGTATAGCGAAAACTTCGGCAAACCTGTTATATAAATACGGAGCGACTTTTAAGAGCTGCAATATTGCGTGCGCTTTATTGCTCCCCGTACCGTTTGTGCTTATGCTTGCAAAACCCGGGAAAGCATACGCTGCTTAAAAGAACAAAGATAAAGGAGAAAGTATGGTAAAGAAAAAGAAAATTTACGGCATCTTGTCGGTTTTGGCCCTGTCATTGATTTTTTCGTGTTGCGGAACGGGAACGAACGACGCCTCGGAAAGCGGCGAAAAAAGTTATACGGAAAATTCGTCGGCTGAAAATCCCGTGACGACGGAATATATCGACGACGTAAAATCGCCCGATTATCCGGAAATATCGGAAACGGTGGATTATACCGTCTATTATATCGATTCGGAAAACGGCAACGACGCAAACGACGGACTCAGCGAAGCGACGGCAAAAGCGTCCGTATCCGCAGCCAACGGCATTGTCAAATCGCTGGAGAAGGAAAAACCCGCAAAGATACTTTTCAAGGCGGGAACGGAGTATTCCGAAACCTTTAAGGCGGAAGGATTTGAGGCGGAGGAGACGTCTCCCCTTATCATCGGGGCGTACGGAAAAACGGAGGAGGACAAATACGCGCGCATAAACGGCCCCGTCAACGGAAACTGCGTGGAGGTAAAATGCGGAAACATAAGAATAAGCGATCTCGAATGTACCGCTCCTTTGGGATATCGCGGGATCCATGTGACGACGAGCCGCCGCGGCGCCATGAAAAATATTGTAATCGCAAACAATTGGCTTCACGATATCAATTTCGATACAAGCGAAGTTTCCCTGCCTTCCGACGGAAGCATGCCCGGAAGCAGCGAAGTACAGACAATGTGTCCGGACGGAAGGTTTTCTTATAATTGCGGAGGTATTATTTTCGAGGCCAATACGCCCAAAGCCAAAGGCGAAAGCTGGTACGAAAACGTATGGATCGATGACAATACGGTGGAGCGAGTGGCGAGAACGGGAATTTGGGTGTTTTCCAATTGGGCGCAGCGTCCCGGCGTGGATTGGGGATCGAATCCCTATTTCGACGACGAAACGAATTGGTTTCATCATTCCAATGTGAATATCCGCGGAAATACGATATCGTATTCGGGCGGAGACGGCATTATACTCGGCGTTACGGTAGGCGCGTTTATCGAATACAATACCTGTTATCACGCACAGATACTCGGACGCCCCAATTATTATTGCGCGGGGATTTGGTCTCATTCCTGCAAAAATCTGGTTTTTCAGTATAACGAAGCCGCATATACGCATACGGGAAGAGACGGACAGGGGTTCGATATAGACATCGGCAATTCCGACGTGCTGTTCCGTTACAATTACAGTCATCACAACGACGGCGGCGGACTTCTTTGCTGCAATACGGCGACCAATCTCGTGCAGTACGATGCAAACGGAGAGATGTTGCGCGACGAGGACGGGCTTCCGGTAACGAAAAAAGTCATGGGACCGTGGTCGGACGTGATTATAAAAAACAACGTTTTTGCCGATAATTCGGTCGCGGATCTTATTTTGAGCGGCACGGTGAACAACGTATGGTTCGACAACAATACCGTCGTTAAATCCGGCGTCGTCGCCAACGAACGGATTTTCGATACAAAAGATTTTTATACGGGTATCCCGGGCGACAACTGGCGCTTCAGCAATAATATATTTTATATGCGAAAGACAAATTCCTCGCGTTTTGCCATGGAGTTCAGTAAAAATTATGCATTCGAAAACAATCTGTATTATGGATTTTCGGATACTTTCGAAACGTATATGCGCGAAGAGATCGGAGAAAAGAAATACGTAAGTTTTGACCCGCGGTTTACCTCTACGGAAGCGGGAACGGGATATTCTTACGCCAAGACGTTTATTCCCGAAAACGCTGCGGTTTACGACGGCGCGGAGGCGCTTGAAAAAATGCTCGGGGAGGATTTTCTCGGCTTCGACGTCCGGGAAATAAAGTATTACGGCGCATTCGGTAAATTAAAACGGTTGCCGTAAAAGGGAGGAAATTTTATGAGAAGGAAAACTTTAATCGTAATCGCGTCGGCGATATTCGCCTGCATGTTTTCGTTTTTCGTCGGCTGCGCGGCGGAGGTCTCGACCGAAGAACGGAGTTTTGAGCTTGAGGAAAACGCTTCCGTCGTATGGCTCGACCGCTACGACGAAACGGATGTGGCTTTGAAAAAGGGCGACGCGTCAAAGCTGATGTGGAGTTCTGCAGACGAAAAAGTGGTTACCGCGGAAAAAGGCAGACTTATCGCGCAGGGCAAGGGAGAAACTTTCGTAACCGTTTCGGACGGAAAATTTGACCAGACGATTACCGTCAAAGTGCGGGATTCGGGCGTGAAACCCGTTATTGGATTTGCGGAATTCGACGCTTTTTTGAACGTCGAAACCGAGATCCCGGGAAAAGTAAATTATAACGGAAAAATTTACGAACCGTCGCTCGATTATACCGTGGAAATAGCGGACGAAAGCGTAGCCGTTTTTTCCGAGGGAAAAATAAAGGGCCTGAAAATAGGCGAAACTTCGGCTGAACTGTCCGCTTCGTATAAGGGCCTGACGCTTTCCGAAACCGTTACGGTATCGGTGAAACCGGTTTTGTATGTCGCGTTTTCCGAAGACAGTCTGGATTTATACAACGTGGATGGGAAACTCGGTTCGGCGGTTCTCGAAGCGGAAGTTTTCCGGCTCGGGAAGAAAATCGAAAACGCGGAAGTGGTTTATACCGTGACGGAGGGCGAAGAATTCGTCGCGTTGGAAAGCGGGAAAATTTCGGCCGTCAAGGAAGGAAAGTCCGTCGTGGAGGCGTCGTATTCGAAAGACGGAGACAAAGCGACGGATGCGCTGGAAATTACCGTGCATCCGAATTGGATAGCCGGGGCATTCGAAAACCGCAGCACGGAAGCGATAACTTTTGAAGCCGAAACCGGGGAAATCGGCGGCAGAACCGGCGATATCCTGAAATATCGCGCGGGAGCGGACGTTACGGGAGAAAATTGCTGGGAACATCATATTACGGAAAAAAGCAGCGGAAAGAGTGTTCTCGACTTATACAAAGAAGGGAAAAAATATTTCGCTTACGATCTGTATTATACAAGCAATCAAAACCTGATGGTGGGCTGCGGCGCATATACGTCGTGGATACAGGCGGGCGATTATTTCAGAAAAGATTATCTGACGATTCTTTCCGACGGAGAAGTTATCAATCGTTTGGATAAAAACCGTTGGATCACGGTCGTTTACGATTTGGAAGCGCTTTGGCTGCACGATATGGGACTGTCCTCGTATTTCTTCTTTTTTGTAAACGATCCCGCGACGTCTCAGTACATAATGAACGTGCGCTATTATCTGGACGGTTCTTTTATGCCCGATGAAAATCTTGCCTATGAGGACAAAGGCGATTACGTTCAGGCGACCAACGACGAGTTCGACATAATGGTGCCCGTTTCCAAGGGGTACGATATGGCGACGGGCAACCCGGCCGTGGCGGTGGAGGAAGGCTGTGCGCCTTTCTACGGCGATAGCGGAAAAACGATAGGCGGAAGAACGGGCATATACGAATATAAAACGTTTGCGAAAGGCGCGCTTACAAACAGCCTCGTAATCGCGTCCTCCATGAACGACACATACGACGACAGCATGTACGCCCTGTCCGAGTTCGGTTCGTTTCTCACGTTCGATATTTATCCGACGGAAAACGGAACCTTTGTATTCCGTATGAATTACGACAGATTGACCGCTACGGTCGAAACGGGAAAAACCTCTCTCGGAGAATTTGAAAACTGGCTGATCGTGATTGCCGACGGCAAAAAGCAGAACGTTATAGAAAGCGGCAAATGGCAGACGGTGTGTATCGCTTTTTCCGACAATTACGATGAAGACGCATACAGTGCCTATATCTCGTTCGGCGCGGTGGAAGAAGACAAAACCGTTTACGTCGATAACGTCAGGTATTGGAAGGAAGACGGGTTTATTCCCGGCGAGTATGCCGAAGAAAACGTGCGCCCCTATGCGAAAACGGATAAGGCGGGGATCAGCGAATACGTTTCCGTCGAAAAACTGAGAGACGGCACGTTTAAGGGCGCTTACAGATACGAGAACAAAACGAGCGGCTCGGCGGAAGGAAATGCGCAGAACTGGGGCGAAAGCGGTGCGTATTTCAAGGGCGTAACGACGCCTGAAGACGGGGCGGACGCATCGTTCTTCGGCTCCGGATACCGTTTTGTGCGCTTCGAGCTTTATATCGCCGAAAACGTTTTATCGGTATCGTTGAGAAGTACCGCCGACAGGAATTATACAAATTATTGGGTGCAGGATGTCGCCGTAGGGGAAGCGTTCGGCGATAAGGAAATCTATGCGTTTAATGCGGACGGCACGAGGGCGAAGCAGTTTGACCGCGGAGTCTGGTATTCGGTGTACCTTCCCGTGCGTTATACCTCTTCGGACGTGGGCAACATTTATTTGTGCGTATATACCAACGGCGGAAGCGTGGAGAAGCCTGCCGTGGCGTATATAAGATACGTCGGATTCGAATATGCGGTCAATACGCCGATGTTGAAAAGCGACGGAGACTTCAGTAATTTCGTGACGCTCGGTTATGAAACGTCGGGCAGTTATGCGGGCGCGTGGAAGTACGAAAATAAAACGAGCGGTTCCGAAGCCGGGAACAAGCAAAACTTTGGCGAAAGCGGCGTGCGTTTCAACCGGGTGACCGCCTCCGACGACAGCGGCTCCGACGCGTTTTTCCGCGACGGGTATCATTGGATTAAAGTCGATATTTATGTGGCGGAAAACGTCCGTTCGCTTTCGATCCGCTGCGACGGCGATAAGAATTTTACCGATTATTGGCAACAGGAAATCGCAATCGGAGAAGCTTTCGGCGCGCATACGGTATATGCGGTGGACATGGACGGGCGCCGTGCGTCGAAAATCGACCGGAACGTATGGTATTCCCTGTATATTCCCGTGGAATACACGAGCGCGGATACGGGCTGGACGACTGTTAATGTTTACACGAACGGCGGCAGCATGGAAAATCCTGCGGTGATGTATCTTAAGAATATAGAATTTTACGAAACGGTAACTCTTCCCGAAACGGAAAAAGACAGTATTTATCCGAAAGGGAATTATCCCGACTTCGTATCGGTCGAAAAACAGGCGGACGGAAGTTACAAGTATGTAAACGCGACTTGCGGAGAGGCGAACGGAGATACGCAGAATTGGGGCGAGAGCGGAATATTCTTTTACGGCGTCACCAATCCCGCCGCTTCGACGGCAGAAGAAAGCGTCGGCGCATTCTTCGCGGACGGTTATCACTGGATTAAAGTCGGCGTTTATTTTGAAGACGTAAGTTCATTTTCGATAAGATGTTCGGGACTGGCGGGATTTACCGAATACTGGAAGCACGCTATAGGGATTGGCTCCGAGATTGAGGATATATCGGAAATCTATGTCCTTAACGAAGAAGGAAAGCGCGTAAATCTTATTGCCGAAAAGGTTTGGTACACGCTGTACATCCCCGTCGTTTACGAAGAAGGGTATGCGGACTGGACGGACGTGCTGATTTATACCAACGGCGGAAGCGAAGGAAAACCGTCCGTCATGTATCTGAAAGACGTCGAATTTTTGAAAAACGCGGATATTCCCGAATACGAGCTGCCGGCATCTCTTTACGTGCATCAAGACAAAGCCGCGTGGGCGTCCGTTGAAACGCAGGCGGACGGAAGCGTTCGGTATGTCAATAAGTCGAGCGGTACGGAAGAGGGCGAAGAACGGAATTGGGGCGAATGCGGATTGTTTTTCGCGGAGCTTACCGCCGAAGGAAAATTTTATACGGACGGTTATCAATACGTCAAAACGGAAATTAAATTTGCCGAAAACGTAAAATCGGTGACGCTCAGATTCGGTGCGCAGACTAACAGCGGCTATTGGATCGAAGCGATTACGATCGACGCAAAACTGCCCGTCGGAAGAGGAATTTATTTTTACGACTACAACGGCGCGAAAGTCGATACGGTGGCGAGAAATCAATGGTATATCATGTACATTCCCGTCTATGATCCGACGGCGATGAACTGCCTGCTGAGCAACGGGGGAAGCTCTGCCGCGCCCGCCGTGATTTGGCTGAAAAACGTCAGGTATGTGAAAGAGATGTCGGATAAGACGTCTTATGTATATGCCAAAGAGGGCAGCATAGAAAAGCTGACGGACGGAGAGTTTGCCGGCTTCTGGAAGATTGACGGAGGAGACAAAGCCGTTTTCAGCGGAGTCGCCGAGAGCAACGCCACCAGCGGAAACGAAAGCATGGGTGCGTTTTTCCGTGACGGCAACGAGTATCTGGCAATGGACGTATGGTTGAAAGAAGGAACTTCGGTTTCTCTACTGCTTCAGGGCGAAGGGAACGTTTGGCAGGCCGATACCGTTACATTGACGGCGGGAAGCGAAATCCCGGCAAACGTCATCGTCATCGACGCCGACGGAAAGAGAGTTTCCCTTATCGAAAGCGGAAAGTGGTATCGCGTTTATTTCCATCTCGTTTATAATCACGATTACAACAAAGCGAAAGGCTGGAGCGACTGCTACATGACGGTCGGCGGAGCCGAGGCGGAGGCGTATGTCGGAAACGTGGAGTATTATAAAGATTTTACCGCTCCCGCTTTCGCCGAATGAGCGAACAGATTAAAACAGACAAATTTTCCCCGTGCGAAACGCGCGGGGAAAATCGTTATAACAAACCGCTGTTCTGTGTCTGAACGGATAAATTCGGGTACGTACGCGGCGGAATTTGAAAAAGAACCTGTCCTTTGAAGGAAGAAGAAAAATGAATGATTTTGAAATTTTTACCGTGAGCAGTCTGGAAAAGGTTTTTCCCGGAATTCGTCCGTCTTTGTATGAAGAGGACAATACCTGTTTCCAAAACGAAACGTTTTCTTTTCAGGTGGCTTACCGGCATGAAAAAAAAGAGGTGTTTTTGCAGTATTGTACCTGGGAGGTGAAAGGCGATCTGCGGGATTTTATTACCGTTCGTCCGGTTGCGCCCGCTTTGTGCACGACGCCGCGCGGTTCGAAAAACGATGATTACTATTTGGTGCGGAACGCTTCCCTCGTCCCCGATATTTTACGGGCGGATCCGTTTATTTATGTTCGGTATCGGGAATGGGGGGCTTTATGGATTACGGTTCGCGGCGAGCTTCCGGTCGGAGACCACGAGATCGGCATTGAAGTAAAAAATTCGGAGGGGAAAGCGCTCGGGAAAACGCGATATCGGCTTTCGGTGCTGAAAGGACGCTTGCCCGAAGCGTCTTTGGATTTTGCGCATTGGTTGCATTATGACAGCCTTGCGGCGTATTACGGCGTCGAGGTATTCGGCGAAAGATTTGACGATATTTTGTCCCGATATATCGAAAACATGGTAAAACACGGCGTGAATACGCTGCTGGTACCGCTTTTTACCCCGCCGATCAATACCGCCGTCGGCGGCGAAAGACTTACCGTTCAGCTTGTGGACGTTACCGTGAACGGAGACTCGTATGTATTTGATTTCGGGCGCTTGGAACGATTTTTGAGAAAAGCGGAAAATCTGGGCATAAAAAAATTTGAGATGTCGCATCTATATACGCAGTGGGGCGCGGAAGCCGCGCCTAGAATCATGGCGATCGTCGATGGGAAATATTGTCGGATATTCGGGTGGGAGGACGACTCTCTCGGCGAAAAATATGTGCGCTTTGTTCGGCTGTTTCTGACCGCGCTTACGGATTTTCTTGACAAAAAGGGATATGACGAGAGCCGTTGCTTTTTTCATATTTCTGACGAGCCGAATCGTAACCATATCGGGCGTTATGGGCAGATCAGAAAAATAGTAAAACCCATACTGGGAAAATATAAAATTTTCGACGCCCTTTCCGATTATGAGTATTACAGTCAGGGCATTGTCGATAACGCGATTGTCGTCACCGAAAGCGCGGAACCTTTTTTGAAAAATCAGGTCAAAGATTTATGGGTGTATTACTGCTGCGGGCAGGGGGCGGATTGGCTGTCAAACCGTTTTTTGTCTATGCCGTTGCAGAGAACTCGCATTTTAGGAATACAGCTCTATATGACTGGGTGCAAAGGTTTTTTGCATTGGGGATATAATTATTATAATTCCGCGCTTTCCGAACGTTATATCGATCCTTATGAAGTGACGGATGCGGACGGGAGTTTTCAAAGTGGAGACAGCTTCATCGTGTATCCCGCAAAAGACGGAAAGCCTCTCGATTCCGTTCGACACGAAGCGTTGTTTGATGCTTTTCAGGATTTTCGCGCGCTGTCGTTGCTGGAAGAAAAAATCGGACGGGAGAAAACATTGCGTTTTCTGAAAGAGAACGGAGTCAAGGAAAATTTTACGGATTATCCGAAGAGTGCATTGTGGCATAGCGGCCTGCGAAAAAAAATAAACCGTTTAATCGTATCGTAAATAATTTGCTTCTCATGCGTCCGAAAGTAAAAATCGCGTCGGGAAGATTATTGAAAAATAATTGCTTTTTGATTAAATGACGGATATAATTGACCTGGCAGTGAAAAAAAGTCGTTTCCGTTTACGGACTAGCTGGTAAAAACGTTTCCGTTCCCGATTTACATCAGTTTTTTATAGATTTCTCTGCTTTTTGACTTGTCTGAGGCAATCACTCGCAGAGCGAGTGGATAAAGAGCTTAAGCTGTAGGCAATAAAAAAACTCCTATGGTAAAATAGATCGACTGGCAATCGCAAAAAAACATTATATTTGCCGTCGTAATATGCCGCAACTCCATTTTTTTGCAATGTAGAAGCTTTGCATTTCACTAAATCGGACAAACAAATTGATTTATCGGGTCTAAAAATTTTATCGCGAATTCCTTTAATCAGCGATAAATTTTTTTTGAGTATTTCAATTTATGCTGTCGGGATTAAGCAGAAAGTCAAAAATATTCATAATACAAAACCCGTAGTCATTGTAATGCGTTACAACCGGGTCGAAGGTTATTATGATTTTCTTAAACGAGTCGCTAATTTTTTTAAGCGAATTTTCTTCCTGAAAAAGTTTTTCGGCATCGCTTAGCGTGTAAGCCGATTGAATATAAACACGCTGATCGAATTTATTGCAAACAAAATCTACTTCAAGCTGCTTTTTAACCATATTGTCATTTTCGTTTTTTACAGCCATAGTTATCAACCCGACATCTACGCTGAATCCACGCACAATCAACTCGTTATAGATTGCGTTTTCCATTAAATGCGTAATTTCCGTTTGTCTGAAATTGATCCTTGCGTTGCGTAAGCCCAAATCGGAGAAATAGTATTTGTGAGGCGTTTCAATATATTTTTTGCCCTTAATATCGAACCTCGTTGCACGATTTATCAAAAAACTATCAATGAAATAATCCAAATATTTATCTATCGTGATAGAGGAAATTTTGCTTTGTTTCACGCTTTTGAAAGTGTTTGCTAGTTTATGGGGGTTGGTAAGGCTTCCTATTGTGGAAGAAAGGACGTTTAACAGTTCCTTCAAGTCACTTTCCTGCCTTATGTTGTGGCGATTTACGATATCTTTTATATAGGTTTCTTCAAAAAGATTTTCAAGATATGTCTTTTTCTGTTCGTGAGAATCCATTATTGCAATTTGCGGTAGCCCTCCATAGGTAATATATTGAGTGAAAGCCGCAAATTTTTCTCCGCCATAAGCGGAATAGTACTCGCTAAACGATAAAGGATATAAATGAATTTGATCGCCTCTTCCGCGAAATTCTGTGATAATATCTTTTGATAAAAACTTTGCATTGCTACCCGTTACGTACACGTCAATATTTTCGATGTGTAACAAGCTATTTAATACCGTTTCAAAATTCTTTACAAATTGAACTTCGTCCAACATTACAAAATATGTGTTACTATCTATGATTTTGCCTTCAATGTAGTTGTATAGTTCGAGCGGTTTTCTGTATTCCAAATAGTTAATATCGTCAAGATTTACTTGAATAATATGCTTTTCGTCAACGCCGGTTTCAAGAAGATGTTTTTTGAATAGAGTAAACAGCAAATAAGACTTTCCCACTCGGCGAAGCCCTGTTATTACTTTTATCATACCGTTATTTTTACGCACGATTAGCTTTTGCAAATACATATCTCTTTTGATTTCCATAAAATCACCTATTAAAAATTTTTGCAAGTTATTACCATTTTATATATTATACTTAAAATATCAAACAAATGCAAGTAGTTTATCTGCCTTAAACTTAAAATTTTTGCAAAATGGAATATTTCCTGCGTTCTATTCGCCTGATATATAGAGGGGATACTCTCAAAAACTAAATATCTATTATAGGCTTACAGTGTTTACGCCGTGAGTTTTTTGTCTCGAGAAGGTGGTTACAATGAACGAATAATAGGCTATATGGACGGTCTTAAAATGTTCCCGTGCGGACAAAAGACTTTTCAAATGAGGCGTAAAGCGGAGTTTGTATTGACGAAAAGTATAGCCTACTATACTTCGCAAATACGGTAATGGGCACTTTGGTGCAGAGGTTACTATGCAGATACTATGACATATTTTTATGGATATTATTAAATAAAAGCTAAAATGCTAGGGGAAAAACTTATCGGTATGGAGATTTACTTTATGCTTAGTGGAATTGGAACTTGCAATTTTGAACTGATGCATGAAGGGGATGGGGCAAGTGAAAGTCTTCGTCGAGCTCGGTATCGGCAGAGGTATGATAAATCATAGAAAGGCAAGTATTTTACAGAAATATCAAAATCTTTACGGTATATATTAATATAACCCCCGTTTTCCTGTCAATTTATTTCAGTAAGATACAGGTCTCCTTTTATATCTAAGAGTTGATGGTTTTTTGCAAAGGCTGTTATACGTCTTACTAATTCTTAATAAATAGTCATACTTTTTTAACTTTTAGTAATTTATCCTTAACCTTCAGTGCTTATTTATGCGAACATAAATACTATCACAGTCATCCGAATTTGTAAGTAAGATCAAACAAGTCATATGTTATTGAACATACAGCCAAATAAAAAAGATCTGCTAATCTGTTGCAGATACGATTCTGTAAGAAAAATTTCAATAGACATTATGTGATTGCTGTGTGACGACTGTGAATTTTTTATGAAAATATTTTCGCGACTATTGCAAAAAAATATTGGTAATAGTATAATTGAAAAAAATTAATTATAGTAACAGGAGGAATTTATGTCATACGGATATGATGACCCTATTATTATTTGGGCATATGGTGATTTTGTTGAAATTGCAAACAGGGCAGTTGCGCATTATCAAAAGGATATAGATTCAAGCATCCAATTTGATGTTTTGGAAATTTCGGCGCAGGAAATACCCGAAAGGCTGATTATTGGGAGAGATGTAAATGAACTTCCTGACATTATCCTTGTTCGTGATCAAGAAATAAAAAAATATTTGAAAGATTTTCGAGATCTATTTTCAGTCCTTGATGATTGTGTGGAATCCGGCGCTTATAATGCTTGTAAAATTGTAAATATTACTGACGGAGAACATTTGTACGGGTGTCCCTGTTCAAGCGAGCCTGTAGCGTTATACTATAATAAAACAACATTAAACGAAGACTTAGGAGTAGAGGACATACAGGAAGATATTTTGTGGGACGATTTCATGGAATTAGGCAGACGCTTAAAAAATGAAATGGGTGTCTATTTACTGCCGCCGGCAAATTATCTGACGCGAATATTAATGCAATCGACGGGGCGTCTGTATTATGATGCAGACGGCTATATTGCTGCGGACGGAGCGCAGGAAGTTTTGGAACTTATAGAACAGTTGAACGCTGAAGGATTATTATATCCAGAGCCTTCGATTTCATCTGATAGGGTGTCTGAACTAATAGCGAATGGAGAGATTTTTTCTGTAATCGGAGCACCCTATTGGTTTACGGAAATTAAGAAAATAAATGAAGAACAAGGATTGGAACAAGAGTGGTCGCTGACAAAAATCCCCAAAAAGGACATATTCCAATATGAGGTAGATTTAGGTGGATACTCTTGGATGGTGATTAATAAAGCAAGAATTGACGATCAGAATAGTGTTTTTGATTTTTTGGCACAACTATTTAGTCAGGATAATGAATATTCTCGAAAATTAGCTAGGGAAATGGCGGAAATATACGATATAGTTCCCGCTGTAAATTATGTAGGAGATATTCTTGAGGCCTTGCAAAACAACGGGTGCTTTCTTAATAGGCAAGTGATAAAATACTTGATGGGATTAAGCGAATACATACCTGAAATTTATTTCGGATATTATGTGAATGATATAACTCAAAATTTAAATGAAATCGTAATAAATGTCGCATTTGGATCGAAAACTGTAACTGCAGGCGTTTCAGATTTTCAATATATATGCGCCGCATACAGCGAGATAGAGTCTCCTCGGATATTGGATTACATAACAATAGACCGTGAACCGGATAAAACGGACTATTATAAATACGAGTATTTTTTATGCGAGGGAATGATTGTCCATGCGTATTACATGGATGGAACAGACGAGATAATAACCGATTATAGTTATTCTCCGCGTCGGTTGGACTTGGAAGATTCTTTTGTAACGGTATCTTATACTTCGGGCAGAGTACGTAAAACGGCAAAAGTAGCGGTCAAAGTATCGGATAGAATTCTGATATCGATAACGGCAAGCAGTATGTTCACCTTTTTACATAATGATGAAATAACCCCGTCGCTATTTTCTGTGATTGCAAATTATAATGTAGGCCCCTCCAGCTCTGTTACTGCGACCTCTGTTTCCCCTACGATTTTATCTAATGTGGGACAGCAGAAAGTAACTGTATATTATACCGAAAATAATGAACATCAGGAAACCGATGTAACGATAACCGTTTACAGGAAATTAAGCTCGATTTTCATAAATGCTGCACCCAATAAATTGTCTTATTATAAAGGCGAACGCTTTGACAGAACAGGATTGAGCATTGTAACAAAATATTCAGACGGAACACAAGATACTCGTTCGTCGGGATATTTAAAGATTACTCCCGAGATAGTAAAATTCAAGGATGGGCAAGATACCGCTAAGCTTACGGTATCATATACGGAACGCGGCGTTACTGCTGAAACAACATTAACTGTATATAAAAAGACGGGAACAGACTTAGAGGATTGCGATATACCGCAAGACATGTCTGAAAGCGGAACGGGCAGTGTCAATTTAAGCACGGGGAATTTAACATACAAGTTTAATGATTTTACAGGCTATGATGCTATTATTCCGATTTCTATATCCCATATATATAAGCCCGAGATTGGCGATAGCTTTTGTATGGGAAATAACTGGCGTCTTAACTTACAGCAGGAACTGGTCAAAGAAAACGGAAACTGGCAATACACGGATAAGGAAGGGAAAACATATTCTTTCGACGACGGGTATGAAATCGCAAAGGAGAGAAGCTCTGTTCGTAACGAAAAGTTGGGCTTTGATTTGTTTGAGGATAGCGAGAATCAAGTCGTAAAACTAATAGACCGAAGCAATAATACGCTTGTGTTTACGCCGATAAGCGGTAAATATAGATTTACGGAAATGCATATGTATCCCTCTGCTACGGACAATCCGATTGAGGCTTATTCGCTTGTAATCACCTATTTGACCGACGGTAGAATTTCTACAGTCACTTCGGGTAAGACTGTAAGCGGAAACCGTCCTACGGTTACGTTCGAATATTCAAACCGCCGTTTGAGCGAATTGAAATATAGCTGTTCGGGCCAAAAAGTCGTTGCCCGATATATTTATAACGACGGGAATTTAGATACGGTAACACTGATTGACGAAAACGTAGATAATGCTTTCGCTCGTTCGACAAAGTTTGATTATGAGGATAAGAGTTTCACCATCCGTGATCTGTCGTCTAAAAACACCAACGGAACTGCAAAATCTTTGATATATGCGTTTGACGATATTTACAGAGTGAAATCATATACAATCGGATATGAAACAAACGAGCAGGATGAAACGAAAATTTCTTATTCTTCAAAAGGAGTTTCTTTGGGCGCGAACACGGATATATCTTTGACGACAGTAACCGAAAACAATGGTAATATCAGTGTTGTAGCATTTAACGGTATGGGCGTTGTTTCCAAATACGACTATGACATAACGGGAGCGTCGCATATAAAGCCTAAAAAAGTAAACAGTGAGCAGTCGCGCGGTTTCAGTTATAAATCCTTGGCGGAGACATATTCCGATACGCTTGATGTATTTCATGACGATTTTGAGAGCGGAACTGATAACTGGACTGGAGCGACAAAAACAAATACGCGGGCGATCAGCGGAGCGCATTGCGTCAGTGGTACATCTTTGAATAAAAGTTATACTCTTACTTCGAACAATATTGACAGCGGAACGACTTTGTATCTCTCGCTTTGGACGCTCAAACACTCGAATGCCTCCGATATCAGCTTAAAAGTTACAATAAGCAGCGGTTCGGAAACAAGTGAGCTTACCCATAAGCTTGACAAAAATTTAATTAATAAATGGCAGTTTACGTCCTTTTGCCTTGGTAAGCGGAAGTCGGGAGATGTTATTACCGTTAAATTGAGCAGTGACTATACGATCTATATGGATGATGTACGGTTGACAAAATTGCCCTACGAAACGCCCGACGACGATATTGCAGATACAGTTTATGACGCATTCGGTAATGTTGAGAAATCCTATCAATATAACCCCATCGATAAGAGTATAGAATATTCCGAGTACACATATAATTCGGCGCATCAGGTAACTCGGCAGATTACGAAATCGGGAAATAAGCAAAAAAACCTTATTACCAACACATATAACGTTGGTCTTTTGACGAGCAAAAAAGAATACGGTGCTAACCTTACAAATTATACCGAAGAGAAATATACATATACCGATAATGCGCTTTCTTCTGCGGCCGACGAAAATAATGTAGAGACGCGGTACAGCGATGGCGCAAATTACCAAACGTCGGCTATCGTCGGAGAATGCGGAAGCCCCGATAGCGAGCAGAAAGAGCAATTCTTTTCTGATAGCGGAGTAATCAAAACACTTTCGTCAGGTTCTTTACAAAACGGATTCACCTATCTGAAAAACGGAAATCTGCAAACCGCGAAGTTCGGTTATTCTTCGTCTGCTTATGAAGCTGAAATGACGTTTGAATACGACACGTACGGCAATTTAAGCGCGCTTAAAATTGGTACGGTTTCGTTTTTGACGTTGGAATATGATTACAAGCATCTGCATAAAACAACTTACGCAAACGGAGATTATGTTGCTTATACATACGATGTAAAAGACAGAATAACCGCCGTTTTCGAGAACGGAACGGAAACCGTTTCCGTAGTATATAGCGACAATGCGGAAGATTTGGTGACCATTACCCATTCCAACGGATTGACATATATAAGCAAAACCGTCAATCAAAACGGATTGACGGGCGAATATAGCGCATATTTTTCAGGGATAGCCCGTATTTTAAGAGTTGTGGGTTATGCTGCGAACGGAACGGGAAATATAACGTCGGTCGGTTATTTCACGGACAATAGCGATACACCTTTCGAAAAGTGCATCTCCACCAAAGACAGCAACGGACTTCTGACCAAAATGGAACGCAGTTATCATGGAGCGCAAAATACGTACTCCTACAATTCTTTCTATCAACTTAGCAGTAAAACGACAGCCTATACAATCGGCGGTACGTCAAAACAATTCAAAACGAATTATTATTACGAGACTATTTCAGGTTATAGAAAAGGAACTCGTATCACCAATGAAGATCATTACGACGGAAATTCAGAAGTAAAAGGGTATTATTACGATTATTATAAAAATGGCAACCTAAAAAAAATACGGTTACGTTCGGATACGCAAAGCGAGTATGTTTATGACGAATACGGAAGGCTTACGGAAGAGTATAACTACGCTTTATCCCGTGCATATAAGTTTACTTACGACAACGGCGGGAATATAACGACAAAGGAAACGTATTGTATCACTGGCGGAACAGTCGCGGATACGCCCGCAAAAACGGATATTTACGATTATAGTACCGTCGCTTCTGGTTACGGACAGAATTCCGCATGGAAAGACCAACTGAAAAGTTATAACGGCGTTGCGATAAAGTATGACGAGTCGGGCAATCCTTTGAATTATCTCGGCAAAGTCATGACTTGGCGCGGCAGAAAGCTGATGGGTATAGACGGCGTAGCCATGGACTATGATTATAACGGTTTGCGGGTAAAGAAAGGCGATAAAACCTATTATTGGCAAAGCAGTAATCTGATAATGGAATGTTGGCTTAGAAGCGGAAGCGAACACTGTATTTATTATTACTACGACGAAAGCGGTGTATGCGGAATGAACTATGACGGAACGGAGTATTATTTCCGAAAAAATATCTTCGGTGACGTTATCGCTGTATATGACGGTTTTGGCAACTTACAGTGTACATATAAATACGATGCTTGGGGAAATCACAAAGTTTACAATGCAAGCGGAAGTGAAATAGGCAAGGAAGTCATAAACGTAGGTAATGTAAATCCTTTCCGCTATCGTAGCTATTATTGGGACGGCGAGTTTGGACTGTACTATTTGCAGAGTCGTTATTATGACCCTGCGCTCGGAAGATTTATTTCCGCAGACGCAATAAGTTATCTGAATCCCGAAGATGTTATAGGGTTTAACTTGTACTCATATTGCGGAAACAATCCGGTTATGGGCATCGATCCGAACGGGACGTGGGATTGGGCGCGTTTTGGTCGCGGAATTGCAGTGGTGGCGGCCGCCGCATTGGCGATTGCGATTACTGTAGGCACCTTGGGAACGGGAAGTGTTGTCGGCGGAGTTATTATAGCCGGGACTATCGGTGCGGCAGGCAGTATGTTTTCTCAAACGGTAATAGAGAACAAAACTTTTTCCGAGGTTAATTATTTGCAAGTGGCAATGAGCGGAGTGTCGAGTGCTTTAACTGCCATTCCCGGGGTGGGGTATAGAGGCGGAATTGCAATATCTGGGGTAGCAGGATACATCAGTGCACGCATTGAAGGTGAAGACATTATTGATGCTGCATTAGAAGCGGCAAAAAGTGCAGGAATTACGGCGATTGCGGGAGGTATAACTCGTGGAATCGGTTTGGGGAAAATATCGAAAATAGGTAAGGGAAACTATGCGGGTAAAAAAGTATTCCTTAATCATTCCGGAATAGAAAAACTGTCTTCTTTTAATCCTGCGGCCAACAAAGCGCAAAGTTTATTAGGGTATATATATAAGCAATTAGGAGCCAAAGGGCTTTCGCAATTGGCAAATGATACTGCCGGGACAGTAGTTAATACCATAGCGGATATTATTTCCTCGATAATTCCTTAGGAGGAAATAGAATGTTTGAAAAAATATCAGGCAAACGTTTAAGCCGATTGTTTTTATGGAAATATTTCTGTCAGTTCTTTATTGATCCGTTATGTTTATCAGTTTGTGCGTGTGCAATATGCTTGGTTGTACTGAGCATAAAAAATGGATTTTTTGTGGCAGTAAAGGAAATGTTTGGAAATAGCGGGAATCTAAATGACTTACAGGCAATTACAATGGTAATGTATATCACTAATTTAGTAAATGCATTGTCAGTAATTACAAGCATTAAGCTCCTCATTGACATTATGCAATTTCATGAAATAGAGATAACCACAAAAATCACAAAATTATTTCCTTGTATTGAGTTGCAGGGTTTAAGACAAAAGAAGCGATTTGCATGCGATACCTTTTCAAAGAAAAAAAACGTTGAGATCTATGTCTATGACGAAGCAGGTAAAAAATACCGTTTTTTTTGGAATGAAAATTATGGCGGAAGCAGTGAAGAGGTAGAACGCGTACTTTTGGAGGGTGTAACGGTGAAAATTAAGTATTTAAAGTATTCAAAAATTATAGTCGCCTGTGAAATATTAAACGATGAGGCCTAAACGCAAGAAAGTCTGTAAAGACATATCTGTATTTTCGCTATCCGTTTCATAAAAAGATATTGCATTAAAACACTCCAATATCGCTTTGCGCATCATTACTTAATTTTGATTAGTGCAATACAGAAAAGATTGCAACTGTGAATGTAAGAAATTGTAATAAAATTCGTCTTGCCGAAGGAGTTTATGGCAGGAAATGATAGAATTTAAAGGTGAATTATCC
>ERZ1036470.301-NODE-301-length-25377-cov-25.410276_pt1 | contig 25377 bp, 29 predicted proteins | sample MGYA00514232_ERZ1036470 | MGnify/ENA primary metagenome ERZ1036470 (study PRJEB33795, sample SAMN09464898) | human gut metagenome | isolation source: Bloodstream | host: Homo sapiens | place: USA: Stanford, California | collected 2016-02 ... | reverse complement strand
CATAATTATTCCCTATACATAACGTAGCTGTTTACCCAGCCTTGCAGGGAACAGACGCCCCACGTTTCCACATCTTCAAAAACACTGCGGTCTATCCGGCTGATTGGCTCGCCGAAAACTACCGTCATTATCTGAAAGTCCGGTTTATCCTCCAGCAGTTGCAAATGGTGCAGCGTGCCGAACTCGTCAATTTTGCGTCCCCACGCCCACACATCATTATACAAATCATCGCCCCACTGGTGCGGGTGGTCGAAACGGACTTTTACCTCTATGGTGTGTTCGTTTTCTTCTGTGTCCTCGATAACGCCCGTTACCATTAAGCCCGTAAAAACACACTCGCAACGTCTGCCGATAAGCTCCTTGTTTACTTCTGTCGTTTTCATGTCCCTGAAATTTACTTGTTTATTACTCCGTTCTTCTTCGCTATCCACCCGTCACGCCTGCGGCGGCACTCGCCCAGCGTTTTGGCTACCGTGCTGAAAAGTTCGCCGTCCGTGTGGCGGTAGTCGTATTGATAATAAATCTGTCCCCTGAATGCGCCTAAGCAACATTTCACGTATTTTTCTTCTCCCGGTGTTTGGGTGATGCTCACCCCGTTTTTGTTAAGTGACTGCATGATGTCTTATTTTTTATGGTTATAAACTTGGTTGTTTTTAGCGGGCAGGGCTTTGACACCCCGCCCGGATTGGTTGTTATGCCGCACGGAACACAAAGCCGTCATCAAACCAGTAATCGCACATGAACAGGTCACGGGCAAACTGTTTGTAATCGAAATATGTCTTTGCGAACTCCGGCAGGTCGTAACATTCCTCTACAATTTCATAGGCGAAATCTTCTTCATCGTCATATTCCCCCCGATATTCGTCCCGGAAATCACGTACAAGGTCGTCCGCATCTTCCTCGCCCAAATCATGGCTTTTATAGTTGCACCACACGAAAAAGGCTTCCTGCTCGGTGTCGCTCAAATCCTCCACCGCATCACGCAAAGCGAAAAAGTTTTCAGAAATCCAGCTTTCAGAAATCAGGGCTTCCGGGATATTCTCGTAATCCTGAAACATGTATTCCGCATCTTCCTCGTCCTTGTGCAGTTCCCGGCACGCTTCGTAAAATTCTTCCTTGTCCGAATAATCCGAAAGGTTGAGCCATGCCCCGAACAATGAACCGTTGTTGTACTTGGCGTAAGTGCCTACATAAACGCTTGCTGCTGATAATGTCGTTGCTTCCATATTGCTGTAATTTTTAAGTTTTTAATTTTATGCGGATTCGAGAGGTGAGGGAGTTGAAGTTTCACTGAACTTTTTTCCTGTTTCCCGTAAATCCGACTTTTTTTTTATGCGTCTTCCGGTCGGGTCGGTCGTTTTCGTTTCACATAGGCTTAAAAGGGTAGTGTTTAGAGTTTGCAGGGTTTTGGGCAAAAAATACCTCGCAAGGCAGGGAAGATTTTTTCGCCAAACCGGAACGGCTCGACCTTGCAAAATCGTGAAGAACACGTAACTACCTTTGCCTATTGAAATGATAAAAACGACTGTCCCGGCTGGGGGACTGCGTGAGAGGAAGATTTACATTTAGGGAAACAGGGGAAAAGTGCCTGTCCTCTTTCGTCTTTTAGGGAACACTCCATGCGGGCGGAAAAGGCAAGGGTATGGCAAGTTTATCTTGCGGTACGCTTGTGCGGGTTTCCAACGGCTCTTTTCACGAAATACAGTCAGCCATGCCACGCACGGCTGGCGTTTCGGGGAATGTGCCAGTGGGAAAGGGATATAAAAAAATGCGGGTAGTCGGTGGACTGCCCGCAAGGTAAAAGAGTGTACTTTACTGGGATATAGTTTGTTAGGTGGCATTTCGTTACCGAAATCGTTACCTGTTTTGTTACCGATTGTGTTCATTGTAAATCCCCGTTAGCATACTGGCGGTAATGCCGTTTTCAGGAGCGACAACAAAGGCAAATGTCTTGCGGGCGCAAGATAAGGTAACGGAGTTTTTTATGCCAGCGACGGCACAAACGTTTTGTAAATCGTAATTTATCGCCGGGAGTGGTAAAACGGGCAGAAGCTCCCCGTTTTCTTGAAGCCCCCGGTATTTCTTCAAAATGTCGTAAGACGCATCAAGCAGTGGAAACGAGTATAGCAAGGTGCTTTTAGACACATGAAATCGCAGAAAACGTTTTTCACGGGAATGTGCCAAGATATTTTCTTTCCTAAGCCTGTTTATGTCACTGTATGCCATTCCCGTGTAGCACGAGAACAGGAAAATGTCACGGGCTTTACGCTGCCGGGACAGGGGCAGTTTCACTTTTGAAATCGCCGCCAGTTCCTCGCTTGTGAGGTATTCTTTACTGTATTCTATTTTAGATTGCTTAGCCATAACGCATTTATTTATTGAAAGTGATACTTGTTGTTCGGGAAATAGCAGCCATGTTACATGGCTGCTTCCTTGTAAATTTTCTCGATGCCGACAAACTTCTTGTCAAGCCCCTGCATATCGCTGCCTATCTTGCTGTTAGTGATGCGGGCGTAAATTTGCGTGGTTTCTATGTTTGTGTGTCCCAGCATCTTGGACACCGTTTCAATGGGTACGCCCTTTGACAGCGTGGTGGTCGTGGCGAACGTGTGCCGGGCAAGGTGGAATGTCAGGTTCTTTTTAATACCGCAAATATCGGCAATCTCTTTCAAGTAGGCGTTTAGCTTCTGATTGCTGATTACGGGAAGTATCTTGCCGTCCGGCAACTTGCCCTTGTACTTCTTCAAAATCATCTTGGGAATATCCAGCAGGGGGACATTCACGTCCGTGTTGGTCTTTACCCGCTTGGTGATTATCCAAAGGTTGCCGTCAAAGGACTTTTGGATATTCTCCTGCCGCAAGTTGGCGACATCGCTGTAAGCCAAACCGCAGAAACAGGAAAAGACGAACAAGTCCCTGACGTGTTCCAGCCGTTCGGAAACCATTTTCTTTTTAAGGATGATTTTTATCTCGTCCTCTGTCAGATAACCCCTGTCCACTTTTTCCAGCCGGATTTTGTAGCTGGCGAACGGGTCGCCCACCAGTATGCCGTTGTTGCGGGCAATGATGATGATGCGCTTGAAGAACTGCATAAACTTGGCGGTGGTGTTATAACCGCACTTGCAAGCGGTACGCAAGTATAACTCAAAATCGGTAATGAACATCGGGCTTATCTCCTTTATGGATATGTCCGATACATTGTACTTGCTGCGGATGAACTCGGCGAGGTGGCGGCGGGTCACTTCATACTTGCGGTAGGTCGCTATCGTCTTGGATATGCCGACCAACTGCTTCACACCGTCATTGTGCCTTTGGAACAGGGTAAGGATTGTTTCGTGGCTCTCACTATGACCTAAAAACTCGTTCTTCACTTTCTCGGCGGTCACGTAGTTGTCACGCCGCTGCATTTCGTGGTAAATGGTATTCAGTGATGCGTTTATATCATCCAGCATACGGTTTATGCGGCTGGCTTCCGCAGTACGTCCGGTAGCCTTGCCCATTTTGCCGTCCCAAATAGAGGGCAGCACGTCCAGTTTAGTGTTAAAACGGCTCGCCACGCCGTCCACTGTGATACGGGCGAAAAGGGGGTACGCACCGTTGGCTTTCTGCTTGTCTTTCTTTGCGTAAAAGCAAATGTTGAATGTCGATTTCATAACTCACTTTTTAAGTTGCAAAACTATTGTAATTCTCTAAAAATGAGTTCTATGCAGGCAAGCCAAATAGCGACAGGACTTCGCCAATTTCGGACAATCTGTACCCCCTTTCCGTTTTTGTTTGTCGGGGGTACGAGTTAGGTTACGAACTTTGTCTTTTAGGGGCGAAAAGGTGTACTTTAAGGCAGACACAGGGGGATAAAAAAAGTCCCACAAATCATTGAATTTGTGGGACTTGTCTGCTTACTGTCCGGTGTTGTCCGGTTAGTTCAGCGGAGAGACAGGCTCTTGAACCTATACTTTCAAGAAATATCATAAAATTGCAAATCACTGATAATCAAACACTATCTAAAGTATAGAGTAAATCTAAATCTTTCTGAATACCTTTTGCTATTCCGAATATTGGGTGTATATTTGGGTGTAGAATTTCAAACGCACCCAATTATGAATATCAAACGTAATATCATTTTTGCATTGGAAAGCCGAAAAAAGAACGGAGTGCCAATCGTGGAGAACGTACCCATCCGTATGCGTGTCATATATGCAAGCCAACGCATCGAGTTTACAACAGGCTACCGGATTGACGTAGCCAAATGGGATGCCGACAAACAACGGGTAAAGAACGGATGCACCAACAAACTAAAGCAAAGCGCATCCGAAATCAATGCGGACTTGCTGAAATACTATACCGAGATTCAAAACGTGTTCAAGGAATTTGAGGTACAGGAAGCCATGCCAACCACCCAACAGCTAAAGGATGCGTTCAACCTGCGGATGAAAGATGCCAACGAAGAGCAGCAGGAAGAAACACAGATAAATTTTTGGGAAGTATTCGATGAGTTTGTAAAGGAGTGTGGCAATCAGAATAATTGGACGGCATCCACCTACGAGAAATTCTCAGCAGTGAAAAACCACCTCAAAGAGTTCAAGGAAGATGTAACCTTTGAATACTTCAACGAGTTCGGCTTAAACGAGTATGTGAACTTCCTGCGTGACAAAAAGGACATGAGGAACAGCACCATCGGTAAGCAGATGGGATTTCTCAAATGGTTCCTGCGTTGGAGCTTCAAGAAAGGGCATCATCAGAATATTGCATACGACACTTTCAAGCCCAAATTGAAAACCACCTCTAAAAAGGTGATATTCCTGACTTGGGACGAATTGAACAGACTGAAAGATTATCAGATACCGCATGACAAACAATATTTGGAACGTGTCAGGGATGTTTTCCTATTCTGTTGCTTCACAAGCCTGCGATATTCAGATGTTCGTAACCTGAAAAGAAGCGATGTGAAACCCGACCACATAGAAGTTACCACAGTCAAAACGGCGGACAGCCTGATAATAGAACTGAATGACCATAGCAAAGCCATACTTGAAAAATACAAGGAAGTCCATTTTGAAGACCACATGGCACTGCCCGTTATCAGCAATCAGAAAATGAATGATTATCTGAAAGAACTGGGAGAACTGGCTGAAATCAATGAGCCTGTACGGGAGACTTATTATAAAGGAAATGAACGTATAGATGAAGTCACCCCAAAATACGCATTGCTAAGCACCCATGCAGGAAGAAGAACATTCATTTGCAATGCGTTGGCTCTCGGTATTCCGGCACAGGTAGTAATGAAATGGACGGGGCATAGTGACTATAAAGCCATGAAGCCTTATATTGACATAGCGGATGATATTAAGGCAAATGCCATGAACAAATTTAACCAACTATAAAAGTATCAATCAGTTTCATAGATTATCAGCTATTTGAATTATATTTGCGACAACAATAAACATTAGAATGGAAAATAACAGAGAATATCATATAGGAAGAACGGACTTTGACGCATTTGTTCACGCTGTCGGTTCGGAAATAGAACAGGCGCAAGTCCGGCTGATTACCGCAGCCAATGCGCAAATGCTGTTCCATTACTGGAAAATGGGCAACTATATCCTGTATCATCAGAACTTGCAAGGCTGGGGAAGCAAAATCATCAAGCAACTGGCAAAGGCTATCCGTTTCAATTATCCTGAAAAGAAAGGCTATTCGGAACGCAACCTTACCTATATGTGCCAATTCGCACGGTCATATCCGCTGAAGGTGCTACGAAGTTTCATTGATACGGATGCAAGATTGTCTGTTCCAAGCATACAGAATGTTACAGATGAAGTATTGAAACTAAACAACGGACAATTTACGCAGGAACTTACTGCGCAAATACAATCCGCTGATTGTCAGTCTTTAAAAATTACGCAGGAAGTTCCTGCGCAAATTCAGGATGTAGCGAAAACTGTTTCTGCCATTTACAGGATGGAGATTAGTGAGATAGAAAAGTTTTTCTTGACATCCCCTATTGCCAGAATAAACTGGGCAAGCCAAATGGTTATACTTGACAGTTCGTTGCCGTTAGGTGTGAGATATTGGTACATGAAACAGTCTGTAGAAATGGGCTGGAGCAGCAATGTGCTTAAAATACAAATTGAAACCAACCTATATAACAGACAAATCAGCAACAACAAGGTAAACAATTTCACAGCCACACTTCCGGCACCACAAAGCGACCTTGCCAATTATCTGTTGAAAGACCCGTATATATTTGATTTGGCAGGAGCGAAAGAAAAGGCAGATGAAAGGGACATAGAAGAACAGTTGGTAAAACACGTTACCCGTTATTTGTTGGAAATGGGTAATGGTTTTGCTTTCGTTGCCCGACAGAAGCATTTTCAAATTGGCAACAGCGATTTCTATGCCGACTTGATTTTATATTCAATCCCGCTACACGCATACATTGTAGTGGAACTAAAGGCTACCCCATTCAAACCGGAGTATGCAGGACAACTGAATTTCTACATTAATGTGGTGGATGACAAACTGAGGGGAAAGGATGATAACAAAACCATAGGGCTGTTGCTGTGCAAAGGGAAAGATGAGGTAGTAGCGCAATACGCCTTGACAGGCTACGACCAGCCGATAGGCATCAGTGATTACCAGTTGAGCAAGGCTATACCTGAGAATTTAAAATCAATTCTGCCAAGTATAGAAGAAGTAGAGGAAGAACTGACTTCCTTTCTTGATAAAGATAATAATCCTCAAAATTGAAGTCTATGGCAGGAGAAATAAACAAACTGATTCCCCTATACGGAGAACTCAACAGAATATATAATGATTGGATAACCAATTATGCATTTTCTTTTGATAAGCAAAAATTCATCACCGATTTTTACAGACAGCACAATGATACAAAGGCTTTTGAATCCGCTATCCTTGAACTGGTACTTGACAAGCAGAAAGAACAATACACATTGATTCTCAATAGTTTAAAAATCGAAATAGAAAAAAATATACGAGCTTATGAAACAAAACCGCTGAATGATGACATCATAAAGCGTGTGTGTTTTCACTACGCAGACAGGCGTAATTCTATAATAAAAGACCAGTTGGAGATTACAACCAAACTGCATAAGCCTTTGAATGATGCATACCATAGATATGATTTCATTGGTTTTCGAGAACATACGAATGAAGAAGAAATACTGGCTGAAAAGGAATATGAACGCTGCAAGGCTGAATACGACAAGGAAAAGAAAGAATTGGATAAACTCTATGAACTGCAAAAGCAAGACAGGAAAGAGGCTTTTCAATATACAGAAAACCTTTCCGGTGATGTTTACCGCCTAAGCCTTCTTTTTATGGAAGTCCTGAAAAAGTACCTTCTTGATGATAATGTGGAAGAGAAACAGCAGGAAGAACCAGCCAAACAAGATAAGGTGCAGGAAACTTCGAAAGAAGAACATGAATATTTTGACATGAAGTCGCTTTCGTCCATTCATGAAACCTGTGTCGGGGAACAGTTCGAAGCCATTACCATATCGGACTTCTATGCCAGTATAAATCTGCACCCCTGCAAGAACAGATTAAAGATCAAGGCAAGGGAAAAGATACGGGTGTGTTACCTGATATTCCTGATGAGCGAGAAACTATCCAAGCAATACAGGGATGAATGGCGAGACAAGATATTGAAACTACTGGATATTGACGAGAACTATTACAGGTCGAAGTACAAAGAACCCGTTTCCGATTTTCCAAGTGACAGCAACCAGAAATTCGCCAAAGAAATGAAATGTATATTTAATTTAAATAAGTAGTATTATTTATATCGTTAAGCTTATGTTGGAATTAATACAAGAAAATAATGTAATAATAGGCATAATTATAGGCATTATTACACTTTTTATCACAATGAGACAAATAATAATTTCAAATCAAAAGCATAGGATGGACAAAGAAGATTTTATATCCAAAAAGCCAAATTTCTCTGTTTATATAGAGAATTGCTATAGAATATCATATAATTCTTCAAAACACACACATGCTGTATTTTGTATTACGATAAAAAACAAATCTTCTTATAGAAATACAGTTCTACCCAAATTAGAAATAGATTACATAGAGAACGGTATTATAAGAACTATAAAATTATCACATGATAAAAACTTATTTCATAAAAAATACCACTCTCAAATTGAAAAATATGATAACAATATTCGACTAGAACCTAAGGATATAAAATATGGTTGGGTTATTTTTCAAATTCCAGAAATTTTAAAAAATAGACGCATTGAGAGATATAGAATAATTGTTCAAGATGTAGAGAATAACGTATCTAAAGCGGAAAGTTTATTAATCAAAGAGATTCATTATGATGATTAAAAAAATATCAACACCAATATATAATATCAATGAAGAAGGGTTATTTGCAAGTCGAGATTACGCAGATGGGCGATTAATACCTTCTATAGTAATCAGTTCTAAAGAAGATGATTATATAAAAGAAATCATTAAATTACATTCCAATATATCCATGGGAGATGTTGAAGTTCAGTGGGGTGGAACATTATCATCATTATTTAATGCCGATAGATGGATCTTAAATATAAGATTCTATAAACCTATAGATTATAATTTTAGCATTGTATTTTCTTTGAAGAATCATTATTCTATTATTGATGCCATTTTTCAATCAAAAGGCCTAAGAATCGCTTATGGACATAAAGGCGAAAAGGTTTCTCAAGTGAGTGACCATATTATAATAGAAATTCCTGATACTGGCATTAGTCCCAAATGGGAAAAAACATTAAGTAGAATCATTAAGAACAAGATGCGCAGATTGAAAATTCCAAGAAAAGAACTAGGTAAAGCAACGCAAGAACAAATAAACAAAATGAGAGAAATTTTAAATATTAGATTCAAACATAATCCTGATTGACCACATATTAAAAAGATTCATAAACAAACACGATTCTTTCTGCTAATCTGTGATATTCATTGATGTTTCACGAAAATTCCACTTTTACCACTCAAAATATTTTTTGAGTGGTATTTTTTCTATCTGATATTTAATGAGATAGCGCAATATCCTATTTATATCATCCACATCCTTACCACTTATAACCATACCTAATTTTGCATCGTTCGAGAACAGAAATAACAGCCAGTGCGCAGGGCTGATTGTTTAACGACTAAAAAGATTGGACGATGACAAATCTTCAAGAGTTATTATTAAAACCCGTCTGGCAGATGACAGGCGAAGAGTTCATATTCCTAAGCAAACACGCTTCCAACCAAACGGAAACGCAACCGCAACCCGTCACGGACACAGAAAGAAAGTATGTGTACGGAATACTTGGCATTGCCAAACTGTTCGGGTGCAGTCTGCCCACCGCCAACCGTATAAAGAAAAGCGGAAAGATTGACAAAGCCATTACGCAAATAGGGCGCAAGATTATCATTGATGCGGAACTTGCCCTTGAACTGGCCGGAAAGAAAACCGGAGGACGAAAATAATGGGAGGGGTACTTATGGATTATATGAAAGACAACAGGGAAATATCGGCAGAAGAAGCCGTAATCCTTTGGCAAGCCTCACGTTTGAGCCTGTCGAGAAGTTACGAGAAAGCCCCTGAGATTCTCAAAGTACATGGTTCCGTCATAGGAACATTGGGGAATTTCAGCGCATCCATCGGCAAAGCCAAAAGCAAAAAGACGTTCAATGTGTCGGCTATCGTAGCTGCCGCATTGAAGAACGGTACGGTATTACGGTATGTCGCTGAACTTCCGGAAGACAAACGGAAAATCCTTTATGTGGACACGGAACAGAGCCCTTATCATTGTCTGAAAGTCATGAAACGTATTTTACGGATGGCCGGGCTTCCCGATGACAGGGACAATGAGCATCTGGAATTTCTCGCTTTGAGGAAATACACGCCCGAACAGCGTATCAGGATTGTAGAACAGGCTATCTACAATACGCCTGACATAGCCCTTGTAATCATAGACGGCATCCGTGACATGGTATATGACATCAACAGTCCCGGTGAATCAACACGCATCATATCCAAACTGATGCAGTGGACGGACGACAGGCAGATACATATCCACACGATACTCCACCAGAACAAGGGCGATGAGAACGCGAGGGGGCATATCGGCACGGAACTGAACAACAAGGCTGAAACCGTCCTTCTTGTGGAAAAGGACAAGAGCAATGGAGAAATAAGCAATGTTTCAGCCATGCACATACGGGCAATGGACTTCGAGCCTTTCGCATTCCGCATCAACGACAATGCCTTGCCCGAACTCATGGAGGGTTACAAGCCCGAAGCCAAGAAACCGGGAAGACCGGAAGAGGAAAAATTCGACCCTTACAGGCATATCACCGAACAGCAGCACCGCATCGCACTGGAAGCAGTTTTCGGATTGAAAGAGGAATACGGCTACAAGGAGTTGGAAGATGCTTTAATCAAAAGCTATACGTCAATAGGTGTAAAGCTGAACCATCAAAAGGCGGTACCGCTCATCACCATGCTTCGCAACAAACGGATGATAGTGCAGGAGAACGGCAGGAAGTACACGTTCATGCCCGACTTCCACTATTAGCCCACACCTTGCAATCGCTTCACTTTATTCCGAGGGTCTATATATTAGGGATAAAGCGAAGTGGTTCGGAATGTGACAAAACCGCTTCACTTTATTACCGTACTCTATATATACGAAAATAAAGTAAAGTGATTATAAAGACCGTACTTCATAAAGAGGTACGGGCGAAAAGAGAAATAAACCAATTCAATTATCATTAAACCAATCGTTTTATGGATATACAGACAGCGAAACAAATCAAGATAGCAGATTATCTGCACAGTTTGGGCTTTTCTCCCGTCAAACAGCAGGGGATAAACCTGTGGTATAAATCACCTCTAAGGGAAGAAACGGAAGCCTCGTTCAAGGTAAATACCGAGCGCAATCAATGGTATGATTTTGCACTCGGCAAGGGTGGTAACATCATCGCACTGGCACAGGAACTCTACTGTTCCGAGCATGTGCCATATCTCCTGCAAAGAATCAAAGAACAGACGCCCAGCATTCGTCCCGTGTCTTTTTCTTTTGGCAAGCAATCATCTTCCGAGCCAAGTTTCCAACAGCTGGAGATTGTACCGCTTTCTTCTCCTGCCCTGCTCACCTATTTGCAGGAAAGGGGAATAAACATTGCACTGGCGAAAAAAGAATGCAGTGAAGCACATTTCACCCATCATGGCAAACGCTATTTCGCCATTGCCTTTCCCAACGTGTCGGGCGGATATGAAATCCGCAACCGCTATTTTAAAGGCTGCATCGCACCGAAAGAGATTTCCCATATCAGACAGTCGCGAACAGTAAGGGAAACGTGTTATGTGTTCGAGGGATTTATGGACTATCTTTCATTCCTTACTTTGAGATTGGAGAATTGCCCGAAATATCCCGAACTGGACAGGCAAGATTACATGGTGCTGAACTCCGTAGCCAATGTTTCCAAAGCTCTCTATCCTTTGGGGAGCTACGAGCGCATCCATTGTTTCTTTGACAATGACAGTGCAGGGATGGAAGCACTCCAACAAATACGTGTGGAATACGGCAGGGACTTATACATCCGTGATGCTTCGCAGACCTACAGCGGATGCAAGGACTTGAACGAATACTTACAGAAACAGACTGAAAGAAAGAGGCAAGCCCAGTCTGCAAAGGAGACGCACAGCCGACCACCGAAAAAGAAAAACGGCTTTCGGTTATAGCCCACTATAACTACACGCTTCGCTTTCGTAGTTGTGGGCTCTCCCGAGGGGATTAGGGCTTTGCCCTAATGACCCACTCAGGGCGTTTCTCCCCTGAGAACCCAGACCAAAGAGTGACCCTCTCTTTGGAAACTCCGCTTATGGGTTGCATCCCTAAGAACCCCTCTGCGAAAGCGAACAAAGTAATCTGTCGTAAACAATAAATCTGAATAGTAATATGGCAATAAAATCAAGCATACATATCAAACCTTGCAACACCAAATCAAGTGAGGCTCACAATCGAAGGACTGCCGAGTATATGCGTAATATCGGAGAGTCCAAAATCTACATCGTGCCTGAACTATCCGCTGACAACGAGCAATGGATAAACCCGGACTTCGGCAATCCGAATTTACAGACACATTACGACAATATCAAACGAATGGTAAAGGAAAAGACAGGTCGTGCCATGCAGGAGAAAGAGCGTGAGCGAAAAGGCAAGAACGGCAAGATTATCAAAGTGGCAGGATGCTCGCCAATCCGTGAGGGTGTGTTGCTCATCAAACCGGACACCATACTGGCAGACGTGAAGAAATTTGGCGAGGAATGCCAAAGACGCTGGGGCATCGCTCCGCTTCAAATCTTTCTGCACAAAGATGAAGGGCATTGGCTGAACGGACAGCCCGAAGCCGAAGATAGGGAGAGTTTCCTAATTGGTGGGAAGTGGTTCAAACCTAATTATCACGCTCATATCGTTTTCGATTGGATGAACCACGATACAGGAAAGAGCCGAAAGCTCAATGACAACGATATGATGGAAATGCAAACTTTGGCATCCGATATTCTCCTGATGAAGCGTGGACAATCAAAGGCTGTTACAGGCAAGGAACATTTGGAACGAAACGATTTCATCATTGAGAAACAGAAAGCCGAACTGCAACGTATAGATGAAACCAAGCGATACAAGGAACAACAGGTAAGTCTTGCCGAACAGGAACTCAAACAGGTAAAATCGGAAATACGCACGGACAAACTCAAAAGCGTAGCCACTGATGCTGCCACTGCCATAGCAAGCGGAGTTGGTTCTCTTTTCGGAAGTGGAAAGTTGAAAGAACTGGAACAAGCCAACGAGAAATTGCGTCAGGAAGTGGTCAAGCGCAATAAGGGCATTGACGAACTAAAAGCCAAGATGCAACAAATACAGGAACAGCACGGCAAACAAATACGCAATCTTCAAGGAATACATAACCAAGAACTTGAAGCCAAAGACAGGGAAATATCAAGACTGAACACCTTGCTTGAAAAGGCATTCAACTGGTTTCCGATGCTCAAAGAAATGTTGAGAATGGAAAAACTGTGCACAGTCATTGGATTTACCAAAGATATGATAGATTGTCTTTTGACAAAGAAAGAAGCCATCAGATGTAATGGAAAAATCTATTCCGAAGAGCACAGACGAAAGTTTGACATCAAGAACGATATTTTCAAGGTAGAGAAAAGTCCAACCGATAGCAGTAAACTTGTGCTAACCATAAACAAGAAACCAATTGGAGATTGGTTCAAGGAACAAATGGAAAAATTATGGCAAAGTTTACGTCACACGACAGAAGAACCAAGAAAAAATAGAGGGCTCAAGATGTAATCTTGATAATATTTGACTATATCTCAATAAAATTCACTAACTTTGTAAACGGATTGAGCCAACTCTCTCCAAGACATATTAGAAAAGAAAGAAGCGTTATGCTTATCTTGTAGTTTGAAAACCTGAGAAACTTTCAAAATGAGATACAAGGAGAGCGTAGTGGTTCTCACGCTATAGCGTGGGCTACTATATCCATATCTGTATCTCAGGTTTTCTCAGGACCTTCAAACTAAGACGTGGCATAGTCAGCACCACGCTTCGTGATTTAATAAAATGACGTTCTCCGTGGGGCTGGGGAGAACATTGACAAAAAATCAATTCTATGTTTTCTACTATTTGTTTAATCATTTCAATCATTTGTTTCATTTCAGTATATGGATGTCACATGACGTTGAAAAATGGTGATCCGTTATCTTATGCCGGATATCTTTCGTCCCCATTATTATCTTCTATACCTTGGATTAGTGGGTTTATTCTAGCGGTAATACCCGAATGTTTAATTTTTAATGTAACTTGGTATTGGATGTTTCTCATAAACATAGCAGGCATTTATATTTTAGGACCAATCATAACTAAATTCTTTTTAGTACGAATAAGTGGTAAGGGCTTGGGGATGGATGCTTTTATCGCTCTAATAATAGGTATAATAACTCTTATTTTGGGACTTATATTTCGCTCTTAAATCAAATTCATACAAAGGTCATGAAAGCTATACAAGTTATCTTAATTTTGGCATTATTATTATGCCTATTCCCAATGCCTTATGGATATTTCATTTTAGTTAGATATTTGGCTACAGTTGTTTTTACAATAATGGCATACCATCATTACAAACAACAAAACAATACGACAACTTACTTATGGGTGTGTCTAGCCTTATTATTTCAACCATTTTTTAAGATTACATTGGGGCGAGAAATTTGGAGTGTAGTAGATATAGTTGTTGCTATCATACTAGTCATAATATTGTGGAAAGAAAGGAAAGCAACTGATAAAGCTAGCGCTTTGAAAGGAGTAATGCAAGAAATAAACAAGAACCTATTTCCCGGAGGAACAAAACAAATTGAAAAAGAGACTCAATTACTACAAACTTCATTGCATGAAAAGTATTCTTTTGAGGATGTAAAGAATACATTACTATATATATCTTCTATTTTTTTATTATCAACAGACAAAAGTCAGGATGGAATTGTTTCACGCGTATTAAAACGTCCACAGAATAGCCTTGACCGCTCATCCATCATTGTGATATATCAGTTCGTAGCCAAAAAAGCAATGGGAAAGAATAAGAAAACAAACGATTCTGAGCTGCAATATATCCTTAATTTTATAAACGGCAACATCAATAATGGATGTACCGAAAACGAGATACCTAACGGATATGGTGAGTTCGGATTAACAAAAACTAATCCAGTACCAGTAAAAGGAATCTTAGCCAATGAAGCCTACCTATCCCAATTGCGTACATTAAAAGGTGACGAACTACGTTGGAACAGATTAGGATCAACACACGCACCCAATATTGATTCTCCTATTGATATTTACCGCATTACAACCAAAGACGGAATAGACATGGGACATATTTATATTAATCCATATCAGAATCACACATCAACAAAAGCTCCGAAAGGTTTTATACATATAGGTACAGGCTATTCACAATCACCTCTTCCAATCTGTTACCAACAAATTTATAGTAAAAATTTAGCTATTGATGACATTAGAGATAAACAAGGAAATTTGCTAACATCAATATCGATGCGACAGATAATACCTTTACTAATAAAATATAATGATGGCAAAACCAATGATTTAATAGAAAAAGCAAAGAATGAATATTTAGTTTTAATAAAACAAGGTTATCCTGATGCTTACAATAATCTCGCCATAATTGATGACTTCCACAACGGTGGCAATAAAACTATATTCCAAAAAGGAGTAGAAGCAGGAAGTCTGAACGCCTGTTTTAATCTTTCCATAGTAGAAGATTATGAAGAAGGCTTTGCTTGGAATAAAAAAGCTATAACTTGGATAAAAGAACCAACAAGTGAAATAGAAATAGTTCTAATTATAAATATGGCCATTCGCTACCACTTCGGGTATGGTTGTACTGCAAATCTATCTAAAGCCAAAGAGCTATACAATAAAGCACTGTATTGGAATAGCAATATTGCAGAAAATAATTTGGGAGCTATTTTCATGAAAGAAGGTAATTTAGAACAAGCAAAACGATTGTTTAATCGAGCTATCGCAGAAAAAAGCCATTATCGTCATGGAATTGATGTTTACGAAGTTATTTCAATGGCTCAACAAAATTTGCAGCTCATATAAAATAAGCAGATGAGAATGTTATTAATCCTAATACTATCCCTAATACAACTGCCTTGTGTAATTGAGGGGTGGATTTCATATTTTCTAAATTGCATAGTCAAGCTAATCTCTGACATCATCTTCTTATTGGCTATTATTTCATTCGTCTGGTGGCCATTAGATATGTTATGCGGAGCATTATGGGCTGGATGTGAATGCCTTAAGCAAAAACTTTTTTCACGAAATATAAAATTTAGTGATGCATTGATATTATATACTCAACTATTTCCCACTATTTAAATACTAATCATATGAAATTTTTTAATTTGATTTTTAGTTCTAAAAACAAGCTCCGAATCTCTAAAAAGCAAACTTCTGCTCAGACTATATCTCCTATAGAAAAACGGACAAAACAGACGGAAGATTACTCATCAGAAGAAATGATTCAGAATGCATCCGATTGGACGAATTATTTTCTTCAAACAGCTCCTCAGTTAGACAATGGAGTATACCAGAAAGATGAAATTTATATGTTTTGCTGTTGGATATTATTAGATTATGGTGTAAATCATGGCTATTTAGACAAGCATTCTAATAGAGACAGTTTCTATTCTACCATTTATCAAGCAGTACGTAACACCGGCAAATACAGTCAATCAAATTCAGAACAATTTATGTTTAGAGTTGACCAATACAAATGGCAGATTAAAGAAATGTTAAAATGTGATTATCCGAGAACTAAAATATTTTTTCCTGAAACTCTTTACGCTAGATTTGTAAAAATTGATTTCAAGCATTATACCCCAACTTTTGGGGAAATTGATGATTCTCTTATTCTATTCAGTGAATTTTTAGCGTCTTTTTGGAATCAAATCAATAGTGAACTAATGAAAAGATATCCCACTAAGAAATAAATAATTAAATTTAAGCTTGGTAATATAAATGGTAACCATAGTGGTGAGGATACACCTCTAGCCATTCCGAACAGAGAAGTTAAGCTCACTTACGCCAATGGTACTGCATCATTGTGGAAGAGTAGGAAGTTGCCAAAGATTCTTACTTTATTAACATTTAAATTTTAGTAATATGACGTTTAAAGAATTAATTTAGAAGGGGTCTTCATGGATAAAGAAGACCCCAAGTAGATTGGAAGTTTGTATTCTGACAGTATTGATGAATATTACACTGGCGATAGGTCACTATCACTAGTTTCAACAATGTCCAAGTTAGTAGCAAGCGGAACAAGTGATATCAACTATATGTGCTATCGAAAAAACACTTTGTGAATATAATGAAGGTAAAACCGTAGAATACAAACCTAAAAGGAAAAGGTAATTCCGTATCCTAACGATGGAAAACGTGAAATAACCCAATTGGGAGGATTCGCTCCTCCCAATTGCTTTTTATTACCCTTCTAAGCATAAGATATTATCGAAAAAAGACTTCAAGCCTTAAATAAAATAAAAACACCCAATTTTACATTCTTGGGTGTAAAATTGGGTGTTTGTTTTGCAATTTGCTGATTTTCAGCATTTATTGCGGAGAGACAGGGATTCGAACCCCGGGAACCTCTCGGTTCAACGGTTTTCAAGACCGCCGCAATCGACCACTCTGCCATCTTTCCAATATGTTTTGCGATCAAACGTTTCGTTTAATTGCTTTGCAAAGGTAGTCATTCTTTTGGAATATACAAGAGTCTTATGCGCTTTTTTTCTTTTTGTTTATTCTTTTCTTTTAAGAATAGAATGTGTGGGAATCCCCTTTTTATTGCTATTTTTGTAGCAAATAATTTATCAATCAAGTAAAAGGTTTCTATATGAGAAAGTTGAAAAGTTTATGGCTGGTTTCGGTTGTGCTGCTATTAGTAAGCTGCTCGATGTCCGCTAAATCAGATAAATCAAGTGAGGCTGGTACCGCCTCCAAGGGAGAGGTCGTTACTTTGAACAAGGCAGAGTTCCTGCAAAAGGTATTCAATTACGAGAAGAACGCTACGAAATGGGTATATGAAGGTGATAAGCCTTGTATCATCGATTTTTATGCGGACTGGTGTGGTCCCTGCAAGCAAGTGGCTCCTATTTTAAGGGATTTGGCTATCCTGTATAAGAATGATATCGTAGTTTATAAGGTAAATGTGGATAAGGAAAAGGAGTTGGCTGCCGCTTTCGGCATACAAAGTATTCCTACGTTCTTGTTTATCCCTAAGGAAGGACAGCCTCAGATATCGATGGGAGCTCTTCCCCGTGAGGAGTTTGTGAAACAGATCGATACTTTCTTGTTGAAGAAGAAGTAACACGACTTAGTTAATCATCATTTATAGATCGGAAAGCCGTAGAATTTTAGATTTTACGGCTTTTTTAATTGGGAGGGATGCTTTATGAAAGTAGGAATTATCAGATGTATGCAAACAGAGGATTTTTGCCCCGGTACTACTGATTTTAGGATGATCCGTGAGAAAAAGGGAGCCTTTGAGGGTGTAGAGGAAGATATTGAGATCATTGGGTTTATCAATTGCGGAGGTTGTCCCGGAAAAAAGGCCGTATTAAGGGCGAGGGAGTTGGTGAATAGAGGGGCGGATAGTATCGCTTTTGCTTCCTGTATCCAAAAAGGGACGCCGATAGGTTATGCCTGTCCTTTCGCCAAAAGGATGAAGGATGTTATCCAGAACGATTTAGGCGATGGCATCCGGCTGATCGATTATACGCATTAGGAAGATCCGGTAGCTGGTGGAAAAGGCATAAAAAAAGAGGGCATTGAAAAATGTCCTCTTTTTTATTTTGGCATCGCACGAATTATTCAGCGCTTTCAGTTGCCGGAGCTTCTTCAGCGGGAGCCGCTGCGGCTGCTTCCTCAGCTTGCTTAGCAGCTTCAGCTGCTGCCAATTCTGCTTTCTTTTTAGCTACGATTTCTGCTTTTGCCTTATTAGCTTCCTTCTCAGCCTCAAGACGTGCTTTAGCTTCTGCTCTAGCTGCTTCGCTGTCTTTTTCTTTGATAGCTTGTACGGAAGCTTGTTTGTTCTTCAACCAAGCTTGGAATTTCTCCTCAGCTGCGGCTTCGTCGAACGCACCCTTCTTAACACCTTCCAATAAATGCTTTTTCAAGCAAACGCCTTCGCGAGAAAGGATGTTACGAGTTGTGTCTGTAGGTTGAGCACCTACTTGTAACCAATACAAAGCTCTTTCGAAGTTCAAATCTACTGTAGCAGGATTAGTGTTCGGATTATAAGAACCTATCCTTTCAATAAATCTTCCATCACGTGGAGCCCTGCTGTCTGCGATCACGATTTGGTAGAAGGCGTAACCTTTACGACCGTGTCTTTGCAATCTAATTTTTGTTGCCATGTTTGAATAATTAATTTAAGCTGTTTGTATTAGCGGGTGCAAAGATAGGAGTTTCTGTTTATAAAACAAGCGTTTTGTTGGAAAATATGTGGATGCTTCTGCTTTTTTTAAAGGTAGTTTAAGGGATTAGTCCCTTATGCAATTGGTTGCCGACACCGTCGGCAATAATGCTGACGCTGTCGGAAATATTGCTGACGGCGTCGAAAATACTGTCGACGGCGTCGGTAACCAATTTCTTCCTAGTCTTGCCCCGGAAAGATCGTATGAAATCTCCTGTACATCCCTAATGAAAGGGATTTTTCTTATCTTCGCGGCTTCATTATATTAATGTATTAAAATAAACATATGATTTCAGTTGACGGACTAACAGTAGAGTTTGGTGGAAGCGCCCTTTTCTCGGATGTTTCTTTTGTGATTAACGAGAAAGATCGTATCGCCTTGATGGGTAAGAACGGTGCCGGTAAATCTACCTTGTTGAAGATATTGGCTGGCGTGCGGGAGCCAAGCCGTGGAAAAGTGTCCGCCCCTAAAGATACCGTGATCGCTTATTTGCCGCAGCATTTGATGACGGAGGATGGCCGTACCGTTTTCGAGGAGACGGCGCAGGCTTTCGCCCATCTGCACGAGATGGAGGCGGAGATCGCCGAATTGAATAAGCAACTGGAGACTCGTACGGACTATGAGTCGGATGGTTATATGGAGCTGATCGAGCGGGTCTCTACCTTGAGCGAGAAATTCTATTCCATAGAGGAGATCAATTACGACGCCGATATAGAGAAAACCTTGTTGGGACTGGGTTTCAAACGGGAGGATTTCGACCGGCAAACCAGTGAATTCAGCGGTGGCTGGCGTATGCGTATCGAGTTGGCGAAACTACTGTTGAAGAAACCGGATGTCCTTTTGCTGGACGAGCCGACGAATCACTTGGATATCGAGTCTATCCAGTGGTTGGAGGATTTCTTGATCGATAACGGTCAGGCCGTAGTGGTGATCAGCCACGACCGTGCGTTCGTGGATCATATCACGACTCGTACGATCGAGGTGACGATGGGCCGGATTTATGATTATAAGGTAAACTATAGCCAATACTTGCAATTACGGAAGGAACGTCGTGAGCAACAACAGAAGGCTTATGACGAGCAACAGAAGATGATCGCCGAGACGAGAGAGTTCATCGAGCGTTTCAAGGGCACGTACTCCAAGACCTTGCAGGTGCAGAGCCGTGTGAAGATGCTGGAGAAACTGGAGATCTTGGAGGTGGATGAGGAAGATACCTCGGCTTTGCGCTTGAAGTTCCCGCCTTCGCCCCGTTCGGGCTCTTATCCGGTGACGATCGAGAATGTCTCGAAAGCGTATGGCGATCATACGGTTTTCCGAAACGCTAATCTGATGATCGAGCGAGGGGATAAGATCGCTTTCGTCGGGAAGAATGGCGAGGGTAAGTCTACCTTGGTGAAGTGTATCATGAAAGAGATCGAGCATGAGGGGACGTTGACGCTGGGGCATAACGTGATGATCGGTTATTTCGCCCAGAACCAAGCCTCCCTGCTGGATGAGAATCTTACGGTTTTCCAGACGATAGACGATGTGGCGCAAGGTGATATCCGTAATAAGATCAAGGATCTGCTGGGTGCGTTCATGTTTGGCGGCGAGAACTCGGCGAAGAAGGTGAAGGTGCTTTCCGGTGGTGAGCGTACACGTCTGGCTATGATTAAGCTATTATTGGAGCCTGTGAACTTGCTGATTCTGGATGAGCCGACAAACCATCTGGATATGAAGACGAAGGATATCTTGAAGCAGGCGTTGCTTGACTTTGACGGGACGTTGATCGTCGTATCCCACGACCGTGATTTCTTGGATGGGCTGGTCTCTAAGGTCTATGAGTTCGGAAACCAAAAAGTGACGGAGCATTTGGAAGGCATCTATGAGTTTATGCAGCGCAAGAAGATGGAGAATCTGCGTGAGCTTGAGCGGAAGAATTAAATCCTCCACCCAAGCGTCAGCATAATATCATACGTGGAGCTATCTATATCTTTATGATACTTATAATGGGTACGGCGGGAGAAATAACGATTTCGCAACGCAATATTCCATTTATGCTTGGACATATAGGCTAAGGTGGTGGAAAATACCGTTAAACGTGCGTTGCCGGCATCGCCTTGTACGTTTAACTTTGTAGGATCCACCGCGTTCCAGTCTATATCCGGCTCGTATCCTTTCCATGTGAAGATATGGTAGTTCTCCAAATCGATCAAGAACGCCCAGCGTTTATCGTAGGCCAATCCGGTAAACGCTTTCACGCTATAACCGCTTCCCAGATTATAATCTCTCTCTTCCAGCCGGAGGTAATCGGAGATGCTTGCGCCCAAGGCGACTCCTGTTCCGTATAATTCGGCGTAAACATCTACCTTATTGTCCGGCGTGCCTCTTTTGTAATAGATCAATCCACCACCGACCGCCGCCGCTTCCGATATGCGGTAGGGAGCTACCGTTTGGGAACTATTGGATTTTAACTCGGAATCATAGTAGTCGAAATGCTGAAAGATTCCAGCGGCCAGACTACGAGGGCCTTTACTCCAGACCTGTTTCCCCCAGATAGCCCCAACGGCATTGACTTGGCTGATGAGCGGCTGGCTCGAAAAGAAATCGAACCCGGCCTTCAACTGAAACCATTCATAGGGCGAATAGAAGTCATCATTGAAAGGATCTCCATAATCCAACCTGAAGGATACGTGCATGCTCGTAGTGCCATGCTTGGAGCCTTCCTGCTCGGCAAGGAAGCGAGGGCCGACACCCACGATGAAGTTTACGGGAACCGAGGTGTAGACACGCCCCTTGGAGCTGCTGTGTCTCCAAGCTTCTCCCGTGATGATACGATTGATCGCCCGCATCGGAGATATCAAACCGGATAAGATCTCCCGTCCCACACGTTCCGCCCCGTGGGAGCGGTTGTCGATGAATAAGTCGGAGAGCCGGTAGGTAATCTCACCTAATTCTATACCGCCGAAAGAGGTGGCAAGCATGTCATTGATGGAGGGCGGTTCCGTTTCCATAAAGAATTCCCACATTAGGCTGCCTCCCGCCGCGAATGGAATGGATTGCCAGAAATTCAGTCCGTTGCTACGGGCTGCGTTGAAATATAACGATCCGTGATAGGGATGGGCCACCAGATTGGTAGAGAACTTATCCGTGTCCCAAACAGGCCCCGTCTTGAAGTTTTGCTTAATCGTATGTCCGTTTATCTTCGCGAAATCCTCGTTCATTAAGAAACGGTCGAAAGTCCAGACGGCCATGTTCATTCCGAATACCTCGCTTGCTGCCAACCAAGGGCGGCGTGGAATGAAAAGGGCTGTGTCGCTCACGTAATTGCGGGCATCCATCTGAGGGAAGTGTTGCCCCCACATCCATTGGCTGGATAGCAGACAGATCAACCCGATCAACATGCATTTTTTCATCCTCATCTAACTCAATTCTCTTTTGTGAATAAAAATCAATAGGTTACGGTTATAACCACTCCGCAAACTTATATATAATAAACATTAAGGGATTCGTTTGGTTTAAATTATTGTTAGGTATTCTTTCTATAAATGCTGTTATTTGCGAACTATTCCGTATTTTTGCGAAAAAAAACAAAATGATAGATTTTATCACCTTTTGTGACTATACGGGGACCTTTGCGTTTGCCATAAGTGGCATAAGATTGGCTTCTGCGAAACAATTTGATTGGTTTGGCGCCTATGTGGTGGGTGTCGTGACCGCTGTAGGAGGAGGTACGATTCGTGATATTTTATTGAACGCGGTGCCTTTTTGGATGGAACAAGCCTCTTATTTGGTTGTCTCGGCCTTGGCTTTGTTGTTCGTTATCGCTTTCCGAAAATACGTGATCCGTTTGAACAATACATTTTTTATATTCGATGCTATCGGATTGGGGTTGTTTGTGGTGGTAGGTATCGCCAAGACCTTGGATTTCGGGTTCCCCATGTGGGTGGCGATCGTGATGGGAACCATAACCGGCTCGTTTGGCGGTATGATGAGGGATATATTGATTAATGAGGAACCTTTGATATTCCGGAAAGATATTTATGCGTTGGCTTGTGTCTTTGGCGGTTTGATATATTATATATGTATGCAAACTTCTATGTCGGCGGCGATGATACAGTTCGTATCGGCGTTGAGCGTGTTCCTCGCACGTATAATCGCCGTAAAATATCATATAAGTGTTCCGGTGTTGAAAGGAGAAGAATAATTTATTAACTTTGCATAATTATATGGACATGCATACTCAACAAGAAAAGGCTTCCATCCTGTTGATATATACGGGTGGGACGATAGGTATGATCGAGAATCCGGAGACTGGAGTGTTAGAGTCGTTTAATTTCCAGCATTTGAAGGACAATATGCCGGAGTTGAAGAAACTGGGGTATTCGGTGGCCACGATACAGTTCGATCCTCCGATGGACTCCTCGGAGATGGGGCCGGACTCGTGGATGAAGATCGTGAAAATCATCGCCGATAATTATCAGAAATACGACGGCTTTGTGGTACTGCATGGCACGGATACAATGTCGTATACGGCATCGGCATTGAGTTTTATGCTCGAGAACCTGAGTAAGCCGGTGATCCTTACGGGATCGCAATTACCGATCGGGATGTTGCGTACCGATGGGAAGGAGAACTTGATTACGGCGATCGAGATAGCGGCCGCCAAGGAGAACGGCTTACCGTTGGTCCCGGAGGTCTGTATCTTTTTTGAGAATGATTTATTGAGGGGGAATCGTACGAGTAAGATAAACGCAGATAATTTTAATGCGTTCCGTTCGTACAATTACCCGGCTTTGGCTCATGCGGGTATCTATATCAAGTATGATCTGCCGCAGGTATATCATCCGGTATCGCGTAAGCCGCTGAAGCCGCATTATTTGTTGGACCGAAATATCGCTATACTCAAACTATTCCCCGGAATTTCTCCGCAAGTAGTGGAAAGTATCCTGAATATCCCGGGTCTGAAAGGCGTGGTGATGGAAACATTCGGAAGCGGAAACGCTCCGTGCGAGGAATGGTTCTTGAATATGTTGAAGGAGGCTGTAGACCGTGGTATCGTCATCGTGAATGTTACTCAGTGTAGGGCCGGAAGTGTGGAGATGCACCGTTATGAGACGGGGCACAAATTGTTGGAGGCAGGCGTGACGAGCGGCTTCGATAGTACGACGGAGAGCGCCGTGACGAAGCTAATGTTCCTCTTCGGCCATGGGCTGACACCCGACGAGGTGAAGGAGCATATGAACTGCTCGTTGATCGGGGAGGTATCGATCCCTGAGACGTTCCGCCCCTAGTGTATACTATGTAAAACAGAAAAAAAGCAGTGTTGCGGAATAGGAGAGTATGAAACTATCATTTCTGAGTTTAGCGAGTGGGAGCAGTGGGAACTGCTATTATTTGGGGACTTCGGAATTCGGTATGCTGATTGACGCAGGTATCGGAATCCGGACCATAAAGAAAGTATTGAAGGACCGGTCGATCGATTTTACCAAGATCGTGGCCGTGTTGATTACCCACGATCATGCGGATCATATCAAGACGGTCGGGTATTTGGGCGAGAAGCTTTGCATTCCTGTCTATGCGACAGCCGACGTGCACCGGGGGATTGATAAGAGCCGGTATGTGGAGGAGACCTTATGTGTCTCCCGCAAGGTTATAGAAAAAGAAGTTCCATTCCTTATCCGTGATTTCCGTATCACGGCTTTCGAGGTGCCTCACGATAGTACTGATAATGTGGGGTACCATATCGAGTATGGTAATCATAAATTCACTTTCGCTACCGACGTAGGCCATATCACGGACACGGTGGGGAAATATATCTGCATGGCGAACCATTTAATATTGGAAGCGAACTATGACGAGGAGATGCTTCGTTTCGGTACATATCCCGCTTTCTTGAAAGAGCGGGTGGCGAGCCCCACCGGGCATTTGAGTAACAGGGAGGCTGCAGAGTTCTTGGCGACCCATTATAATACCGGTTTGAAGAATATCTGGCTTTGCCATCTCAGCCGGGACAATAACCATCCCGAACTGGCCTATAAGACAGTGGATATACGTCTTTTCCAAGAGGGCATAAGGGTAGGGAAAGATGTCTCATTGGTAGCGTTGAAGCGGACTACACCCTCGGATATTTACGAGTTTGATTAAAATTTTAAGAAAAAAAGTAGTCGAAAAGTTTGCGGGGAAAAATAAAACCTCTATCTTTGCACCCGCAATCGAGAAACAAACGGTGGTTTGAAAAAGTAACGATAGCAAAACAGAATGACTTGGTAGCTCAGTTGGTAGAGCAAATGACTCTTAATCATTGGGTCGAGGGT
>ERZ1036470.299-NODE-299-length-25854-cov-4.481569_pt1 | contig 25854 bp, 28 predicted proteins | sample MGYA00514232_ERZ1036470 | MGnify/ENA primary metagenome ERZ1036470 (study PRJEB33795, sample SAMN09464898) | human gut metagenome | isolation source: Bloodstream | host: Homo sapiens | place: USA: Stanford, California | collected 2016-02 ... | reverse complement strand
AGTATACACTATGTAGAATGAGTGAAAAAGTTTTCACTCATTTTTAATAGCTCCATATCCATAAATAAATATGCTGTTGATTTCATAATTTCTTTGCCGGCATTCATCATTGATGGAATTACCTTCGATCGTATAAACAATATTATTCTCAACACGCTCTACAATTCCGACATGATCACTGACATCATCATTTTCCCAATCAAAAAAGATGATATCGCCGGGCTGAGGAATACTGCCTCTTGGTTTCCATTGACGATGTTCTTTGAACCACTGAATGCCTGTTGGACAATACGCAAATTTAGGCACAGAACCATTCTCAATCAATCCAGCTTCATTCATGACCCAGCTGACAAAGCAGGCGCACCATTCTACACGGTTGTTGAATCCATACCAGCTCCAGTATGGTCGTCCTCCGATATTTCCTATCTGTGATTGTGCAATCTGGACAACGTTATTGCTGCCTATATGATAATATTGCATGACATGAACGACATAGAGTGGATCGCCATAGACATCGGTCTTGAGCTCTGCTTTTTTCTGGTCTGAAAAGACTTTGGCATTTGCTCGTGTATAACCTCCAAAATTTGTATTCGCCCATTCTATATAACCTTTGCCATAGTTATATGCCTGTAATGCAAGAGATAATCGTTTGATGTCGGTGGGGTCTTTGACTTTCGCAAGTTTGATATTCTCCGATAAATAGTGAATACCTACCTGAATGGAATAGGTGGGATCTGTAATTCCGTTTGGCTTCTTTGGATATTTCTCATTATACTCACATTCACTCGATTGCATAGGGTCATTTCCTTTGCCAGCACTTTCCTGCATCATCACCGCATTGATCACACCGATGTAATCCTCCAGCTCATACTCCTTTGCATATTTGGCGACGGTATCCGAATATGCAAGCACCTCAGGGCTGACAGGCAATATGGCACTATTGACACTGCTGTCATCTGATAAGGCAGAGAATATGCCAAGAAATAGAGATATAACAACTAAGAGTATCAATGCACCGCCAATACCAATGATATTATGAATGCTTGTGGCTGCGACCTTCACAACCTTAAACGTATTCTTGATACCATTGCCAATATGATGGATACCTTTTTTCATTCTTGATGACCCTTGTGTTTCCTTGAGCTTCATCTTATGCTTTTTCATATGGAAAAACTTCATCTGTTTTTGATAATCATTTCCATTCACTGAACGAAAGAGAACCTTTTTTGAACCTGTTTCTTTGGTCTTAATTTTAACGGATTTCTTTTCTGTAGATTTTATAGTCTTCGATTTTGTATCACCCGTTTTTAATCGTTGCGCACAATTGGACGAGCTTTCCTTATCCTTGATCCTGATATGATTAGGATCATCACTTATCTTTTCCTTAATACCCACATTCTTTTCTTTGATATCTGCTTCCTTCTTAGAAGATTCTGTATCCATTACCGGCTGTTCTTTAATTCTTGCTATTTTATCTCGTATCTTTTTGGTATACTGCTTAGCCATATAGGCACTTTCAACCGCTGTTTTCTTTTCTCGCCCAACTACGGTAGCAGTTGCCTTTTTAGTAGGATCGCTATGATCTACTGTGTCCTGCTGATTCGGCTCAGGCTTCTTTTTAACATCTTTTTGCTTTGCATGATGTTCAAAGACATCCTGCTTGTTCAGCGTATGGATATCACGCTTAGTTTCTTTGACTTTGATATCTTTCATAAACTATCGTGTATCATGACGAATAGAACTTTTACTCATGGTGTGGCAGTATTCCGGATATTTTAGTTTAAGCGCTTCAAAGAAATAGGGTGCTGAGTCACAACAGAATAAATCATATGGTGTAGTAGGCATTGATTCATTATAAAAACCGTTCCACATGTTAAAAGCAAAGAGAGTTGTTTTCAAAGAACCACTTGTCTGCCATGCTTCATTTAAACCATCCGGCTTGATTCGATCGTGATTGAAATCAAAGACATCATGGATATGTTTTCTCGTATCTGGATTGATACCTAGTGTATAAAATAGTGCTTTGTGGTAACTGTCCTCTCTTTTGACATTGTTCATACACTGTAAGAAAAATCGTTTATGTTCTGAATCTGCAAATTGCATAATAAGCACTTCCTTTCATAGTTGTCAAATTTGTCATTAAAAAAATCGCACATTGGTCTATAGGATTAAGAACACCTATAATGAGTGCGAAAGGTGGAGTAGACATGGATAAATTTTTAAAATCATTTTATGATGAACATTTTGCAAGCAGAGAAATCAACAACATAGCAAATACTGCTGAATACAAAAACGCTCTGAGAAACAGGAACAGATATTAAAACAAATACATATCGCTTTACGTAAGGTTCTTCCGGCAAATGAATCGATTGGATTGCTCAATGATTATAATGATGCAATGTTTCATCTTCTGGCTCTATATCAGTATGAAGATTTTAGATACCATTTTCTTTCCAGTATCCAGCTTGGATTAGCGCTAGAACAGATGAAGCAAACCAATACCACAGTTGAAGAAATCATGTCCTTATTACAGCATCTAAAAGAAGATAACTCCTGACAATCAATATCAGGAGTTGTTTTTTTATCTGCTATTTTCTTTAGGCAGCACTTTTTCAAGAAACTTCGCATCATTAGCCTTGTTATTCTCGATCTGCTTTAAATCTTTCTTTACAGAGGTCTTGCCCATATTATCTAGTTTTTTATATGTGGACACCATTTTTTGATGCAGTCCTTCGATTTTATGAAACAGACTTGTACCAGCACGCTGTAGCACACTCAGCTTTTGTACATCATTCGGATAAGGTATCGCATCTTTGCCCATCATGATGCGCCCGATATTCTTGAAGTTATGCTTGATGTTTCTGGATTGTGCAGTAATCTCTGCCACTTTACCATTGAACGTTCTTACAACACCATTCGTAAATGCAAGTGAACGACCAATATGCTGTAGTGCCTGCTTCACGTGCAGTGTATCTACCGTTTTTATGACTGCATGTTTACCCTTGCTTTTGAAGTCATCTAAAGACTGCTTAACGGCTGCTTTGAAGTTGTCTTTGGTATCGTTGAGTAATTCCTTTGTATGCTTTAACGCATGATCCAGCTTATCGGTAATCATAGATAAACGGGTACGTGTTTCCGGATTCTGCAAGGTCTGTATCGTTTCTTTCAGACTTGCGACTTCCTCGATCAATTCCGTAAATTTCTGTTCCATCGTATCCAGATAATCCAGCAGTTCTTTTGTTTCGTTGACTTCTTTCATCTTGCCTCCCTGAAAGAGAGCTTCCAGATATTCTTTTATGACTGGATCATCTCTCATGGATACTGCAGGTAATTGTTTTTCCATATGTGATTACACATCCTCTCTGTCTTTTGGTTTTGTGGTCATAAGTTGATATAATTTTGTATCTCGTGGAAATTTATTGATAAAAGGAACAAGGGAACCACCATACTTGATAAGTCCTGAGCCTGATTGTGCATTTGTAATATAGGATAATTGTTCTTCTGAAATATTCAGTAATTTTGCCAGTTTCTCTCTATCCTGATATGCCTGATTCAGCATAACTACAAATTCAGAATTCGATAGCATTGTGCTTGCCTGCACACTATCCAAAAGATATTCCACGTTTTGCGTGATTCCGGTAGGATAGGCATCACGCTTTCTGAACTGTCGCCATGCACTGTTGAAAAAGGCAGCACTTTCTTCATTCTCGAACACCACATGAAACTCATCCAAAAAAATGTGCGTCCTTTTACCTTTGCGCCAGTTATCATTGACACGATTGATCATGGCATCTGTGATGACTAAAAGTCCCATTGTCTTTAACTGTTTTCCCAAATTGAAGATATCATAACTCACGATGCGATTTTCCACATCGACATTGGTTTCATAAGCAAAGGCATCCAGACTTCCATCCGTAAACAACTCCAATTTCAATGCAAGACTACGTGCTTCCAGTTCCGGCTGTTCAAGTAGTTTTTTCTTTAATATATTCAACGTAGGTATTTGACCTCGACGTTTATAGTCTGAATACACTAAGGAAACACATCGGTCGATGATGCTTCTGTCAACGGGCTTGATTCCATTCGTGTCTAACTGTTCAAAGAGTGACATAATGAATTGCGACTTATCTCCGATAGAGTTTCCTGTATCTCCATAACCCTCGACCATATCCATGGCGTTGATATGGTCTTTACTGCCTGCTGAGATATGAATCACTTCACCATTCAACATTTCAACCAGTGCTGTATACTCCCCCTCTGGATCACAGATTAGGATATCATCGTTCGTTGCTAGGGCGATAAAGACGATTTGCTCCTTTGTGAGAAAGGACTTTCCCGATCCGGGTACGCCAAGAATAAAGGAGTTTGGATTGAGTAAGTTCTCCTTATTACAAAGGATTAGATTATTGGTTATAGCATGCTGACCGAACCAAATACCCTTTTTATCCATGATATCCTGCGCACGAAAGGGGATGAATACTGCTGCACTTTCTGTCAATAATGTTCTGACAATATTCAGCTTGTTGATACCTAATGGCAGTACGGTATTTAAGCCATCCAACTGGCGGCTCGCAAAGGCAAGCGTAGAAAGTTCACACATATATTTTCTAGCAACTGCCATTAGTGTCTGTGTATCGGCATCCAACTCCTCCAAACTATCTGCAAGATGTACTAGTGTTATCGTACCAAACATCATACGCTGATCTCGTACAGTCAAATCATCCAGAAATTCCTTGGCCTCATGTCTTTGCTGTTCCATATCATAGGGGATCGTTGCACTAAAGTTGTTGTTGGAATTCTGTTTTCTCTGCCAGTTGGTGATATTCGTTTCCACCCCTAATAGGCGGTTTTCCACTTCTTTGACCGCTTCATCCGTCTGCACTGTGACGATATCCATAGAAAACATCAAGTTCTTGTTTAGGGAACATATCTCGGAAACGAAACTATCCTTGATGTAACGTGCATAGTCGCTAAGATACAAAACACGCCCATACTTATCACCCAGTCGAAAATACTTATGCTCAAATATCGGAGCCTTAGGACAGATGGCATCCTTGAAACTATGTCCTTTGCGTGCGGAATCATTGATTTCAAAATCGAAGAATTCCTCTTCGTTGCTTCGATAAAAATCATGCAGTACCTTTAAGCGTTCGATCGCATCCATGTTTTCGCAGGAAGAACCTAGCTTTGCGAAATGGGAGGACAGCTCCACTGAAGTACGATTGAAGAAGGCCTTTGCTTCCTCATAGTTATTCCTGAAAACAGTGACAGTTAAATATTTTTCCTGCAAGATATCTTCTGAACCGGATACCTTGTCTAACAGCATCTGGTTATACTCCTCACGATAGGCATTCAATCCATCCTGCTGGAAAGGAATCAGGATTTCACTCTTAAAATCCTTGATATTGATCTTTCGATTATTGATCGTGATTTTTGACATTGTTGAGCTGTCCAATGAATTCAGCAGTTCTGAATAATCCAGAAAGAGATTCACTTTTTGTGCTTTGGATGCAATCGAATAATTCACATCCTTGAAGCGATATGTCATACTGTAGCGATTGCCTAATTTAAAAATACCATCTTTGTAGATGGTATCCGCTTCAACGATATCCTGAGCCTTTCTTGGAATGCTCAGTTTGCTTTTATTTAGCTTTTTTAATTTTTCGTAACCTTTTATCATGAGTCTTGATTTCCTCCTTTAACTGCTGATCGATATGATCTTTTAAACATTCATAATAGATATTGACGGGCTGGAATATGAGCTGACGCTGCTTCAACAGAAAAGAGCGGACTGCTGTTATGACAATCTGCTCCGCATTCATCTCCTGATATTTCACAAATCCCAGCATGGCAAATGGTGCTGCACCGATCATGCATAGCCAGCTGGTCACTTCCATTCCCAACTTATCTATACACATAAAATAAATGACAACTGCTACGATACAGGCAATGACTGAAAAAAAGCATTGCCGCATGGAAAGACCAAAGAATATCCCTTCGGTATATTCTCTGATCTCCTTGTTAATTTTCACTTCCATCTTATCTTACCTTTCCTGTGTTTTGTGCTTTGGCTTGTTATAAAAGTTCATGATATCCGGTACATGCATATGAGTAGACTCCCGTATTTTATCTGCTGTGATGCCATTGACTTTGCAATAGATGAGATAGACATTGATTCCATCTGTTGCTTTCGGAAAATACTTGGGAAGGCTGTTCCAAAGCATGACATGTGCAAGCAGTTCCATATGGTCGATACGAAACCCATTTTTCAGTTTATCTATGAAGATTTCATGGAATTGACTATCTGCTGGCTGGATCGCATGTTCACGGCTCATAGAAAAGTCTTTGGGATGAAACGTCACAAGTTCCTTTCCATTGGTTGCCACTGCAAATACATCTGTATTTTCCGGATAGAACTTATCTAAGATGCAGATAGGCACATAATTTTCTCCACCCTCAAGACAGGAATGGTCAAGATAATAACGGGAATTCTTAACGTATGGCTTCCATGTGTTACTATCATAAATATCCGGTATCTTGATATACGGCAATTTGTTTTGCAGCCAGTCTTTCGTAATGCCATGTTCTTGGCAATACACCATATATGCCTTTACTCCTGCAACAGAATGAAGATCATTCTTACCTGCGATATAACGCCACAAACTGTAGTGTCCTTCGGGTGTCATTGCCTTTATCTCATACTGCATTTCAAGAAGCTTCATCACATCATCTCCTAATGTAAAAGCCCATGGTGCTATATAATCCATTCTACGCTCTGCAATAGAGATACTTGTAATTTCATCGCTGGATCTTGCCGCAAAACATACTGGCTCATGATTGCTGTATTCCTCCATATATTCAGATTCATAATAGTCATCATGTAAAGTCAATGTCGGTTCTAAAATAAAAAGGACTTTGTAACCCTTGGTATCCTTGTCCTCATTCAAAATTGCTTGTGCTTCTTTCAATAAATCCATTCTTTATCGTCTCCTTTCTAGCGTTCATGCATGGTTCGACTTGATTTTGATATTCCATAAATCTGATAAAGATTTTTAAGTTCATTTTTTGAATCATCCGGCAGATAGACATGCATGTGGCTTTTCTTACAATACTTGAGATATCTCTTGATTCCATCGTGTGCCTTGACTCCATACTCTGATTTAGGCAACATACTCAGTTCAGTTATGATGTTTTCATGTGTTTCAAGCGACATGAAACGAATATCTGCACCAGTATTCAGTTCATTGAATAGATCTGTTTCAAAATTAAATCCCCAATCCTGTAAATCTCTGATAAAGGGATATTCTCCATCACGTATCAAAACTACACAAGAGAAATCATAAGGAAAATAAGATATCATGCCGTCCTTATCCTCTAATGTGTAACCCAACTCAAGATCATTGTAATAAGGCTCCTTGAGCAGATACTCATAATTTTTTAGTGTTGTTGCTTCGATATACCCACATTTGTTTATCTTTTTATCGACCTGTATTGATAATTGCTTTTCAAAGTTTTTGAAACAGCGTTCTGCCGAACATATTTCTTTATCATCTGTCAGTTTTTGAATATATGAAGCATCAATGCCATGCTCCTTACAGTATTCAAAATAAATACGTCTGCCATGATGATACTGTTCAGCATAGACATCATCTAAATCTTCAAATGCTTTCGCTGTTTCTTTCCAGCATTCTAAATGCACATAGTCGGATATGTGAAATGACCTATATCCTTTAGCTAATACGTTGTAAACATGTTCTGCTGGATCGAGCATAGGATACCATTCCTCAGTGGTACTCGTGCGCCATTTACGATCATCACTTTGATACAGATAACCAACGGTAAGATTTCCTTCCTCTTCCTTGTAGACTCCAAATGCATTGGGATATCTGCTTGCCGGATAGTTATCCCGTATTTCCTTTATTTTCTGTTTGATTAAATTTTCTTCCATACATTCACCACTAAAGTCCCATCATTTCCTTGACGATGCGATCCGACATCTTTACCGTCCCCACAAGGATTAGCATGTTGAAAATGATCTCGCCTACATATGTCCAGACCATGCTTACCGCACTGGCACTTGGATCAATCGCCGGAGGAGAGGCAGCGAATGAGGAGAATATAATACACGCCAGTACAATGATGGAGCCTTCTAAACAGACACCGGCATAAGATTTCATAAAGGTCATGGCAATATGCTGTGTCGTTTCTCCTGCTGCGGTAGATAGGGGAACCGGTGCAATTGCTGTATACATATAGACTTTGAAAAAGCGTCCATACACCGTCAGGATCATGACGAATGATAAAACGGTGATAAATATCCCACCAAGAAGTGTGACTGCCCATAGGGGAATACTTTCCAGAAATCCACAATCATCAACCGCATCAATGATTTCCTGAGGTATCGTCGTATTCGTTGCGGCACCTATCCCGATCGTGGTCATGATCGTAGAAGTGATTCCCTGAACGATGGTAAAGACAGCTTTCATCAGCTCCATGCCATACACTACGATTCCTCTCGCAATCGCAAATCGGATAAACAGCTTGATTGCCTGTTCAGGACGTTTGATTTCTTGAAAAGAGGTACAGGTCTTCACAATGGCTACGACAAAGAACAGAACCAGTAAGGCAATACCAATCGCAAGCAAAGCACCATGTATCTTCTCAATGACTGTCCATATCGATCCTCCCTTAAACTCTTCTGGGGATTGTGTCAATAAAATCCATATCTCCGCCAGCATCTCATTCCATGTTTCGATCGCATTCCTTAGGTTATCTATGATTCCATCCATATCTTAGCCACCTACAATGATGTTTAAGATTTCTTTCGCAAACGTGATGACGATTCCTCCTGCGACCGTTAAAAATCCATTGGCTCTCTGGCTTGGATCATGGGACTTTAAACTAAGACCTACCTGTACGACACCAAAGCCCAGCAGGATCATACCAACTGCACGAATCAGTCCAAAGATAAAATCAGACAGATTATTTACGACCTGAATGGGATCGCCATCCGCATGAACGGGTGTCGCAAAGCATAAAAACAGCACCATAACGCAATAAGCGATATATGCACATTTGACTTTCTTACTCATATTTAAAAATTTCATTTGATTTTTCTCCTTATCTTCAAACAGGAGCATAGCGAAATAAAAAAGTATTTCACTACACTCCTGTAAAATTTGATACAGCAACCAGTCTAATTTCTTATAGACTGCGTTGTTTCAAGTGTACTGAAATACTCTTCTAAATCTTCTTCACTGAGTAACTCATATTCTTTATCACTCAGTGGGATATTCTGCCAGTCATCAATGGCATGATGAATGACACCATGGGGATAGCTTTTCATTCCGCCATCCGTTGTATCCTTGATATGAGGATGTTTCAACAAATCATACTTTTTATCGAATATTGGTCGTTCTCCTCGAAGGAACAGCAGACAGTAATCATTGTCCAGCAGGCGTACTTCATCCGGTGTTAATAACTCTCTTCCGGCCTGTTGATAATTGGTCGAGTAGTTCCCATTGTGTCCGCTGGATTTACCAAACGTGTTGGTATCCAATGTTTCTTTTCCTAGATACTCACTTATAAATTTATGGGTGCCCTGCTCGTTTCCTCCCAAGTAAAGAAGGGTGTCACAGTTTCCTATAATCGACTCCCAAGCATCCTTATACAATGCCTTAATCTGTGCCAGATTCTGTAAGATGATCGATACGAATATTTTTCGTGAACGCATCGTGGAAAGCAGTTTGTCAAAATCGTCCGGCAAAGCAACATTACTGAATTCATCCATCAGAAAGTGGACAGCAACCGGTAGTTCTCCATTGTGAATAATATCTGCTTGATAATACAACATCTGAAACAGCTGCGTGTACAGCATTCCTATGAGAAAATTAAAAGTACTGTCATTGTCTGGAATCACGGCATAGATCGCTGTTTTACGCTCTCCGACCTGATCCAGTTCTAATTCATCACAGGAAGTGATTCCTGCAATACTGCCCAGATTGAATGCTGCCAGACGAACACCTACAGAAATCAAGATCGACTTCGCAGTCTTTCCAGAAGCAAATTGTCAAGGACTTTTTAATCACTTTCACAAAGAAGTTACATCTTGCTTACCTCATCACGAAGCATACGCTTGATTTTATCCTCCATCGTTTCCTTAGCAGTTTCGTTGAAATGGACATGGACGATGTAGGTGGTCTTTCCGATAGTTTTACGATAACTGGGCTGTGTGCTTGTATGCGGAATTTCTGTTCTATTCATTGAATACCTCCATAAATGAAAAAAGCCCAACAGGGGAGGGTCGGCAACGAAGTCCGGCAACGGACCTCAAAAAACCTCTAACATACTCCTGTCAGGCTCTTATCCTATTTTTCTATTTTTCTTTGATTTCTCTGTTGCTTTCGTTGTCAGAGAATGAAAACTCCTTATAAATAAAGGGGTTTTAAGAGATTAGCCCGGCAACGGGGTCGGCAACCAGATAGCAACCAGCCCAGCAACGGGGTCGATTTTTTAGAATGGCAGTTCCATTTGTCGGGCTTCTTCCTCGGTCACTTCTACAAAACCGTCCGGCAAATTTGAGCCTGTTGTCGATAGCTCGTTGCCGGAAACGGTGCGTTCCCAACCTCGTTGTCTGCCATACTTTCCAAAGATACGGGGATTAGAAAATGCTGTCCAGCCCTCAACGCTGTTGTTCATAATCTCATTGATTTCTCGAATTTCCCACTGTTTCGGCTCATCAAAGGGATGGTTTAACGCTTCTGCATAAATCTGCTTGGAGCAGACCTGTGTACCACTGAAATCATCAAGGAACGCCTGTATCAGCCCTGCCTTGGTGTCCTCCGGCATAAACTGCTTTTGCAGTTCCCGTAACTCCTTGTTCATCTCCTTTGAAAGAGTCAGACGGACAGAGCCACTTCGATAAATGGTCATGGCTTCTGCCCAAAGCTGACTGATATAATCTCTGGATTCCGCTTCATTTTCCAGGATATGAACCTCAGCCAGTTCTGGATATACCATAATAGGCAAAAACCTGCGGTTTCCGCTTCGGTCAAGGGGAAGAAAGTCCATAGAGTTGGAGGAACCTCCAAACACGCATTGTCGCAGCCTGTCTGCCGGATGGGTTTCGTATGGGATCTTATAGGTTTCCTTGGCTCTGCTGATAAAGGATTTAATATCCTCAATGCTTTTCGCACTGGCGGTGGCAATCATCTCTGACATTTCAATGATCCAGTGTCCCTGCATCTTGCGATAAACATTGTCATCATCAATCTTTTTCAGGTCATCAGAAAACCATTCATCTTTGATGGCAAGGAAGCGAAAGAAAGTAGACTTGCCGGCTCCCTGACCTCCCACCAGACAGAGCATGACTTCAAATTTACAACCGGGTCTGAATACTCGGCTGATAGCTCCTAACAGAAACAATCGCAGACATTGATAATTGAACTCGCTGTTAGCGGCTCCAAGGAAATGATGGAGAGCATAGCGGATGCGTTCCGTACCGTCCCACTCCAAGCCATTTAGATAATCTCGGATAGGATGATACTTGTTTCTATCTCCAACAATAGATATGGCTTTCTCAATCTTGTTCTCACTGGTAAGGGAATATTTATCTTCCAGATAGAGCATGAGATAGTTAAAATCCGTATCATTCATGGTCGTTGTCTGCTTCTCCCACCAGAGGGGCTTCACAATGTCAATTCGTTCCGTGAGAAGATTAAACCGGATTGTTCCCTGCAAAACAGGGTCATTCTGAAAAACCGTCAGACAGTTGCGGATGGTATTTTTAATTGCTCCGTTATCGGTCAGGTTCAGACTTCCTCTGACTTCTTCCACGCTCATAGGCTGTGTATTCTGCAATTCTCCGTTCAAGTTTCATCACCTCTTTTCTTTGCTCCGATACAAGAGCTTTCTTTTCCTCCGGTTCGCCCAACAAAAGAAGATCCAGCAGATATTCGATATAGCTTTTTCTTTGCAGGGCTTCTACAAACAGCGGATGCCATTCGTCCTCTGGCTGTTGCAGTGCGTACCGTTTTTCCCAATCGCTGAGAAGATGGAAATAATCAGACAGCACCTGAAAGCAGTGGTTTTCTTCCTGCCGGATTTTCTGTTCCGGGGTAGGCTCCCGTATCTTTAGGCGAATAGATCGCTTTTGCTTGCTGTCATAAAGGATACCAAAATCATCAGCCAGCTTGATGGCAGCATCTTTCAGCCCAATTCCAAACAGCTTGGCAGTCAGATCCACGGCATCTCCGGTCACTCCGCAGCCAAAACAATAATAGCGTTCGTCCAGCTTCATACTGGGGGATTTATCCGAGTGAAACGGACAGCACGCCATACCTGTGCGACCAACTTTCAAACCATAGGCTTCTGCGGCTTGTCGGGCTGTCACATTTCCCTTTATGGCTTCAAATACATTCATGGTACTCCTTTCCGGAAATGAAAAAAGCACCTGTCATTTTCAATGTGAAAAGGCAAGTGCATCACAGTTCCATATTTTCTTTTTTGTGTTGCTGTTGCGGTGTTGTCTGCTCCGGCTGTTGTTTCCTCTCATTCTGATAAAACTTAATTTGCTCCGTAGGAGAGTGCTTCGGTTCGGGTTTCTGTTCCACCTCCGATTCCGGGGCAAGGACTTTACCGACCCAATAGCGAATTTCTTTCATCGGCTGTAATTTCTCCTTGACGGTGGCAAGCTGTCCGGAAAGCTCTGCGTGTGATTGCTGTAACTGGTCATATTCTGCTTGCAGGGCTTCCAGATTGACATTCAAATCAACTCCCTGTTTTTTGAGATAGCGAAATGCCTTATTGTAGCTGTTCAGCTCGTCCTTGTGGCTTTCTGCAAATGCCGCCTGTCGGCTTTTCCAGCCAATCTTCCAATACTTATCATGGACTGCCTTGTGGGTCATACAGTCCTCCACAGCTTTCTGTATGCCGGTAATCACTTTCATTCTGGCAGATACTTTCTTCATCTCCTTATTGATGGCTCCGGCTTCCTCAGTCACACCTTGCAGGGCTGTGTCCAAATCGTCCAGCGTAAACAGCTCCTGTTCTTTCAGATAGATAATTGCTTGGGAAACGGATTTCAAATCATCGACCGTTCCTTTCTGCTGTCCATAGCGTGACCAGCTGCTACGCTCTGCTTTTCTCAGATTGAGATAATCACGGAGAAGCTCTCCAAGATTCGGAGAAGCAGTTTTCTTTTCAGCTTCCATTTCTGCAAAGGCTTCCTTGGTGGCTACCATAATGTCAGCAATCCAGTTTCGCAGATTTTTGATTGTACTGCGGATGGAGTTCATCAAGCTGTTTGCCGCTTTAATATCTCGATTGAGATTGCCGATATTGGTCTGAATACCACAGCGTTCCATCTGGGTGACCGCAGGTCCCATATGGACGGTGGGGATAATATCCAGCCCTTGCTTTTCATAGGAACGGAGATCAACACGGACAGGGCTGTTTACCATTTCCAGATAACGGTTCTGCACGGTTTCCCAGCCGGTGCGCCACTCCTGTCCATGATACTGCTCGTTCCAGTCAACGGTGTCCTCTTTATGACTTTTCCAATTTCCAGAGGGGAGCCGGATACGCTCGCCGTTCTCGTCAAGGTCATAAACCTTTCTGGATTTTGCAAGCCATTTTCCCTGTTCGTCCATTGCACGCATGGTCAACATCACATGACAGTGGGGATTGTGTCCCGGTGGGTCTGGATCATGGAGGGCAAAATCGACAATCATGCCCTTTGAAACAAAGAACTGATTGCAGTAGTCCTGCACCATCTGAAGATACAATTCCTTCGGAACTTCTCTGGGCAATGCCAAAACAAACCGTCTGGCAAGCTGGGAGTTCCACTGATTTTCAACGGCTTCCACTGCGTTCCAGAGCCGTTCACGGTCTGCATACTCTGGTGGGGCATGGGGCGGTAGCATGATTTCCGTGTAAATCACACCTTCTTTTTTTCGGTAATCTTTGTGTTTCTGGTCATACTCGGAAAACAACCTTTCTCCGGCTTGATAAGCTGCTCCGGCAACAGCAGATTTTCCTTTGCTACGCTGGATAATCTTAATCTCAAAGTGTGGATTTGGCATATTCATCACTTCCTCTCATAAAAGAAAAGACCGTCTGCAAAACTGCAAGCGGTCAGGTCATAGGGCTATATTCCTGTTGTTCGGAAATACTTGCCTGACAAGAATTTTCGGACAGCAGGGGCAAAGGGGTAGCTGGCTTTAGCCAGCGCAGGGGAAGTGCAGCTTCCACTGGATGATTGAAGCAGAGGACTTAACCTGTGCGGAAATCATCTGCTCCCTGCAAGGGGCTTTCGGCAGAACGCAATGCACAGCCCTTTGGGCGGTGTATAATTGCGCCCTTGTTAAAACAAGGGGTTCTCGCTACCGTCCGTTGCCAGCAATTGCTTTCGCTTCTCAATCAGGCTGTCCAGCTTCTTTTGGGCAGATTCTCCATGAAAGAGGAAGGTCAAAAGCTCCATCACATCATCATCGGTCAGCAGGGTAGGCTCTCGCAGAAACTTCTCCAACATTCCGGCACGGGTACACAGTCGGTGGGTTCTCTCACTCCTTGTCAGGCGTTTTAACTCATGCTGCAACTGCTTTTCTCTGTGCTTGGCTGCGGTCAGCTTACGCTCCGCAACATACTGGTCATGTTTCAGCTTTTCCAGCTTTTCACTCATTTGCAACAGCTCCTTTCTGAATAATGGGCAAAACAAAAGCGACCAACTTTTTACGGTTGATCGCCTTTGGCTTGGGCATTATACATTTGGCAAAAGAATAAGAGTATGGTCTAAAAAAGAATTAGGATAATCAAACTCCTCAACAGTTTGGTCTTCATACTCTACTTTCATAATTCCTTCGCTTATCATGACTATTTTTCCGGTGAGGTTCGTTTTATTGTTAATAACACAATGTCCAACAGGAGCAAATTTGTAGTATGGGTTTTGTCCTTCATTTATTTGAGAAACTGCCGAACCTCCAAAATTTTTATCTATATGAAGAAAAATTCCAGAAAGAACATTCCATGCAATTGCGTATCCAACACTTGAATCTGCTTCCTTAGCAACCATTTCACACCACTGTGTCAGCCTATCTTCTTGAATATCCGCATTCCAATATTCAGCAAGAACATCTGCGTTTGCCTCAGTAATGATTTCTTCAATCAGCTCTTTGTATCTTTTTATTCTTCCAAAAGCTGCGGGCATTTTTACTAATATGCCGCCTTTAGTTGGCATATCAACCTTACCACCTGCTGAAAAGCTATCACGAATGTTTGTATTGATTACTCCCTTTTTAGTTGCGAGCCACAACGCATACCTATTGTATTTTTTATTGTTTCCTGCGCTCAACACTTCTGGAAATAAAGCATATCCCGCTACCGTTAGATGCTCTTTTTCTTCATGGGAAAGAGCTGTCCATAAGCGTGCTGTCATAGGTGTAGAAGACTCCACTTCATCAGCTGCCCACCATAAACTTTCTCCTTGTTTAAGTTGACTCTTATAATATCGGGAAACGACTGGCACCGGATTGTCCATTGTTCTCAGTTCGTCATAATCAATATTCATTTTTTCAAAGATAGTTGGTTGATTTTTTTCTTGAAGCTGCATATCTATCCTGTATCGAGGATAGTGTGTGACCACAATTTCTGATAGGCAATCTTCATATGGCTTCGATAAAAATTGAATCGGTTTTCCCAATTTTCCAAAAGTCATATAAATTCGTTCTACATTTTGGTCTCTGGTTGACTCCAAAATACTACTTCCGATTGATTGCCAATGATTTTTCTCGGTACTTTTAACCTCAACTCCGAACATACGCTTGGCAACAATATCTGGAAAGCTCGCTCCAGATACCAGCTTAACAGTTCCTTCAAATGGCGTTCCTATAGCACATTGAGAAAGAGCAGAACATACATCTTCCTCAAGTTTCTTTCCTCCACGAGTAGCATAGTAATTTTCCCTTTTATGAGCATCTTCATTTAGAAAAGTATCTGTTTTGCTCATCAATGCTCGAAAAGCAGGGAGTTCCATTTGACAGGCAGTTGAAATAATCATTAGCCATCAATCCTCCTTTTTCTCTTCTGATGTAGATACATCAAAATATCTGTTCCATTTTTCTTCTATCCCTTTGGCGATATTATACGCCAAAACACACGGAACAGCATTTCCGATAATTTTATAAGCATCACTTGCACATACGCTAACATTATCAGCTGTTTTTTTCAAAATAAATTGATATTCATCTGGGAATGTTTGAATTCGCGCACACTCACGAATACTCAATCTTCTTTCAGGAAATCCTGCCGCTAATTCCTCAAAATGTTTTCCGCCGTGCTCTGTATTTAAGCGTCTGTATTCAATATTTCCATGATGTTCAGATCTAATAGTTGGACCTACAGAGTCTAACTTAACTTCCGTTTGACCTTGGCAGTGCGAACCCATAAATTTTGCCTTTGAATATTTTTGTTGAGAAAGGTCAGGACTTTCTTCTGGCTCCAGCAAATCTATAAACGAGTCCTTGCAGGTTACGATAGAATGCAGACCTGTACCATGCGTCTTCACTGGATAAGGATCATATTCCTTTGGTATATCAGTCTGTGAAAGAGCTTCTTTAGCATTATCAGCTAATGCGCTTTTTTTGAAACCAAAGAAAATCACACGCTCACGCGATTGTGGTACACCATAATCTGGAGCATAAAGAACCTTGGCAGGAACAACAAGATAACCACCGTTTCCTGCTTCAGCAAAATCATGCTCTATTATTTCTTTTACATCTTCAAGATTGGTTAATCCCTTTACATTTTCTGCAATAAACAGCTTAGGACTGGTCAATGTGATTACTTCACGCATCCACATATAAAGCTGACCACGATTTTCAACAGATGGCTCATCATCAGCTAAAGCAACACCCAAATGGCTTTTCTTAGAATTGAAGCCTAAACGCTTACCGGCAATAGAAAAATCTTGACACGGGAATCCCCCTGTAACAATGTCCACATCTTCGGGGAAAATAGTTTCTCCAGACTTGGCACGCTTAACAAGATCAACTATACTATCCAAATGATAAATTTCATTGGCATTTGATTTTTTCTGCCCAAAATAGGATACCCAAGCAGCTTTTGCATCGGGACGAATATCATTAGCAAACACCGTATCGAAAATTGTGGGTGCTACACGAACCCAATCGCCATAAGATTCTTTTATCCAATCAGGATGGATATTTTCATTGATAGATTTTCTTAAACATACAAAATCTCCTTCAAAGCCAATGTCCATTCCACCACAGCCGGAAAACAAAGATAACATTTTCATTTGTCGGTAATCTCCTCAGGTACTTTGTGTGAAAATTCAAGAACATCATTCGGAGTACATTCCAACGCTAAGCAAATTTTTCCGATAACTTCTATAGAAACGGGTTCATCTTTGCTCAAGTGGGATAATGCGTTGCTGCTAATATGAGCCATTCTCATTAGGTCGACTTTTTTCATTTTTTTATCAATCAACAGTTTCCACAACTTAGAATAGCTAACCACTATGATGCACCTCCTTATTAATTCATTTCATTATACCATACGCAATAATGCGGCTCAATATTTTTTTCGCTAAAACTCAAATATTATTCTTGATACTCAAAGTTATTTTTTTCGCGTCGATTATTATGAGTATGATGTACCATCATAAAATTAAATTATAAATAATCTATATACGGTTATGTATTTGCAGTCAAAACATCGGGTGCAGACCCGACATTTTGACCGCAATCGCCCTTATTTACTACACTTATTCAGCGTGACTGTTAAAACCGTTTTTCTTGGCATACTCGCTGGCTTTCTGCCTGCGTTCCTCACTGTATGGGGGGAGGAGGCGGATAGATAGTCTGGATTTATCCAGCACATAGGAAACTCCGCCTTGGTCACAAGACCTTTCCAGTCTGCAAAGATCAGGGTGCTTCTTGCTGAATGTAGCCAATCGCTTTCTCAGTCCAGCATTGTATGTGTAAATGCTGGCGGTACTTTCTTCCTCATTAAAAAGGATAATGGTTTCTTTCTCAATCTTCGTCAATCTCTTCATCCGCAACCTCCAGACTGCTTTCGTAGATGTTCTCTACAACCCGTTTGTGGTAGAAGTAAGTTTCCATCTCCAGACGCATCATGTAGAAGAAGCAACGATACCACTTATCGCAGTCCTCATCATTCAGCTTGACCGACAGAGAGAAGAAAAACTTCTTTGCCGCTGGATCGGGAGCAAGGGCAGCCACATAACGCAAGCGTTCGACAGTGGATTCACGGTTAGGGCAACCAAAGGCATACAGTGCTTTCTTTTCATTCATGGACATTCTCATAAAATTTTTCCTCCTTGAAATTTGATAAATGAAAAGCGACAGACAATCCGTGAGGAAATACCTGTCGCTTTGTTTACGATATAGAATTGTTTGGTCAGGACTTGATAAAATCACGCAGTCCGTAGTTCAGTGTAGCAACTCTGACAATCAGCCATTCAGCGATATATGGGATAATGAAAATCACAAAACCAACAGTCAGCATTTTCAGTGCTTCGATTCCAGCTGTCACACCGAGAGCAAAGCCGATAAGTGTAATCAGAAATATCAGCCCGGCAAACAGATTGAAGATAATTTCTGAAAAACCGGTAAGGAAGATACCTACCCACTGTATGATTGTTACTGCTACAATCAGCGGCAGTGCCAACAGCTTAAAAAGCATTCTTATCAGAGCCATGTTTTCCTCCTTCTGTCAGCTGTAAATCAGCTCATATTTGATAGTTTCCTCTGCTTGTGCAACGCAAGTGTTCATTCTGCGAATCCATTCAAGCTGATTTTCTGCTTTCAGCTGCTCTGTCACACCATAGGTTTTCATCAGTCGGGGGAGCATGACCTCCATACGGCTTTTTGCAGTGGCTTCAATCTCCGCACAATGCTCAAAGAGCGTTTCGGTCAACACCATATCTGTAAAAATAATCGGCTGTGCCTGTTTCAGATATGCCTTTCTCATCAGTCCCCACTTACCAAGACGGATATTCGGCTTTTTCAGTGAGATGTCTGGAAGATAATAATCTCCACATTTGATAAAATTCAGCTCCATAGTCATGCTCCTTTCCTTGATGCAATTTTAGGCTCTAACTTTGGCAGATTACTTACTGGGATAAAGACACCTCTTGCTATATCCTCGGCTCTAATAGCTTCTTTTTTCGCTTCCACCTCAGCCTTTCTCTTTGCCTTGGTGCGTTCCTCATATTCTCGCTGTTTACCATTCGCTTTACGCTTCAAATAATTCTGATGAAGTCTGTCTTTGCGTTCTTCACGCTTACGAATTTCTTCCAGTTCTTCTGGTGACAGCTCCACCTCCATGAAGTGGGGAGGGACGAACTTGCCCACAAAATTGAAATAGATCTCAATTTCCTGTGTGGTCTGAGTGCTACCTTTGCGGTCACGCTCATGAACAAGAATTTTATCAATAAACTCGTTCAGCATGCCTATAGACAAATTATCGAAGTTCTCATATTTTTCAATCAGAGAAATAAAGAGTTCTGCGGACTTTGTGTTTTGCTCGTGAGATTGTAGAAACTCTTCCAGAGAATCAACCTCAGCTTTCAGCTCTGCCTGCTCTTTACCATACTGAACGTCCAAGGTAGCATACCTGGTGTCCGGCAGCTTACCTAAGATATTGTCCTCATAAATTTTGCAGAGCAAAACTTCTAATTCATTTAGCCTGTTTTGTGCAGTAACCAGTCGGCTTCGTTTCTTCTTTACATCAGCGGTAAAATGACTGTCTTGAGCCTCCTGCACTACACGAATGAACTCTGCACGGTCATGTTTTGCATATTCGGCAATGGCTTTGAGCAGATCTGAAATCAGTTCAAGAACTACACTTTCATTGATTCTGTGCTGTGTCTTACATAATGTTCCGCAAGGAACTTTCGCATACCGTGAGCATGTGTACTGAGAAATACGCTTGCCATTGTTGAAGCGATGGACATACATCTTGCCTCCGCAATCGGCACAATACATCAAACCTGTAAGTGGGGCAACATCGCCCCAACCATCTGGGTATCTGCGGACTTTGCTTCTGACTTTCTGTGCAAGGTCGAAAGTTTCTTGGTCGATGATAGCTTCATGAGTATTCTCAAAAATTGTCCATTCATTTTCTGGTACATAGTGACTTTTCTTATCCTTAAAATGCTTTCGGGTCTTGAAATTAACTGTATGACCAAGATATTCTCGCTTTTCGAGAATATTGCAAATGGTAGAAGCACCCCAGCCATATATATCTTTGAAGGTCTTGTTTTTGTTCACACCTTCGTTATGCGTTGCCAAATAAGCGGATGGAATGAGTATCTTTTCTTCTTTCAGCTTTCTTGCAATCTGATAAGGTCCCAGTCCTTCGATTGTCATGGAAAAAATACGCCTTACAACCTGAGCAGAATATTCATCGACAACCCACTGATCTCTGGTTTCATTCCATAGATAACCGTAAATGACCAGCCCTGTCACATGCTTGCCAGCCTTTCCTTTAGACTGGAAAGTAGAACGAATTTTACGACTTGTATCTCTCGCATAGTACTCATTCATAATATTGCGGAATGGGGTAAAATCATCGTCCCCTCTGGCACTGTCCACACCGTCATTGATGGCAATTAAACGGACATCACGCTGTCGCAGTATCTCCATAATCTGACCAACTTTCAGGTAGTCACGCCCAAGTCTACTCATATCCTTGATACAGAGGTATTCTACATTCCCAGCCTCCACTTCTTTCATCATTGCAAGAAATCCGGGACGGTCAAAACAAGTGCCACTGATACCATCATCAGTAAAATGGACTATGTTTGAAAATCCCTGCCGGTCAGCATATTCTTCAAGCAGCTTCTTCTGGTTTGATATGCTGTTACTCTCACCTTGTTGGTCATCGTCACGGCTCAATCTTTCATAAAGAGCTGTGATTTTTTCTTGCCTAACCATTGTGTTCTCTCCTTTCTACGGTTATGTATGGTCGTGTGTTTTAGATGGCTTCCTAATCAACTGATTAAGAAGTCTTCTAAAGCATACAACACCCGCTGCCTGCTTGTAGATCTTATATTGCTTTAAGGCAAGACTATCAGGTTTCCTCATTTCCAATCGGTCAAACAATTCATCCAATGGACTTTGGTATTCTTCATCATCTTCTCTTACATCTGCAGATGCAATCATTTCCATGACCATCGCAAAATTTTGTTCTTCCACTGGAGCTTCATGGAGAAGATATAGGCATAAAGCTTCCAGCAATGCTGTTTCACTTTTCTCCCAGAAAGGATCACTGGTCTGCGACTCTTTGGGAGTTGTATTGCGAATCAAGTTCGTAATCAGTTTTAGCACATCCTTGTCATCTTGAATGTAAGCGAATGGATTATAGCAATGACTTTTATCCATGTTAATGAGATCGATCACTTTGATGACATAACCTTCCTTTTCCAGTAGATATCCTGTATATCTTAAAATCTCGCCTTTAGGGTCTAGTACAACGAACGAGGTATTGCACTGCATGATATTTGGCTTGCAATAAAATCTTGTTTTTCCTGCACCGCTTCCTCCAATGATGATCGTATTGAGATTACGTCGATGTTTCTTACCATCTAAACCAATCTCTACGTTCTGTGTGAGCAGTTTGTTTTCTGCCTTTTGTGGATCAGCATATTTCTTATTGATTTTGGAGTTATTGCCCCATTTAGCAGAACCATATTCCTCTTTCCTGCGATAGTTCTTCAAGCTGGTAACATAAATGCCAACGCCCAGCAAATATCCAATCAGGAATATTAGAATCGTCCTCGGCGTATCTGAAACCCAGACAATATGAAAAGGATCATTGATTGCATTATTCAAATTCGATAATGCAAAAAACAATCCTTTTGACATATAGGGAGCAAACAGCAAGGCTCCCCATATAACTGGAATGATGAGTAGAAACAGCAGAATATAATCTTCTTTTCTATCGTTCTTCATAAGTCCGTTTGTTCTTTCCTTTGGTTTGTGGGGCATCACAGGCTCTCAAGATAAGGTCATCGATGGAATCATAATTCTTTCTCTGCTCGATCTGTCTTGCCTTTAATTGAGAGAGGGCATTTATTATGATTCGTCTTTCAGTATCAGTAACGGTAATATCGTAAAATTGTTCTTTCATACGCCATTATCTGCTGACATCAGCATGTTCGTTCTTCTTTTCAGATTGTTCCTGCTGTTTTGCATAGATGCCATGTTCCATTCTATCTGATACGCTTTTCGATAACCCTTTGATGTCTTCCAGTTCATTCTTGACATCACGCTGATCCAGTCCTTCAAAATACTGACCAACATTGTCGATAAACGATTCATCACACCCCTTGATACCATACTTCTGACAGATGACATACGAAGCACTCGCAACCATAAATGCACTCTCATCTCTGCTCATGCCATGTGCTGCACATTCGACCATGCAGTATTCCTTTACAAGACCGCTGATCATTTCTTCCGGTGGCAACCCATTGGTAACATAGATTGTCTTTGCTTCTGCATCAAAATAAACAGGGGAAGGCAGTTCGGATTCAGGTGTTACAACTTGCGGCTTGATTTCCGTGCGATGCATCAAAGCCGTGATGATCTCTTTGTTGGTGTAATTCGGTGCAGGAATCTTGATAGGTTTACCATTTAACTGGGTAACATCATACACATACTTTGGATTATAGTTCACACCAATAGAACCATCACGTCGTATATATTCCGTACCCGGTTCTAGGATCTGGATGCCTTTTTCCTTCTCGGTACTGCGGATGAATTTTCCGTTTTCTCTCCATTTGATTCCTTCCTTGACCAGCTTCGCATCCGGATACTGCGCCATGACCAATAGCGTATTGGTTACGGTATAATCAAGACGTGACTGCAAATCAAGATATGTCTTGTAATTTTGAGGGGATTCAACCGCTGTCAGTGTCTGTTGATTTGCTAATGAGAACAGCTGATTTCGCCACTCCTGCATCTTCTTTGCATATTCTTCTTTTGGGATTTTTGGTGTATATTCCTTACCTTTGTTCGTTCTTGTTTCTTCATTAAAAACATCGTACAATTCGCTCATAATGACTTCTCCTTTTTCTTAGATTTTTTCTTTTTAGAATTGGTGTGACTATTAAATTTCTGTCCACGTTCTTTACTGCGCTGTTTGTTCTTTTCAATACGCATTTCACGTTCGCTTTTGATTTGTTTCAATTCCTGTCTGACAGATGGTCGATCAGAAGTATCCTCTGCGACGTTTGCTCTCTTGGAGATATGCTCGGACGGAACGTCGCTCGTCTTCTCTGTCCGAGCTGTTGTGGGGTTTTCATTGAATAAAGATTCCGTTTTTTCTTCCTGCTTCGTGGATGCCATTAAGGAATCGATAAGTGAATCATGTTCCTCATCACTCATCACTGGAACATCCTTTAGTGGTTGTCCTTCTCTTTCTGATAGAATTGACTCTCGCATTGCTTTTGTATCAACGGTAGCTAATTCAAACTTGTCAACAATTCTGCTGATCTTGGGGGCATCCTCCGCTCGCACCATGATGTCGCATATACCATCTGTATTGTTTTTCTCTTTCAGCACAGAATATAGAACACCATAACGCTTTGCCTCCTGACAGAAGATTTTTAAATCCTCATGTCGGATAGCAAATACCTTCAATTCTTTTCCTGATTGCAGCATTGAATTTAATCGTGCTGCACCTTTTACTTTCTTCTTGTCATTCAACATGGCATACAGGGTAGCTGCTAACGACTTGGTAGCTGCACCTCCAATCTTGAGGGCAATATTTGCCGCAACTTCAATTCCCTGCAATGACATCCGAACGACCTGATCGGCTGTTTCTCCGCCTGCGTTCATTTTCTTCACGCTCCTTTCTTTCTTGTTCTTTTACAATCTGTAAGTTCTGTTTCATTGTTACTGAACGATGTCGGATACTCTCATAGAGCACCACCTCCTTTCGTAGGGACTTGATCTCAGCTGATAGAACTGCAACATCCTGCTGCAGTTTCGCTTTGCTGTCTGGATTGCGACAGCGCCGAATCTTGTTGTAAATACATCGTCGTTCCTTGATAAGATTATCAAGCCGACTTTGAGCAATCAGTTCATACTGTTCAAGATCATCCAGTGTATTGATTTTCTTCTTGCACAGTAGTGTCGTCTCTTTGGTTATGCTATCCATATAGCGCAAATCCTCCTTCAATAAAAAATGCACCCGTTTTTTGTTAGGTGCATTCTTGGGGAGTATCCCCATCTTATACATGTAGTGAAAATACAAAGCACGAAAACCTGTGAGCTTCCGTGCCTTCTTTATATCACCTTTATAGTGGTATGCTTGTACTTGTGTTTTTTCCTGAATCGATTCCCATTTGATAATGGAATTCTGTAGTATTCTGTCTTTGATATTTTCTTCGGTATAACGTTCATCACTGCTTAGGCTTTTTAATCTAACAAACCGTTCCTTCGTTGGTGGACGTACTGCGATATGTTTACCATGTTTGACTTCATAGCCCTGTGCTTCTAAGTGCTGGAAGAACTGCTTCATTGTCATGGACTTGTTGATAGCATAATCGACATCTTCTCTTATAGCACTTCTCCAAGTTGGACGATGTTGTTTTTCAGCCTGCCATTCTGCATAGTGCATAGATTTCTTTCTAGGATTTTCAATGACACTAAGCTGATACTTGCGACATAAATCATCTGACAGCTTGCGAATCTTTTTGTAATTATCTTTGTTGTCATAATACTTCAACCCATCCTTGAATGAAACGGAGTTGATGACAAAGTGATTGTGATAATGCTCTTGATCCAAGTGAGTTGAAACCAGTACCTCAAATCGATCTCCCCACATGGATTGTGCCAATTCAATTCCTATCTGATGTGCCGTTTCCGCATCGACCTCGCCTGGCACAAATGACTGATAGGCATGATAGGCGAGAATGCCATCTGTTTTTTGAAACGACTTCTTTGTGATCATCATATCCTGATAAGCTGTAGCCATAGAACAGTTGATACCACTGACATATAATTGCTTCTCTGTTTTACAATCTTGTGTCGTATAGCTGATTGCTTGACCTAACCCATTATAATGATAATCACTTTCGTTTGTATTCTTTGTTTTCTCTGGATTGGAAATATAATCAAGTACACGTTTCAGATTATCTTTGACATCCCATATGCTAGTCGTTGCCATCACAGTTCTCCTCCGGTAGCAAAACCTTTTTTCTAATCTCAAGGATATTTTTATTCAACTCTGCAATATCTCTTTTATAACGAACGATATCTATACTGCCTGTCTTATGAGCAATCATTACTAACTGATTGAGGTTGTTGCCAATTCTTCGTAATTGCCCAATCATCGCAAAGAAGTCTTGTGCTGGTAAAGGCTTTGGTTCATGATGAGTAATCAAGTTGTATAGATATTTTTGCTGGGTCATGTTGCAAAGCTGAACATTCTGCTTAAATTTATCATATTCCTTATCATCCAACGCAACCTCAATACGATGTGTTCTTCTTCTGTTGCTGTGCATAACTCACTCCTTTCAAAAATGGGGTATTAGGGGACACCCTAACAAGCGAATTTGTGTCCGGACAAATTCAGTGCTTGCTGCATTACAAGACATAAAGGTATCCTCATAATTTATGAATGCCTTTCATTTTATAAATAAGATTAACGTCCTTAAGAAACATTTATTTTACAATTTAATAATTATAATAGATATACGACTTTTCTATTTATGCTCTGTTATTTTTCCTAATGTTTGATCCGTAGTCTGTAATAATTTTTCATATTGATTTTTCAAATTATACAGGTCTTTCAAATTGGAAGTAA
>ERZ1036470.283-NODE-283-length-27135-cov-4.198560_pt1 | contig 27135 bp, 19 predicted proteins | sample MGYA00514232_ERZ1036470 | MGnify/ENA primary metagenome ERZ1036470 (study PRJEB33795, sample SAMN09464898) | human gut metagenome | isolation source: Bloodstream | host: Homo sapiens | place: USA: Stanford, California | collected 2016-02 ... | reverse complement strand
ATTGACTATAAAGAAGTAGTACAAATACGCTCTTGAGTTCTCAAACCACCACCACACCAGCAGACCGTCCCGAACCTCAGGAGCGGAACCGCCGTGCTGAGCAGCGAGATGTAAACTTACACGTCCTTGCCGATCTACGCAAATCGACCTTCCGTAAACACCGTGTAAACCGTTGAAAAATAACGTATCTCTCGGCGTGTCGAAATCGCAGGAAAATCGAGTGATGAGCACCATTTCACAGCACAATCCCGCTGGAAAAACCTCAACATACCTCGCGGCAGGTCAACATCCGGGCGTGTCGCACACGAGACGAACGAATGACAGAAAGGTACAAGACAAACAGCGGGCAAAACATCCAGCGGGAACAGACACAACACGACTACGCCTGACACACATCCAGCAACGTCAATTCGTCCGACCAACTTACGCCTTGCCACACAACCTGCGAGCGACTCCGTCTACCAGCGCTTGCCACAGCGCTTGCCACCATTGCCGGGCCTGCCACCGGCGCCCCACGGCCCGCGCCCCTCGGCATGCAGCACACCCAGATGATGCTTCATGGCGACCAGCATGATGTGCGTATCTTCCAAGCCAAGATGTCGTTCGCTTTTGGATGCATCCAACGCGCCCTGACGTTTGGCATACGCATCCAACGTATTGTTGCCGTGCGGATGCTCATCATCGGGAATCGACCCCTCATCCCAACGACGGCTCATCGGCAATGTGTCGATGATCGTGATATTGCCGGCACGATAGCTTTCCGCATATCCGGCGACGTTCAGCATGAAAAAGCTATGCTCGAACCGGGCGTTATGCGCAACATATGGCTGCTGTTCGAGTCGTTGCAGCAATCCGATCTGAGCTTCGGGCCATTCGTCGAACAGACGAAAGTCCGCGCTGGCGCGATCGCGCACGTCAATACCGGTAAGGTCGAGAATCAGAGGATTGCCAAGCAGCGCATTCTGCGTGGGAACGCCGAAGGAAAGACGTGCCTGGCCATATGCATCGCCGGTCTCGTAATAATCCTGTTCGTAGCGGTAGCCCGCGGGCTCGCCGGCAGGACGAGGCGAGATCATGTTCATGAATTCGAATCCGGCATCGATGATGTACACGCGAGCCGGATCCGTACCCGTAGTTTCGATATCAATGCCCATCACCGTGTCGACGTCACGGCCGGGAAGGTAGGCGTCACGCCAATCCGACTTTTTGTAATCCGCCAAACGTCGGTCCTGCGCGGCTTCCGCCGAGTCAGCGGAACCGCCAGCGGATCCGAGGGAGCCATAGTCGAACACCTTCGAGCCTCCCGGACTCGTCACCCCGCTCAAATTCGCGCGTGACATGGCGTAATCGCTGGCACGCTTCTGTTCACGTTCCGCGGCACGACGTTCGGCACGGCCATTGACGATCTGCGCGGTACGATCCTGAATATCGTTAAGATTCACGAGGCTTTCCGCTCCGGCAACAGACTGCAGCACGGGCACTATCACCCGCTCCCGCCGCTCTTCGGCAATCGTCCACAATCCCATCGCAACACCAATGCGCCGCAACACGGCAATTTCGTCGCACAACCTACGGTTCGCATAGGCGAGCGCGCGAGGCAAACGGTATGAAGCGATCAGACGGTCGAAATCCGTCATGAAGGTGGTATTGCATTGCGCGATGATGGATTCGAGCCGGTCACGGACCGCTAAATCCTTTTTCAGCAGATTATGCAACTGTTGGACGGATAGTACCGAATCCTGCATGGGATCCGTTTTCTCCGAGGTCGACGAAAACGTGGTATCCGCGGCATTCAGAACGGCGATCAGGTCGATGCCTTGGCTTTTGGCGGCTCCGATGCCGTGTTCCAAGTCGAGAGACATGACCCAATGCCAGTCGATGCGCTCATTGTCGGCGTTTTTCGGCATCGATGCCGACCATTGGCTGATGTCTTGTTTGGCTTCGGTAAGCCAGGAACGGCCCGTCTTTGCTTCGTTCATACTTTGCATGGTAGCCGAGAGGGGGCGCAGTACACGTCGGCGCGTACAAAAAACCATGATGCTTCTCGGATAGCGCAATCTTAAGTTTTTTGAGATTCGAAAGGTTATCTTGGGTTCGTTTTATTTCGTTGATTTTCGGTAAGAGAAAGAACAATGCTACGAAAAACGATTATGTTCACCAAGCATTCGTCGTCAGGATACGATCATGCGCGTTGCAGACGGAGCACGACGTCGCGTACGAAATCATTCCATCGCAACGCGAACGCCGATATTGTCGATAATGCCGCGAAATGCAAACATGGTTACGCTCATACGTGCGTCTGCCGTGGGGAGTGTGATGCGTGCGCGCGTTGCACTGGTTATGCGCATGGTGGTATGACGAAAAAATGACGGCATGACAAAAAGGGAGAGGCCTGTGGGCCTCTCCCCCTGCAGGATATTCCGCGGATTGCGCAACGATAGGATTCCGTGACAATCGGATTCCGCAGCGTTTTTCGCCGCGCATGTATGCGATTTGCGGCGTGCGCTCCTGGTTTACAGTTCGAATCCGAGTTCGGCGGCGGCTTCGGTGGGAACCGGATCGTCGCACCAGAAATCCTCAAGATTCTCGTTGGTGGCGAGGCTGCGGATTTCCGCCTTGTCGATATACAGTTCGCCGCTCAGATGGTCGGTTTCGTGCTGGAAGATGCGGGCCGGCCAGCCGTGCAGATGTTCCTCATGCTGTTTGCCATCTTCATCCTGCCAGCGGGCGATGATGTCGAGCCAGCGCTTGCGTACCGCCTGATAGCCGTCGAAGCTCAGGCAGCCTTCGTAGAAGCTGCGGGTTTCGGTGCCGATCGGCTCATAGCTGGGGTTGATGATGACGTGGAATGGGAATTCGGCCGCTTCGCGCGGGTCATCGTCATCGTCGTCGCGCACATGGTCTTCCACCACGGCAAGCGCCAGTCCGAGGCCGATCTGGGTTGCGGCGAGACCTACGCCCGGCGCTTCGATCATGGTGACGCGCATGGTTTCGATGAGCTTGTCAAGTGTCTTGCGGCTCAGTTGGCCTTCGTAGGCTGCGGTCTGCTGGCGCAGTACCGGTTCACCTGCCTGCACGATGGGAAGCAGCTGTTCCTTGCCGCCGGTTTTGATGAGTTTTTCGACCTCGCGGTTGAGCTCGAGGCTGACTTTCGAGTTACGTCCAAACATGGGGTTCCTTCGCGGATTGGTTCGGGATTTTGGATTGCCAAATACTGTGTATCGGCGGTGTGATTACAAGGCGAGTTCTTCGGCCACGACTTTGGCGAGACGGTCGCAGACCTCGTCGGCCTGCTGCTGGGTTTCCGCTTCAGCCATGACGCGCACGAGCGGTTCGGTGCCGGAGGGACGCAAGAGCACGCGGCCGGTGTCGCCGAGCATTTTCTCTTCGCGTTCGACGGCCGCCTGCACTTTGGCGTTGGTTTTGGCTGCGAGCTTGTCGACGTTTGGCACGTTGATGAGGGTTTGCGGCAGTTGCGGGAAGTCGGATGCGAGTTCTTTGAGACTCTTGCCGGAGTTGACCACTTCGTTGCACAAGGTCAGTGCGGTGAGTGTACCGTCGCCGGTGGTGGCGAATTCGCGGTTGATCACGTGGCCGGACTGTTCGCCGCCGAGCGAATAGTCGCCGCGCAGCATTTCCTCAAGCACGTAACGGTCGCCCACGCCGGTTTGCACGGTTTTGATGCCCATGGAACGCAGGGCGAGCTTCAGGCCGAGGTTGCTCATCACGGTTACCACGAGGGTGTCGTGGTTGAGTTTGCCCGCGTTTTTCTTGGCACGTGCAAGAATGCCCATGATCTGATCGCCGTTGACCATATTGCCTTCGCCGTCTACGGCAAGGCAACGGTCGGCGTCACCGTCGAATGCCACGCCCAAGTCGGCTCCGGAGGCTTTGACCATGGCCTGCAGCTGTTCGGGATGCGTGGATCCGGCGTTCTTGTTGATGTTGTAGCCGTCTGGCGAAGCGTTGATCACGATCACGTCGGCTCCTGCGCGGCGCAACGCTTCCGGCGCGACCACGGAGGTGGCGCCGTTGGCGCAGTCAGCCACGACTTTCAAGCCTTTCAACGGTGTCGGCTGGGACTTGTCAGGCCCGATGGGGGCGATTGTGGATACCAGATGGTCGATATACAGGTTGGTTGCGGTTGCCGTGTCGTGGCTGATACGTCCCACGCCTGCACCGGTCGGGCGTTCCCAATCCTGGCCGAGCACGTTTTCGATTTCGTCTTCTTTGGTGTCAGGCAGTTTGAATCCGCCGCGTGCGAAGAATTTGATGCCGTTGTCGGGCATGGGGTTATGGGATGCGGAGATCACGGCACCCATTTCCACGTTCAGCACGGAAGTCAGGTATGCGACACCCGGAGTTGGAATAATGCCCGCGTCGATCACGTCGAATCCACCTGCGGACATGCCTGCGGACAGTGCTGCGGCGAGAAAATCGCCGGAAACGCGAGTATCGCGGCCGACCAGTGCACGGCGACGACCGTCGAATTCGCTTTTGTCTCCATCATCGCCAAGCACGCGCACCGCAGCATCGCCCAAATCCAACGCAAGCTGTGCGGTCAAAGCCCTATTCGCCAATCCTCGAACACCGTCTGTTCCGAACATACGTGGCATGAGTCTCAAGTCCTCGCTATCTCAAGTTATATTGCCGTGCACCATCGTACTCAACGGGTTCACCATTCAACGAAACAGTCGAGAGCATGTTGCGATACCTGCATACTGCGGTACGTAATGTTGCGCAAACCGCAGTATGCAACGGCGCGGGCTTTTCCGCAATCTCACGTTTTCGCAATATCGCGTTATTCGCGCAATACCGCATTCGACAGTTGCGCCACGAACAGGCCTTGGTCTCGAGTGACGATTTGGGCGCGACCGGGCGCCGCCTTCTTCGGTTTGACTTTGCCGATCAGCTGGCCTTCGTTCGAATCTCCGGACAGCAGAATGCCGGTCATGCCGAGATCATGGAACGTCTGCAATACCGGATCGTACATGGCTCGGCTCGCACCGCCGGTTCTGCGGGCCACCACCACATGCAATCCCAGATCGGAGGCCTGCGCCAAATATGGCACCAACGCACGCAGCGGGTTGCCTCGGCTGGTGGAGACCAAATCGTAATCGTCGACCAGCACGTAAACTTCCGAACCCGTCCACCAGGAACGGTCGCGCAACTGTTCGGCAGTCACGTCCTGGCCCGGAATGCGGGTTTTCAGGAATTCCGCAAGCGCGTCGAGACTTTCCGTAGCCTGTTCGTCATTGGTCAGGTACGCTCCAAAATGCGACTGCGGAATCTGCGCAAGATTCGCACGACGATAATCCAACATGAAAATTTTTGCTTTTCCATCCGGATAGCTTCGTACGATTTCGTTGATTATCACGCGAAGGAATGTAGATTTCCCCGAACCGGCGTCACCGAATAGGTAACAGTGCGGTTCGGTGTTGAAGTCGAACACCACTGGAGACAGTGCGTTCTCGTCGATACCGACCACCATGTTGCCTTTGGCGAGCTGGTTGGATGCCTTTTGACGCATGACGGAAGCCATCATCGCCTCGTACGGCAGGTTTTCGGGCAGCAACCGCAGCTTCGGACCATGCGGATGGCCTTGCCATGCGGAACGTACTTTGGCGATGAGATCGTTGATGCCGTCGGACACCGTCGCCGCATCATGCCCGCCATCGATGCGGGGCAGCGCTGCGAGCGTATGCAGTTTGTTGGCGCTCAGGCCACGGCCAGGCGCGCCCTTGGGCACGGTGTCGGCAACGTGGCGGTCGATTTGCGAATCGCTCGGATCGCCCAAACGCAGTTCGAGCTTGGTGCCGATAAGGTCGCTGATATTGGCACGGATTTCCATCCAACGGTTCGCGCTGAACAACACGTGCACGCCGAAGGTGAGACCACGGGCAACGATCTGCTGGACTTTGGTTTCCAATTCGTCATAGTCGCCGCGGAATACGCCCCAACCGTCGATGACGAGGAACACGTCGCCATATCCGTCGTCGACCTTGCCTTCGGCGCGACGGCGACGATACGCGTCCATGCCGTCGATGCGCTGTTCTTTGAAGAATCGTTCGCGCGCGTCGATGATGCCGCTGACTTCGGCAAGCGTACGACGGACTTTTTCATCCTCATTGCCTGCCGCGATGCCGCTGACATGTTCCAATCCATCCATGGAGGAGAACGCGCCGCCACCGCAGTCGATCACATAGAACTGCACTTCGAGCGGCGAATGCGTGAGCGCCAACGATGCGACGATGGAACGCAACATCATGCTTTTACCGCTCAACGGGCCGCCCACCACTGCCACATGGCCTCCCGCACCGGCAAGATTGAGGGCCATGACGTCTCGCCTCTGCTCGCGTGGCTTGTCTTCCAACGCGCATGGTACGACAAGCGCTCCGGCATTGCGCCACCTTGGCGAAATCAAGCCATACTCCTTGGTGACGGTCAGGTCCGGCATGAAATCGTCGAGCGAATTCGGCGGGACCAGCGGAGGCAGCCACACCACGTGCGCGGGATTGCCTTTGCCTCGCATCTGTTCCACCGCATACTGGAAGGTGGTGGTTTCGCCGTCCAACCCCTTCGGCACGCCCGACACGTAAGACGCGCGGAAGCGGGTGATGGTGCCGTCAGGCGATTTCAGATAGCCGATGCCAGGCAGGCTTGGCAGATCGTACGCGTCCGTAATGCCCAGCACGGCACGGGATTCGGTTGCGGAGAACGTTTTCAGACCGATACGGTATGACAGGTGCTCGTCAAGACCACGCAGCTTGCCTTGTTCCAAACGCTGCGATGCGATGAGCAGATGTATGCCCAGCGAACGGCCGACCGCGCCAATGCGAACGAACGATTGCACGATCTCGGGTTTCGCCTTCAACAGTTCGGAGAATTCGTCGACCACGACCAATAGTGACGGCAACGGTTTAAGATCGCTACGCCCGCCGTTGACACGCATCTCCTCATATTCGGTGATGTTGGCAAGGTTGCCCGCATCTCGCAGCAGCTCCTGACGTCGGTTGACTTCGCCATCCAGCGCGTCTTCCATACGGTCGACGAGCGACGCTTCCTTGCCGAGATTCGTAATGATGGATGAAATGTGAGGCATGCCGTCCATACCTGCGAAAGTGGCGCCGCCTTTGAAGTCGATGAGTACGAAATTCAACTGGTCCGGGGAATGGCTCAACGCCAACGACAGTACCAGGGTTCGCAGCACTTCGGATTTACCCGAACCGGTGGCGCCGACGAGCACGTCATGCGGGCCCATGCCATGCTGGCCCATCTCTTTGATGTCAAGGAACGCGGTACTGGTGTCGTCGAATAGGCCGATCGGCACGCGCAAACGCTCCTTGCCCACACGATATGCCCACAGTTTCGCCAGATCGATATGACGAATATCGCTGATGCCAAGCAGATCAGGCAATTCGGGGGATTTCTTGCGATTGACGGATTGTGAGGAATCGTCTCCGGTTTCGTTAACATGCACGCTCTTCAAGCGTTTCGCTATGCAGAGCGCCTCTTCCACAGTCAATTCGTCCGGTTGGATTTCCACAGGCTTGAGTGCCGTGGAAAACACTTCAACCATATTGATGTCGCGCTTTTCGAGAACGTTCAGTCCTTCCTCAACCACGGTCTGCGAATACAGCACACGAAGCACGTCATCTTCCTCGAGCTCCCCCCAATCATTCGGCATGTCGAACACGGTCACTCCACCGAGGCCGTCTTCAGCGAACAATCGGGACTCTCGAGACAATACAGTCCGGTCGAATCCATCATTGATCACCAAAACATGAGGAGCAATCTCATTATCTCCGGTACGCCTGTTGCGGTTCAGCACTTCCTCGCCTATCAGCGCATCAACTTCGCGCACGTTGCTCGTCAGCATAAATCCATGACCGTTATACGTGCCTTCCAAGTATTTCTCGTTCAGCACACGGTTATGAGGCAGCAACCGTACCCATTCCCACTGCCCCATGCGATCAGCGGATGCCAGTACGAGCACTCTGCAGCATTCAGCCGGATGCCAAACCGCCGCTTGACAGATCATGGCTCTTGCGAGCGCCTGCGTCTGGCTTTCGTTTCCAAGCAATTCCACACGCTTGTATTTCCTCAGGTCAATGCCGTAAGGCATATTGTGCAACGTTTTATGTGCAAGCATGAAACGATGCGCCGCCGATGCCGAAACCGGGTCGAGCTGCGCGAGTGGAGGCAATTCAGGTGATTCAAGCTGCAGGCACAATGGCACACTATGCGTGCCGCAACGTAATATCATGAAATCGTCGTCTGCGGGAACACGTTCCCAGCAACGTTCCGGTTCCTGGGCGATCGCCGTCAACGAGGATGGGGATGGAGCGTTCCACAATGCGGCATTGCGTTGTTTCCTTCCCGCGGTGCGCACGGTTTTGCGTATGCCAGCCAAATAAGTGAGATATTCACGTCTTGCCGCCGCGAGGTTCGCCATGCGTTGCGAACGTTGGCGGAAGCCGTTGACCGCCACGAATCCCAATGACGACACCATGAACATGCCGCCGGTAAGCATGCCGGTGAGTCCCGAATTGGTCATCAGCATCATGACCATGGCGCTGGCGGTGCCCAACAATGGCACCAACGATGTGAGCAGCGTGTTGACACCGTCGCTGGGTTCAAGCTCGGGTGGTGCCTGCAATACGATTTTTCCTTTTGGAGGTTTGGGACCTTCGAGCCTGCTGTTTTGTTGTTCCGCAGTAATAGCCATCAACGCCTCCTGCTTTTCGATGTGATGATGCTGCAGCCCATGTCTCCCAGTCCGATGCGGGATCCGACATGCATACGCGTTCGGACGTTCGGTTCAAGTTCCGTCTCTTCGCCGCTTTCGTCAAGCACTCGCGTACCGTTGGTGCTCGCTAAGTCAGTGATCCAGATTTGGTCATCCACCAATTCGATCCGAGCATGGTTTCGTGAGACCGTACCAGTATGGTCAGGCACAGCCAACGCGATGTCCCCTGTCTGCTGCGGAGCTGGCTTGCGCCCGAGAATCAATGAAGAAGGCACGCTGAGAGTTCGCTTGGAGCCATCTTCAAAGAAGAGAAAGGTTTGGGGTTTCTCAGGAGGCGTCACTGGCACCGAGGCCGTCTGTTGTTCAACCGTTGTCCGAACCGGATACATCGGCTTTCCCGAAGGCATGGGTACAGGAGAAACCTGTTTTGCCGTTGGCATGGGAACCGGTTTGGACACGTCCGCCACTGTTTTGGGAAGAGGCACGGGAGGAGTGGGCTGCATCCGAGGCATGGGAACCGGAGGAATTTGCCTCGATACGACCGGTTGTTCCTCCAACGCCTCAACACGTTGATGAATATCGACGCATCCCAAAGATGCCAGTCTGTCTGCCCATCCCTGATGCAAATCATCCTTGGCGAACAACGGTGAGCAAATCACCGCAATCAGACCTATGACCAACGCAAGCGTGGATCCGATAAGCACACAATACTTCACAAGAATCCGGCCCATTCCGGCGGGCAAAGTTCCCGCCGTGACGTCACGCATGCCTTCCACGCGAACCGTACGCAAACCGAACATCATATTCCCCGGAGTCAGACCGCGCGAACCTTCTCCAATAGCCAGCACCGCAACCGATTCGAGCATCACCAGGAACGTGACGGGAATATTATGTCCGAGCAAAGCCGCAATCACGCCGCAAAGCAATACGAAACCGCAATCGACGAATGCGGCCGCACATTGTTTTCCGGCTCCTGCCGGACGACATCTCATTACGGAATTCGAATCCGACATCACAATCCCCTTATATACTGCAACGCGCCAGCTGCGAAGAAAGCCGCCACAGGCGTGACCATCATGGACAGGAAGCACAACGCATCGCCGGCGCGAGACAATACAAGCGAATGAAAACCGCCTTTTTGCACAGGAATGGCATATACCAGCAGAACGCCAATCAGGCCAATCGCGCATACGCCGAGCAGCCTCATGTTTTCGGTTGTCATGAAGCCCCAGGCCCTCACGCAGGCCATAGCCATCACCATCACCGCAGACAAACGCATGCAGTACCGTTCGAAAGGTCTGCCCGACCGGCGCGGCTTAAGGGTGAGAAAGAGAAACAGGGCCGCGGTAAGCACGAGAAAGCCGACAGCATCATACATCCGATGGAAATCGCAGAATGCGACCAATGCCGCGTACGGCAATACCAGCAGCGCCAAGCAAAGCACGAAACCGGTCGCGTATCGGGCCTGAAACGTCTGCATATCTTCACGAATATCAACTTGGGTCAATACACGGGCCTCTTCGGGAATGCCACCGCGCACCGTCCAACGACGTGTCATGTAGGCACGCCATTGCACAAGATAACGGTCCGGCACATGCACCACGATGTTCGGCAGCATTTGCAGACAGCATATGGCAGCGGCAAGCACCAAACCGGCAAGCAGCCGTACGTCCAACGAACACATCAGCGTTCCCGTACTGGCGAGCAGCAACAGCAACGATACGGCAAAGCATGCGGATATCACGCCATTAAGCACCGGCTGATCAATGCAAACCGTCATTAACGACATATTGAGGCATACGCAAGAAGAAGATAGGAAAACCGCCGCCGCGATCGGCTGAGCGCAAGGTTCAACGCAGCTCGCCGCCACACCGGCACACACCGACAGCAGCACAGCGCAAGCCATGGCAACCAGCGCAACGGTTTGCTCGTGTGAGCGTATGCTCACCACGCATAACCGATCACAAAACAGCATCAGTAATATGAGGCTTGCCACAAGCAGCACAGGCAATCCTCGCATCCGCTCGTCGCCACCGGGAAGCAACACGCTTTCGGACAGCACCGTAACGGCAATACCAGCAAAAAGCACTGCGCAGACGAGCGATACAATGCATATCGCCTGTAAGTCAGCTGGCTTGGTTTCTTTGTGCCGCATATTGGCTTTCCCACTCACGCAGACGAGTCATTCCTTTATCGAGCGCAACACGAGCCTGGGCCGCTTCATTATCTTCGTCGTCCGCATCCTCCACGCTATCTCGCACATAACTCATATTCTGCGCGAGGTAACCACGTACTTCACGCGCTTCCGGAGACTTGTCAATGCCAGCAAGGATGTCTTCCTCACAGGTTTTCCCCATGTCGATACGCTGCTGCAATACTTGCCAAGCGCGCCCACATTCACCTTTACGCCGCTTATTTTCAAGTTCTTTCGTTTTTTCGGCTATTTTTTCATCTATTTGAACTTTCTCTTTTTCGAATTTCGCCCGCTGCTTGTCAAGCCGGGCAGACAGTGCATCCATTTGGTTCATGAAAGCTTCGAATTCCGCTGATGTCATTCCACTTCTCTTTTCTTCGCACATAAAATTGTCGTACCGAGGTCATCGTCCGTTTCGCAATGCAAGTCATAACGATGCGGTTGGAAGGACATGACGATTATCTTCCATCGGACGATCCACCGGATGCCCCGGCAAACGCTACGTCATTCGACGTACTGCCAGTTCCACCGTTCGACGTGCCTCCGCCAAAAACGCTCAGCATGCCCTCTGTTTTTACGGAAAGCCGTTGCATAACCATGAGGCATACACACAATCCGTTAAGGGCTTCATACAGATTGTTAAGATATTCCACGATATCGGATGCCCATTGAATCGCCTGGGTGACTTCCGCAGCGACAGTGACCGTAGCGAGCACCGGACCGGCTCCAGGAATAATCAGCTCACCCGCAATAAGCTTCAACAGCGAAATGATTTCACTCAACGTGTCGAATATCAGATTCAATGTTTTTTCCGCATTGTCCGCCAAAGCGTTCAACGCCTGGGCCATTTCCGAACATGGCTCCGGAGCTTCCACAAGCGCGTCGGCCACCGCCTCATTGCGAACAACATATATGTCCGCGGCCTGCCCAGACCACACTGTCTCGTCGAGACTATTGGAAATTTCCAATAACGCCGTCTGCACTTCAGGCAGTGTTTCAGCCAGCGACTGCCATTTTCCCGCAGTATCGCGAAGCTCATCCCAATCGCCGAAGAATGGTTTCCTGACCCACTCATCTATAGGACTGACACCAAACAATGCCTTGCAAATGAAGTCAACACCTGAGATGGCAATGCGAAGCGTAGTAATCCTGCTATCCAGCGTTTTCGCCAAATCATGCGCACTTTGACGAGTCAAATCCCCTTCCAAAGATTCTGTGAACCTTTTTGACGCATCCTCGAACTTCTGGCTTTTCCTTCCGATGTCTTTCTTATCAAGTCCTGTTTTTTCCAGGATTCTCCCAACCACTTTGTCGGCTGACGTGTAGCCAAATTTCTGCCCGGAAAGGAGGGCTGAGGCAGCCTTTCCCACTTTCCTACTGTCATAGGCCTCACCGACTTTTTGATAAAACTTCAAGTCGCGTTTAATGTCGCTTAAATCGTCTGGAACATCGATGGTAATCGGGCCGAAATGCAAGTCGTTGGCAGAGCCATCATCTTCTTTTGCAGCCATACTCTTCCCCTTGTGTATAGTTTGAATGTGATATTTACCCGGTTACGGCCGGATATGCTTTGCACAGCATCCTGTTTTATTGAATCGTCGTGCGTTCAGGTAGCTGAATGGTTTCTCTGTCTTCGTACAAGGCACGAAGCTCATCCGCCGTTCTTCCCAGAGGATCTTTAGCTGCGATGCTTTGCCAGGCTTCATCCTCGGCTTGCTTACGCATGGCTTCCCTTGCCGCTTCGGAATCTCCGACGCGGACGGCGACATCGTAATCGCCGTCATTGTCGTAGTCGAGGGCAACGTACCGCGAATCTTCATCCTCATATACGCTGAAACGGGCATTCGCGCCTGAATCGGAGTTCATGGACACGTCGTCCACGCCATCGTTGTCCACATCCAGATCAAACGAAGCGGATCCTGTTTTGCTTGCATCAGAAGGCATCGGAATGGTGGAATTGTCACGCTTTGTCAGAGTAACGGAACCATCCGCCCCAATCACGGCATGCGTATTGCCATCAGTGAGATTCAGAGAGTAGTCGTCTTTGGCGTTTCCATCCACATCCAATCCAATCGTGGTTGGTCTTGTTGGAAGTGGAACCTCATTGAAAATCGGATAAGTGTTCGATTCCGCCGCATCACGCGCACCATCAGATGTTGTTTTTTTCTGATCATGGCCGAATTCTTGCGATCCCGACGCCATTGCACCAGAACCTGTCGCAGATGATGCCGGACTTCCTGCCGCTTCGGAACCACCGTCGGATCGACCATTAAACTGATCCACTGGCTGATATTGCTTGCTTTGCAAGGAATCAGCTCTTGAGCCACCACCATTGCCAAAGCTGCCGCCATAGCCGGAATTGCCGCCTATTCCGCCATTTCCCTCGGACCGTGCGTTATGAGGATCCGAGGAATCCAACTTGTCATCCACCTGCTGAAGCAGTTGCAGAATCTTCTTCAGCGCTTCAAGTATCTCCTCTTCAGTGGTGGTGGAATCTTCTACGGTCCCCTGTATGGCCGAAGCAATCAATTTCAGCATTGCTTCAACGTTGGCCAAGTATTCTTGCGTAGACTGCTTCGCCGCTTCATACGCCGGTTCCAGGCATTTGAGAATCAGCCCGAAATTCGGGGTTCCCGCAGACACAAACTGCGCTTTTGCCATAGCGAACTGTTGTGCGGCCTGTTCATAGTTTTTCGCCGACGTTTCCAGATCGGACGGGTCAACGCATATGCATGAGGAAGACACTGCCTTCGCTCCTTTCCTGTTCAACAAGAGAACGTTTTGTTCAACGACGTGCGGTCATGCGCATAGCGCATTCCGCCCATGCCTCATTCACCGGGACGCCTGCGGTGACCTGCCATGGCCGCCAACGGCTTGGGCTGGAATTCTTCTTCCTCTTCAATGGTCGGAGCAATGTAGCCCAAGGAGTTGCGCCTCTTATCCTTGCTCTGAGACGCACCGCCACGCCCCATACCCATCATTCCCGGAGTGTTTGCACGAGATGACGCCGCAGCTTCGGCACGCGCAATTTCTCCCTTGCGCAATCCCGCAGCCATACCGGTTGCACCTTTGATCGACGAGGATGCAATGGACGCCTTGACCGGATTGTTCGCATAATACGAACCGACGCCGGAGCCAGAAACCGCTGCCATGGAAGCTTCAGACAGTGCTCCGGAACTTGAACCAGCTCCACCTGCGAGCTTGGATACGGCTAACGCTCCACCGGCACCGATGCCAGCGCCAGCGCCAGCCGCCACCGCAGTACGCCCGATTCCGGAACCCGATCCCGCAGAGCCTCCGGACATGCCGCCATGGGCGGAACCGGAACCGTTATAGCTCATATCGCTATCCACGGCCATGTGGTTCCGATACACGTAGCGGCCTGTCGCCGGATCGTATACGTATAGGTTACGGTCAAGCCAACGTCCGCTTGCCGGATCATACACGTATTTGCTTGTGTCGATCCATTCACCGGTGTTCGGGTCAAACACCCGACCATTATGGCTATTGTTATTGTCACCGCCCGTATCGGCAGCGTCCGTAGGGTTGTTACGTGGAGGAAGAGGCGGCGTAGGGCTCACGTTGGGCCGGGAGATTGAGGCCGAACCTGATTTGGGGGTATTGGAGAATTTCGATGATGCGACAGCCGCACCGCCAGCGGCCGCGAGACCAGCGCCACCTGCTACAGCAGCTGAGATTCCAGTGTCGCCAAACGAGGTGGGATACACACCATCGTTTTCCGAAGAATTGTTTTCACCATCCTGTGCTGGCCACAGGCCGTTGATATCGACAACGGGAGCAGACGGTAAATCATTTCTAGGACACTTCTGCTTACATTCTGACTTAATTCGCTGGTATTCCTTCTTTGCAGTCTCCTCTCGTTTATCGGCAAGCATGTTTGAGATCAGGCTGACGCCGGCATTTCCAATTATCCCGGTTAATGTTCCTAATCCGGGAACGACAATATTCAATGGCGTTTCAGCCGCTTTAATAGCTTGTTCAATATCACTGGTCAACCTAGTGCCGGGCAGCTCCACATTCCTCGCATCGTCGATCGCCTGATTGTATGCGTCAACAGTCTTAAATAGTTTACGCAAGGCTGTCGGTATGTCCACATCCTCAATACCTTCGGAAATTCCTTGAGCGCATTCCAAAGCTACCTTTTGGGTTTCGCCCCCAAAAACATAACCTTCTTCAAGTTCCTTTTTCATGGTTTTGAGTTTCGCGGCGGCATCATCTATGACTCGTTCAAACCGTTTGAAATCGTCAAATTCCTCAATAGACCACTTGGCGGTATTGGCGATATCTGACAGTTTTTCCTCATATGTTTCCATAAATCTTCCTCTCGTGTCTTCTTACCCGCTATCGTTTATTGCCTAGGCGGCAATGGCGGTTGAGGAACGTGCTGACCGACCTGCCCGTTCCCAGCCTGCGTTGGAGGGTACGCGTATCCGGCCGGCGCACCGGCGTTCGGATACGAGCCAGTGACGGGAGCGGACCGCGCCGCGGGACCGCCATACGATGGCGCCACACCATACGGGACCGGCGGAACACCGGCCCCACCGACGGTTCCAACCGGCACGGCACGGCCCGCATCCCTCGCCCTCCGCATCCTGCGGACCAGCACCACGCCAGCCAACACCAGCACACCGGCACCCGCCAGCACCACGGGAACCACCCACGACGGCACCACGGACGAACCCGAAGCATCCGACGCCATATCCCCGGCGACCTTCCCATCCTCCTCATCGGCCGTGGCCGTCGCGGAATACTTCATGCAATCGCTCCCGCCGTCCGCACGGCACGACTCCACCTTCTCCCACGCGGCATGCTGACGCTGCAGCTCACGACCCACCAAGGACGCCTCGACCGTAGCCGAAATCCTCTCCCCGTTCGGAGAGAACACGTCGGTATCCGCTACTCCATTCCTCCCCAATGGGGATGGATACTCGTACATGCCCTTGGTCTCCTCATGCTCCCCGCTGGTCTTCACGGCCCATTCCAGGAGCGGGTTCACATCCGGGTACCGGGTCGGATCGACCGACAGCAACTTGCCTGGATCCACGATCCCGAAACCACGCTTGTGTTCCGGATCCAGTTTCGGCCCGCCCGACGCGTTGCCCTTCGTGTTGCGAATCAGGGACTGCAGGATCTGGTTGCCCGTCGCATCCGGCCACCGCTGCATCACGAGCGCGAGATACGCGCTCAGATTCGCCGCCGCGGTCGACGTGCCGCCGCCAGTCAAATCCATCTCACGCGAATCCGTGCTCCGGTAGGACGGCACGCCCACGCCCGGACTCAGCACCGAAACGTTCCCGTCCATCACATCCGACGACTCCTGCAGATTCCCCGCCGAATCCACCGCGTTCACCGTCACCACACCGGGGAAATAATCAGTCGTGCCCGGAGCGCCCACCAGATCATATAGGCCAGCCCAAGAGCCATTGGACCTACCTGAGACCATCACCACGCCATGGCGCAGCGCATACAACATATAGTCTCGGAAAATAGCATCACTGACATCCCCATACCCGAACGACATATTGATGATCCTCGCGCCGGAATCAACCGCATCACGAACACTCGGACCTATTGTCTGCACAGTGGATTCGTTATTCTGAGTTCTGCAGGCAAGAGGCATATTAAGCTCTCCCAGATTGCCCTTTGAGTCCGCGTCCAGCATATAGGCAATCACGGAAGCCCTAGAAGCGATGCCTTGGATACCGGAACCACCATCCCAGCCGCTACCGTTACCCGCAATCAGCGACACCATGTGAGTGCCATGCGTCATCATGTATCCACTAGACGAAAGGACCGTTGGATCATCCGTGGAAACCGGCTCGGAGGAAACGGAACCATCACCGGTTTCCAGATAGCAGGGCTGGCCGCCCTCGGTCACCAGCTTGTACGACACGTCCGCGCCCGCCAGCGCGGGATAGTCGGACACAATCTGATTATCAAGCACGGCGACCTTCACGCCCTTGCCGGTGATACCCGACGCCCATGCGTCGCGCACGCCCATACCATCGACACGCCAATCCACACCATCCGAAGCCACCGCCGACGGCACACACAACCCCACACAAGCCAACACCGCCGCCAACGCCGACAGCACACCGCGCACCTTTCGCACATGCGATGCACACAAATCTCGCGTCATCAATAACCCCTTCTCGTATGGAAATAACAAACGCAACACGTCACTTAATCAGCAAATTCAAAGAGTCTTCGGCGGTAGCGGAGGAATCGAAAGCACATTCACCACACTATCCACTAATGACAGCAGCGGCTCAAACGCCTCATCGCTCTCGTTCTTCTTAGAAGTCTCGTGTATGTCGGATGCTTTACCCTTTGTTTTTCCAACAACAGGTGCAGCCTCCTGAACTGTTACCTCAGCCTTATCGATAGAAGCCACCTGCTGTTCTTCGGCCTGTTCAAATATTTTCGCAGCGCTGCAAACGCGCTGCGAGAAACTACTCATGGCTTCGCCTATATTCGCTCCAGTTCCCTGTAGCAGCTGGGTATACGCGGAAGCGCTCCTCATGAATTCCTTGCCAAAAGCAGTATCGCGGCTATACGCTTCCTGGCCGCAACGCCCTGCAGATTCAGAAACCGACTCGCCATATGAATCCATGTCATTCGCTATCGCACGCGCATTGTCAACATCCGCTTTGATCTCAACTACCATACCCGATCCGCTCCTCGTCAACACCCATATTCCCAACCGGAAAGATTCCGTGTGCGCCCCACACCTTTCGTGGAACACACACGGAATCACACGACATCAGAAACGACCCTCCGAACGCGCGTCAGACTCCACGTACTGCTGTGCGATCTGTGAGGTGGCTTGGGAAATCTGGCCAAGAATCTGATTCATTTCCTGCAACTTGCCATCCCAATTGCGTTGCGCCTGATGATATGCCTCACGAGCGGAACCGTCCCACTGACCAATCAAAGCGCTCACCTGGCTATTGAGGTTTTCAAGCTCCTGAGCAATGCTCTTGGCATCGGCAGCGATATCGCTCGCCAAAACATCCACCTGCTCCGGACGAACCGAAAAAGAACTTACCATAATATGTTTTCTCCTTGAGCTTTCTAGTTCAATTCGATGATGTCAGCCAAGCAACGCCTGCAACTTGGACGTACGGGACTGGTTGTCTTCCTCATTCGCAGCCTGATCCTTGGCTGTACCCCGTAGGTTATCCGAAAGATCAATGAGAATATTGTTCAAGGACGTGGCCTTCTCCTGCCAACTGGACATCAGCGCGTTGAACGACACGGCCGCGTCACCACTCCAGAAAGAGCCCAGCTCCGCCATCTTCGCTTCGATATCTTTGATTCGGTTCTCGATACCCGAGCGCGCATTGTCGACCGCAGTGGCACCCTTCTCAATTGCCCCTTCTTCGGCTCTGATCTGTTCCGCCATCTTGTTTCCTTCCTTGGAGGCATTCTTTCTTAGGGAAGCCACAATGAGACACGACTCCCCCAAGGAATAACAATAACAGCAATAACAAATTCAGTAAAATTTAAATTCATTAAGTATCCAAAACCCGAGATGAACTCACGTCAATCGTTTGACGTTAACTTAAAAGTCACTTAGGCATAGCAATTTTACTGAAAATTAAGCAATTTTTTCAGAAACAAATGACAATCACTGCAAAAATGCAATCATTTTTCTCAATGCCTTATAGTTGTATTGTTTATAGACACGATACAGCGCCTTACGGCATTCTCTAAGGAAGAGCATGAACATCTCCCTGCCACCGCTCCCGCACGGAAGACAAAATACCCCATCTTCACCCCCCATCAATACGACAGATACACTCCAAATCACCGTCTCCTATAAAACGCGCACAATCGCGCTGCGGGTGAACGACGGCCCCATCATCGCCGATCTTCTACCAGACATAGCCCGACGACTCGGCATACTCGATCCGTCGATCGTGTACGGAGGGTACAGGCTGCTCACCAGCGACGGCGATCCACTCTCCCCCGCAAAGACTCTTCGCGAACAACACGTTCCAAACCACTCCACGCTCACGCTTGAGCCCGGAGCATCATCAGACACCGACATCATTTACGATGACGTCGTAGAGGCAGTAGGCGCCAGCGTACAGCACGTATACCGCCCTTGGACCAGCGACCACACCACATTCACGTCACTTGTCATCGGCCTCGGCATGCTTGTTATCAGCGCCGGATGGATCGCGCTTTTCCCCGCATCCATATGGGCATCGGTTCTCGCATTTGGATTCAGCGCAATACTTCTAGCGCTCACAGCCGCATTATGCGGCAAAAACCTGCTCGTGCAATCAACCGCAATCGGACTCATCGCCAGCATTTTTACTGCGATTGGCGGATATCAACTCGTCAACCTGCTCGCAGGCAAACAGCCACTGCATGCCCTGCCACTTCTTGGAGCGAGCCTGGGACTCGCCGCCGCAGGCATACTCATGAGTCTCGCCGCATCCAAAACACGCCCATACAGTTATATTCCCATTTTGATAGGTGCCATCTGCGCCATACCAAGCGTCCTCAGCACACTCATGCCGCAGCAGATGGGGCATATCTGGATCCTCACATCAGCCGTAACCGCACTCACCGCGAGCGCCCTGCCTTGGATGTGTCTGTCTTTTGCAAGAATCAGCGTAGACAGTCCGCATAGCGAATCGGAAATCTTCGCGCTTCCTAACGACATTGACTACCAAGACATCAAACGTAGATATATAGCAGGCTCGACCATGCTCTTCATCGGACGAATCTGCGTCGCCGCGCTGCTGCTCATAGCGGCACCGCTCCTCAACACGTTGGGCACGCCACTCGGGTCAGCATTATGCCTCGCCGCATTCCTCGGCATGCTGCTCGATTCCAGGCAGATCTATACGTTCCGCGAAATGTGCGTAACTGTAGGCGCCGCAGGCATAGGAATCATCGTGACCGGATCGCTCAGCGTGCAAACGCATCAGGAATTCAGCATTCCGCTGATTCTACTCATGCTCGCATGCGCCTTCACGACCATACTGTTCACCTATGTCTTACGCAAGCATACGCTATTCGCCACACGCGTGGCGGACGCCGCAGAAACCATATGCATCATGCTTATTTTGCCGCTCGCATACCTGGCAATCACGCTGTAAGGACGCTCATGGCCAACAAGAAAGACCTTGCCGAAGCTCAAAGCTACTCGCGCCGCAGACTTGTCACCGCTTTCAGCAGCGGCATTCCAGACGGCGTGGAACTCACTCCGAAGAAAAACCAGACTCCCGTAATAGTGGGTGTAGGGCTTACCGTCATAGCAATACTTGTCAGCCTTTTCTACGGCATGGTAAGTCCATCATTGCCAGACGGTTGGGAGAACAACAAGCTCATCGTCGCAAAAAACTCAGCGGCACGATATGTCAGTTCAAATGGAACGTTGCACCCCGTCATCAATGCCATCAGCGCACGACTGCTCATTCCGTCATCCGACTTCAAAGTGCTCACGGTAGCCGACGACCAGCTCAAAAACATTCCCATCGGTTCCACCATAGGCATCCTCGGCGCGCCAGATTCGCTACCGGAAGAAAACAATCTCATCGCAGGATCCATCAATAGCTGCGTCTCCGACAGCAACGTCACAACCACGCTCAGCAACGCTTCGTCTCAAGTCACAGACACGGCAACGGCAATTGTCGCCAATGTGGACGGCATCAGCTACCTCGTCAACGGAAGTCACCGATACCAGCTTCCTCAGGAAGCGACCTTACGAGACGCGTTCCTCAGAGCATTCGGCATTCCCGAAACCGCTTCCACCGACGCAACCACACAATGGATCAACCTGTTCGAGCAAGGAAGCCCGATCGAACAAATCTCGGTGGACGGAGCAGGCAACAGCATTACCGTCCACGGCGTTGAAGCGCTGGTCGGCAGCGTAGTCATGCAGCAAGGCGATGCCAAGAAAACCAAATATGTGGTTCGTTCCGATGGATCGCTTTCCCCACTCACCGATTTTACCTACGGCCTGTACATCACGGGAAAAACGGATGAATTCACACAGCCGAACGTTCTCAGCGCGGCCGACTTCCAATTCTTCTCAAACTCCACCGAATCCGCAATTCCGGAAGATTGGCCCTCCGAAGAGTTATCGGCAACATCCGGAAACGTCTCCGCGTGCGCAATCTACAATTTGGAAACGGCAGGAAGGAAAAAAGCCGACACCCATGTAAATTTAGCAGTCAAACAAAACAACTCAGCACATAGCGGCACATCCAAAACAAACCCGTCAAGCAATACCAGTTCAACAGTGAAGCTCAAAGGCGGCACCGGAGCATTACTGCAGGCCTCCATCGGCACATCCGACAAAGGCTACATTTTCGCCGTGGATTCCACAGGAACCGCGTATCCCATTGCGAATGCCAACAAAGAAACCCTCAAACGGCTTGGATACGCCAAAAACGACGTGCAAGCCATTCCCCGCGCATGGATAGACCTATTTAGCCAAGGCGTCGAACTATCAGCCCAAGCAGCAGGATCCGCTCCAGGAAGCAACCAATCCAGCGCATCGCAAACAAACGATGGCGGCAATGCGTCGTCATCAACCGCCGATACGACCACTGACGCAGCCACTAACGCAACGGATGATCCTGAAACAGGCGCCGCATCGGCAGACGCGCAAGCACAATGCCAAGCCGGCGTCGAAAACTACATCAATGACACTCCCTGGACCAACACGCTCTTCGACTTCGAAACACTGCACCGTCAATCCACGGGCAAAGGCGTAACCGTGGCGGTAATCGACTCCGGGGTAGATGCGGATAATCCACATTTGGCAAACGCCGTAACACCTGGGGTAAGTCATATTTCAGGAGACGCCACCAACGGCATGACCGACATATACTCCCACGGAACCATCATCGCAGGAATCATCGCGGCGCGTGCAGTAGACGGGTCGTCCGTAGAAGGATTCGCCCCAGACGCGACCATACTGCCGATCCGCATATTCGAATCACTCCACGAAGAAAACGGAAAGCAAACCGGCGGACCAAGCATGGAAGACGTCAGCAAAGCGGTAATCGAAGCCGTGGACCACCATGCGCAAATCATCAATATTTCATTAAGCGACATCACCGATCTTCCTCAAATGAGGCGAGCCGTGGATTACGCAGAATCACATGGCAGTCTCATCATCTCCAGCGCAGGAAACCGGCTCACGTCAGCCAGCACCAAGGACGGACGACGATTCCCCGCAGCCTACAGCCAAGTCGTAGGAGTCACCGCCGTGGATACGGATTTGAATATCACCGACGATTCCGTCCACGGCACCCAAGTGGACATCGCGGCCCCCGGCGCATACGTTGCCTCAACCGTCCCCGGCGGCGTGGACTGCCTTTACGCCACCGACGCAGCCTCAACAAGCTTCGCGACCGCATATGTAAGCGGCGCGGCAGCCCTCATCGCCTCACAATATCCGAATGAAACACCCGCACAATGGCGGCAACGACTGCTCGTTTCAGCGAATCGACCAAATTCCGACCAGCGAGACAACAACATTGGATGGGGACTGGTGGACCCACAAACCGCGCTGAACATAGCGCTTTCCGACAGTCTTCGAGGCCCGACTTCAACAGGTGGCATGCACGCCCAGAATAATGCCGAAACGTCCATGAAACCGCTTGTATTGCACAAAATCCAAGATCCTGATACGAATTTCAAACGATTCGTGGAAGCTGCCAGTATCGCCGTGTCTTGCGCGTATATGGTGGCATGGCTTGTACGGACCGCGCGAAAGACCGCGCGAAAGAACACTTCGCAAAGTATATCAACAAATGAGCATAGTTTTAACTAGAATAATTAGATATTTTCAGATAGTCATTTGAAATTAATGCCGATCTGAACACTTATTCATAGAGAAACGAACGGCATCCGCCTTATGCAGTCCCTCGCGAAGTAATCACTCGCCCATAGGAAAGGAAGATCATATTAGCGTCCCATGGCGCTGACGCCCATTCAGCTCGTTTTGCCACCGTACGACAGTCCGCCGGAATACACCCACATGCCGTAGTGTGCGGCACGCGGATCGTTCTCCAACGGAAACCGCGGGTCGCACTGGTCCGGCCAGACGATGTCGCCCATGCAGGGTGCCGGGATTTCCCGCTGCAGCTGCTCGTAGTAGACGCGGTAGGCGCGGAACAGCTCCAGCTCCGTGTACGGCTCCAAGGCGCAGTGCATGGCGACATGCGGTTCGCGGCCCGCTTGCAGCATTCGGTTGATCCACGCGTACAGGTACCCCTTGTAGACGAAGAATCCCGGCTTGTGGGGGAACGTGTTCATCAGGTCGAGCATACGTTTCGAACATGAACCGTTACGCAGGTCGGCGTATGGCGTCCATGCCAGCTCGCCGACGCTGCATGCGGTGTATTGGAACAGGTTCAGGTCAACGGTCAACGGGAACGGGGCCCTTACGGCGACCCCTCTTAGACCGAATCGTGAAATCATCGGATCCACCGATCGGAAACGATACCGTCCCCCATCGGCGAACTCGTCATAGTACAGAGGCTCGCTGTCCAGAACGACGCCATCCCAGCCGTCGCGATGATGGGCGGAACGACAGTAGCAGTGTTTTTCGTACAGTCCACCGGTCCAGCCGCGTATCGGCTCGTTCCAGCCGCCCATGCACATGTAGACCAGCCATCTAGGCAGGGGATAATAGGAGCCCGTCGAGCCGACATCCTCCACCCAGCCACGCTCCTCAAGCGAATACGGGTCGTCCACCTGACGCCAGCCGAAAAAACCGTCTCGTTCCGACACCAGAGACATATTTGGCTCCCATCTGCAAATTAGTGAGAATGGATTCGGCCTGACCGTTATGGAAACCAGCTTTTGTTTGGGATGGCTTGTTTGGAGGCGAACCAGCCCGGACTGGCAGCGGGATAAGCCGCGCCGCCGGTCCGGTCTTGTAAGGCAATATCACAAGAGTGATATCAGATGCAGTTATCAGAAGTAGCTACTAAGAATAGCTACCGGAAGTGGCATTTAGAAACGGCATCAGAGGGACGCGTTGAAATCGCGCACCTTGAGCGTGCGGTGCGACGATTCGACATTGCCGCGCACAATACGCTGCAACGCGTTGTCGGCGTCCGCATGCGAAGCCAGCCAAGCATCACCGAGATCCACCAGCGTGGCCGGATCGGCATAGCTCGGATACAGGCCTTCCAGCAGGGCCTCAGCCATGTGGAAGGTCTTGTTCTGCCAAATCCAGTCGGCAACCTCGAAATACTTGGCCGCATACGGTTCAGCCAAGTCGACGCGCGGAGTGGAGGCGAAACCACGGGCCACGGATTCAAGCTGCATGTTGGTCAGCTCATCGTTGTGCAAAGCCTCATTCCAAGCCCATTCCTTGGCCTCCGCAGTGCCTGCGACCGCGCGAGCGCCCAATGCGAACTCACGGTTCTCAGTGGTTTCACGTTTGGCAAGCTCCGCGTCGATATCGCTCTGGCCGATGGCGTTGATTGCGCTCAGCGCGTTGATGATGGTCCAGCGGAAGTTGTTGTCGATTTCCAAGCCATCAAGCTTCACGGAACCATCGAGCAGACCCTTCGCATTCGCTTCGAAAGCGGCGTCGCCCGGCTCGCCATAACCCAAGTAGGCGGTGATCAGCTGGAACTGCTCGTCGGAACCGGCTTCGGCAGCCTGAGCCAGCTTGAACAGTTCGGCAGCCACATGCTCCACCACTTCGGCACGGTCGGCCGGAGCGGTGTAATGCCATGCGGTGGTGCTGACCTGCGCCAGAGCGTAACGGAACGTGGTGGACTCATGTTCCGTGGCAAGCGCAGCCAAAGAGGTTTCGATGAACTGCTTTGCCGGCAATTCGCCGTCACGGGTCATATCCCAGAATGCAAGCCAAATCACGGAACGAGCCAACGCATCGTCGAAACGATACAGGTTCTCCGCAGCGAACTTGAGGCTCTTCTCGTCGAAGCGCAGCTTCGTGTATGTCAAATCGTCGTCATTCACCAAAATCAGCGCCGGACGTGCCTTGCCGGCAGCCGCTTCGACAATCGTCAGTTCGCCGTCAACATCAAGTTCGAACTGGTCGGTACGCACGATCTTGCCGGTTTCCGGATCCTCATTGTAGAAGCCGACAGCCAGACGATGTGCGCGCAGCACCGGATGCTCAGTCGAAGCGGACTGGCGCAACGCAAGCTGGCGAATCGTGCCATCCTCGTTTTCCTCAACTTCGGTGGCGATGGTGTTGATGCCGGACTGTTCAAGCCACTGGGCGCTCCACGCCTTGAGATCGCGGCCGGACGTCAACTCGAGTTCAGCCAGCAGATCGGCGAGCGTAGCGTTGGAGTACGCATGCTTGTTCAGATAATTGTTGATGCCCTTGAAGAACTTCTCACGACCCACATAGAACACGAGCTGCTTCAACACGGAAGCGCCCTTGGCATAGGTGATGCCGTCGAAGTTGACGTACGTGTCGTTCAGATCGTTGATCGGCGCGACGATCGGGTGGGTGGTGCTCAGCTGGTCCTGGCGCAGTGCCCAGCTCTTCTCGCCGGAGCTGAATGTGGCCCAAGCGTCCTTCCATTCCGTGGCTTCGGCAGTGGCGAGAGTGGACGTGAACTCGGCGAAGGATTCGTTGAGCCACAGGTCGTTCCACCACTTCATGGTCACGTAGTCGCCGAACCACATGTGTGCAAGCTCGTGCAGCACGGTGACCACGCGGCGCTCGGCATACGCGTCGGTGACCTTCGATTCGAACACGTACTGGTCGCGGATGGTGACCATGCCGATGTTCTCCATAGCGCCGGCGTTGTATTCCGGCACGTAAATCTGGTCGTACTTGGCGTACGGATACGGCACGCCCCAAGTCTTCGCATAGAAGGCGAAACCCTTCTTGGTGATGTCGAACAGGTAGTCGACATCCTTGGCGAACGCTTCGGCGAGCGCCTGACGGCAGTACATGGACATCGGCACGGTGCGTCCGTCTTCGTTGGCGTATTCGGTGTGCCATTCGGCGTACGGTCCTGCGCAGATGGCGGTGAGGTAGGAGCTCATGGTCGGCGTGGATTCGAACACCCACAGCTTGGTGGTTTCGGCTTCGTGCGTGCCGAGCGTGCCCTCTTCGGTAACGGTTTCATTGTCGGTCACGGATGCGGCAGGCATGTTGGAGGTGACGATCCACGACTTGGCTGCAAGCACGGAGAAATCGAACACGGCCTTGATGTCGGGCTGGTCGAACACGGCATACACGCGGCGGGCATCCGGCACTTCGAACTGGGAGTACAGGTAGATGTTGCCGTCGGAAGGGTCGACGCTACGGTGCAGGCCTTCACCGGTGTTGGAATACTGGCACAGTGCCTTGACGGTCACTTCGTTGTGCGCTTCGAGGTTCTTCAGTTCGATACGGCTGTCGGCGAACGCTTCGGCCGGATCGAGAGTTTCGCCGTTGAGTACGATTTCGCTCACTTCGGTGGCGATCAGGTCAAGGAAGCTGGTAGCTCCCGGCTCGGCGTCGAACGTGATGGTGGTTTCGGAACCGAAATTCTTGGCTCCACGGGTCAGATCAAGTTTGACCGTGTAATGAACCGGTGCTGCGATAACGCTTTTGCGTTCTTCCGCTTCGATTCGGGTAAGATTTGCTCCTGGCATGTCACTCCTTATTTGTGTTGAGATTCCTATTTATTGAATAGGAGACGGCGCAACCGGTTGTGCCGGTTACGCCGTCCTTCTTTTGATTATGTAATCAACAATTATTGACGATCTGTCGATATTTCAATATTATTCCAATATTGATTTCGCTGGAATCGGCGATATTGCGAAAAATATTGACTATCTGTCGATTCATCATTGCGCTGCGTTCAATCCCATCGCTTCGTCAACATCCTGTGCGATATCGGCAACGACCGGAACGATCATCGGCTTGCGATGCAGCTGACGTGCGACCCAGCTACCCAACGTACGACGCATGATCTGCTGCAACTTGTATGTATCGTGCGTGCCAGCCATCATCGCATCCTGCAATTGCTCGACGATCTGATGACGAACCTTGTCGAATTCGCTTTCGTCTTCGGCCACCGCGTTGAGATAGATCTTCGGACCTGCGACAACGTCAGCCGTTTCCGTATCGACGACGACGAAGCTCGACACGAAACCTTCCGTGCCAAGAATACGACGCTTCTCAAGCTCATCCTCGGTAAGTTCGCCAACG
>ERZ1036470.276-NODE-276-length-27853-cov-4.558565_pt1 | contig 27853 bp, 24 predicted proteins | sample MGYA00514232_ERZ1036470 | MGnify/ENA primary metagenome ERZ1036470 (study PRJEB33795, sample SAMN09464898) | human gut metagenome | isolation source: Bloodstream | host: Homo sapiens | place: USA: Stanford, California | collected 2016-02 ... | reverse complement strand
CTTTGGTAATCAAATAAAGTTCTTTTTCCAAAAAAAATGCGCACTAAAAACAAGAGTATGAATGTTAGCTTAATGTTCCTTTTTCAAACATCGTATCATCACATTCTGGACAAATCATCTGATAGGATTTATCATCACTAAATTCATTTAATTCATCAAGAACCCACTGTGGAACATCTTCTTCGTATCCGCAATGCTTGCATTTCATCGATACACTTTTTTCGGTATAATCGCTCATCTGTTACTCCTTCCAAAGGGCTGTATGTATCTTTATATTCAAGATAGTGACCAATCTACATTTTAAAGGGTCTCGATTAAAAGAGTCAATAAGGTGAGTACGATATTTTAACTTATTTAACATCTTTTCTTTTTCCGTGTTTCTTTTGAATAATCTCTACTCTTTTTATCACCTAACAGTTCATGAACGTGATCCAGTTCTTCTCCTGCTTTGTTTGAATAGAATCCATAGTAACGAACAGAGCGAAAATTCTCATCAGGGATATGAATAAGGAGTTTTTTTATAAATGATTTAGAGTTTTCTTTTACAATATGTTTTACTTCATCTTTGTGATCATGGTAAAACCATTCTATGGTATCTTCGGTTTTTGAATATTTGATGATTCTGCTTTCTGCCATAGCCGGCGACCGACATATCGCATTGCATATGTAATTACTTTTCCCATCTTCAATTTTGATGCATACTCTAACTGTCTTTTGTTAATGTATGCGAAACGTTCATCAAGGATCGGTTTCTGCTCTTTCTGATGTTGTTTTTCGCTTTCTTTATAATCGTATCCTTGTTCCATATATGCTTTCTCATATCAGAACAGTTTTCGGATCTCATCCAAAAAAAATACAAAAAACACTATTCCAAAGATAAAAACGTATACATTGCTTTTTAACCAGCAGCATATACGTTTTTTTATTCTGCACCCTTATGAAAGTGCTTTTTTCTAAATGGCAGAACGCTTTTCTAACACCCAATAACGATAATGAGGACTTCCGCAATAAGGACATTTTAAAAGGAAAAAAGCAGAACGATATAGGTATCACGTTTTCTATCTGTTTCCAAGTGTGTATTATTTTTCATGCCGCAGAATCATAATCAATAAATTACCTCATCCAGAGCAAAGAGAATAGGATGGTGATGTATACTTATCCTGTGCTTTTGCACTTCGTCGGCGATTGCTGTTTACTAATATATATCTTTGACGTATTTTATATTTTTTCCTTCCTTGTTTTCTTTTTATATATTATCCAGATTCCGGCGATCAACATGAAAGCCGCACCAGTAAACAGCATACTCTGTGTACCTGAATTTCCGGTAATCGGTATTTCACCAAGTCTGTAATTAACCAAAATCAATACACCGTTATGAATTTCAAAAGCTGGTGGTCTATGTATACTGTTTATTTCAAATGCATCTTTTACATAATCAAAACGTAAAATCCACTGTCCGTTCGGTAAAACATAGTCCTCAGGAGCACGATATTCAATCAAACGATATTCCAAACTCTTTTTTAAGTTTTGAAAACTCACATTTCCATGCTCATCCGAGACTTGTTTCTCAACTTGTTTCCAGCAATTCGTTTGTATCTGCCCGCTTAGTTCTCCATCATCGTTTACCTTTAATAATTCATCTGCATGATTGTGAGTTGCATCACTACACGTTAACTGATAGAGAACAAAACCGGCATTTGCTAATACAGTTTTGTCTTTATCCGTTTTCATAAAGGCAAAATCCACCAATTCTGATTTCTTTTCGTGATACGTAATCTCACTTTCTTTTTCATATGCAGCGCCGTTTATATTCGTTATTTTCGCTTGATTTATGAAAACCACTGCATCCTCTGACTCATCAACAGTCGTTGGGATTACAAAATGGACAACATCACCGGCTAATAACGCAAGAATTTTAAATCTTAATGTTTGCTTATCTCTTGTAACACTTACTTCATCTGATTCAGATACCAGCTTCATTTGTGATACGTCATTTCCTGGATACCATTTTATATTTTCAAAATCAATCGTTAAACCTTGTGGTATGGGATCTTCTATACAAACATCCTTCAAAGGTATAGCATTTTCCTTATTTTCGACGCTTACATCATACGTCAATATATCATTATTTTTCACTTGTGTTGGAGCATCAAGCGTTCCTGTTTCTGGATCGCTTTTTTTATGAATTTCTATATCCGGATTCCGTAAGGATACTACAGTTTCTAATGTTTGCAGGGTTTCGCTTTTCTCTACTCCACCGCTGGCTAACAACGTTTGATTACGAACCCATGCAGTATTATAGGCCTTCGCATCTTTCTCTATGTATTCCTTTACATGTTGTGTTGGTGCTTTCATCAATATTTTTATCAATACAGTTTGCTCGCTGTCTAAAATATATTCGTTTCCGCTAGTATCTTTACTCAAATCAACAGCAATTGCCGTTACATCCGCCATATCATTTGGCGGTGTTGTGCTCCAAATGGTGGGATCGTTAATATTGGCGTCATCGATCATCTCGCCATTCATGCTTGACGACAATTTCATGTTATCTTTTGTTGAATAATATACAACAGGTGAAATTCCCTTTAGCTGCGCTTGACTGGTATCCACTCCTACCAGCGTTCCTTGCCAATATTCACGATCTTTAAAATCTGACTCCAAGATATCATAGAATATAAGACCCTTCGTTTTGATATTTTTTTCATTACCTATTCTCAGCTGATAAGAATAGGCTCCTCCACCTATTGTTGAAGTGGTTTTTGAATAAGCGATATCCCCATCGGACTTTACTCGTTTACTGAAAGAAAGCTCTGAATTTACAACGCCGCTTATTTGTACCCGCGCTTCTGCATATAATGTATCCTTAACGAGATCACCGCCAAATTTTCCATCCTCATCAACATCTTTAAGTATATCTTTGTCAGTTATTTTGTCACCGCCATCATCTGCAAAACCTTTAAATATTTCTCCCGCACCTGATTTATATGCTACGCTATTCAATGGTATATTCCCAAAGTCAAGAAGGGATTCCCAAGGATAATATGCGTCATAAGTTATATAAAATCCTGTGCCAAACTTGCCATAAGTTGCCTCGTAGAATAGGTTTTCTATAGTTTCAGGCACTGTGATATGAAGAATCAGCATGGTTCTCCCTGTGCCCTTATAATTATCAATAGTTTCTACTGTATGCTCAAATTGTTCTCCTTTCAGAGTACGACCATAGCTTCCTAATTCTAATGCATAGCTTTTTATACTAGAATAATCAGCATACATACCTAGTGGCAACAAATCATAAAATATCGCACTTCTTTGCTCCTTTACCATATTTGTATTTTTCAGTTCCTCTTTTGTAGCATAAAAAGGATCATCACCAAATTCACGGTCTAAGTACTCGCCGCCGGTTATTGTGTAGTTTATTTTGAATCGAGAATTGGACGGTTCATTAATTACCTTAGAAGCTTCTTTAGTTATATTGTTTTTCAAGATGGGATTTTTTAATGTAACAGCGGCTCTATCATGTTGTCCGTATTGATCGTTATTACCAAAAACTAATTTATCACGCTTCATTACTTCATCTTTTAATGTCCCTCCTATAGACATCTCTGCATAAGGATTTACCCAACTCTGATTGCTGTCTTTAACAACATATGTGCTGATATTCGTTAACGTTAAAGATGTTTTATTTAGTGCAGTTTGTTTGATTTTATCTGTAGCATATAAGCCGATTGTTACATTGAGATCAAGATCACTTTTATGATATTTTGTTTCTCTTTTAGCTCGCACTCCTGTCGTACCTTCTGGTAATTCTTTTACAGATATAGCTCCGTAATCTTTTGTTGTTCCATCCGGGAAACTAAGGTGATATGATTTTCTGCTAATTCGATCAGTAAACGGCTTTCCCGTTACTAATTCCTTCCATTCACCATGAATTCCTTGCTGATATTCTATGGTAATCGGTGTCCATTCATCATAGTTCTTATCTTCCTCTACACCACCACTTCCGTCTTCTTCGTTCATCTTGTAATTATATTGCTTATCAGTTACCTCAATCGATGAAATATAATATTCTCCATCAGTTAATCGCTCATTTTCTAATGCTACAAAATCATCAGTCACCTCTACAGAATATGATTTTTTACCATAATTCTCGATATTATTTCCATCTCCGTCTAATGTTAAAATACCGCCTGTAGCAGTAGAAGTATTTCTAAAATCATTAGTAGCAGGTAATTTTGCATTAACAGCAGCTTGTTCTATGGCGTATAAGTATCCAAGCAATTGACTGCTTGTACCGCCTGAATACCTCTTTTCCAAACCATAGTTGCCTGGGGGATAGCGAAAGTTTATATCCACATAGGTATACATTGCATCATCTTTTACTTCCTTGGAATAGCTGCCATCTTCTGGATACAAATTCTCTAACCGTACCGTGATTTCATTTTTGATTTCTTTCGTGTTTTCTAATTCTGATCTTGGATACTTTATAAGTACATAACCGATATGAAAATCATAGGAGTCAGAATTCTTAATTTTACTAGGTTTAGTTACATCAATTTGAAAGACCGGATGATCACTTTGGTAATATTTAGAATTCATTATCATATCCATTCCCCAACGATAATCTGTCCATCCTACTACCTCTCCTTGATTGCTTAAGGTATCTGTAAAAATCAATTTAAAAGGCATTGTAAATGATGTAGAACGTACGGTTGTGTCTATTTTCCATTCAACGAAAAAATAGTCCTTTGCATCTTCGGGTTCTTCTCCCCATTTTTTATTCCATGTTTCATATTTTTTAGATTTAGTTAATTCAACACGATGAATATTTGACTCCGTTTGATATGTTAATGTTAATCGATTTGTTATTTGTTCATAATCAATAGAACTGTCATCATTGAAAATCTTTATATTTGCACTTAACTCTTTCTCATATCCTCTAACTATCTCACTTGGAAGTCCGCTTTTATATAAAATATCAAATTTTACAACCATTGCATCATTGATAACAGATGTATTATAAACGACAAGCTCGCCTGTTTCTTCATCAACACGATAAGCAAAACTTCCATCAGACGCCCCCGAACCAAAACCTATTTCATATTCGCCGCATGCTGCTTGGCTTCTGTTATAAAAAATAGTACTTGGCAATCGTATCTCTAATTGGTTTTCTGAAATATTTGCCGCTTCACTCAAGGACAAATGCACTTCTGCTTGTATTGAGGTTCCTGCAGCATCCCTATCATTAAACTCCGGTTTCAATGTGACAACCGTCCCGGTTTCATCGTAAATAATATTTTTACCATTAGCCTGTGTTTTCCATTCAATCGAAAAGTTTTCAATAGGAGAAGCATTATTGATGCTTGCAACAATTTGAAAAATTCCAAAACCTGTTGATGTAAAGAACATTGCACTTACAACAATACATACTAAAATTCTTTTCCAAAAATCCTTCATTCCTTTACCTCCTATCCTTTATTTATAGCGTCAAACAAACAGGATAAATTGTTCATTATTACTTTTCTATAAGCGAACCCTCTCTTTGATATAGCCTATTCAATGTATAATAAACAGGCAATATTGTAAATCATTATTGAATTATCTTACATCATCGGATGTTTTTGTTGATAATTTGATAATAGCAGCAACACTTAAGGCAAGGCAATATTTGAATCGTGTCTTTTTAAGTGTTTTATATTCAAGATATTTTCTAGGTTACTTACGATATTTCTATCTCTTGTGGACAAAACTATGCTAATAAAACATTGTTGTTTTCCTTGATTCTTTTCTCCCATACGCAATACTAAAATGAAGACAGTACGATTCACATTTTATTCATCCGAATGCTTTCGATTATCAGAATCACGGCAAGCAAGCCGGAAGCAAACAACAGACAATTGTTTAACGTTTTTTCTATCGCAATCTCTTTTCTAGACGATGTATACGTAACCCCTTTTGGTAATTCAATATCGTTGTAAATGCTTTTTCTGCTCGCATAAACAACATAGCGTTGTGTTTCCATCCCATATGGATGACAGGTAAATAAAGTGATCATATCCTGATTGGGTAATATTTTTACTGCTTCAATCTCATTTGGTTCTATTACGATTTTTTTTATTACAAAATATGTCAATGTTTCCCAAGGATTTGTTATCCTTATTTCATCACCAATAGCAAGATTCTCAATATTCTTAAACAATTGCTCGCCATGATAACCACCACGATGACCTGCAATGACGCAATTCGTATTCTCTCCACCAATAGGCATACTTGTTTGCGACATTATGGCTACACCTTTGTTCAAATTATTGTAGTTTGCTCCTATAAATAAGGGGATTTGCACATCCAGCTTTGGTATCTCTATATAACCGATGATATTCATATCCAGATTCAATATACCCAAATCAAATGTGTTTTGCGAATAACTCCATGCGTCTTTCAAATCTTTCTGGTGCTCTTTATATATTTTCTCATTATATTGCTTCATTTGTTGATACAATGCATCCTTATCTGATTGATTTGCAATCGTTTCTTTGAATGACTGTATCTTTTGTTTTTGCTCAATGGTTGTGAAAAAACTATGTATTTTTGGAAATGATAAAATACCTAAACCGAGCAAAAGCAGTAAAACTATGAAACGAAACTCCCACTTTTTCATAAATTCCTCCTCAAATGGGAACGAATGAAAATACTGATTCCTAGGAATATTATAGTTCCAAATAAGAAATATATTTTCATAGAGCTTTTTTTCTCTTGTACGATTTCCTTTCCTTCAGGTATATAATCGTATCTTTCACCGCGTACAAGTAAACGATGTGTATTTACTCCATAAGGAGTACATGTCATCAATGTTACCAAATCTTTATCCTTTTCTAACATCATATAGATGTTAATATGATCGGGAAGAACAGTTTCTACTTGGTCAATCTTATATGCCAGCGTTCGATCCAATACATGAATAAGAAACAGATCGTTTTTTTTCAGTTCATTTAATTTGGAAAATAATTCTGCGCTTGGTAATCCTCTGTGGGCACAAACGATAGAATGACGATTTTTTCCGCCAATCGGTAAAGATGTTCCTTCAATGTGACCTGCGCCTTTCGCTAAGACATCTTCACTCACTCCATGATAGATTGGTAAATTAACATGTATTTTAGGTATTTCTATATACGCCATTACACCATCTTCTAAAATATTTAATGTATGCAAATAATTTTCCGGCAACACATACCCACTATTTAAAACAAATGGATCATGTACAGGATCTCCGGCCAGATTGTCATTATATTCAACTGCTTGCTTCCATATTTGTTTGATTTCTTCCTTTGATTTCTCATTCATTGTTGCCGTGTATGTATGGATAACCTTTGACTGAACATGTAAAGCATATTTATTTGCAATCGATGGATATAGGAAGATGCTTGCACCTATTAAGAAAATCAAAATAGGTGCGTAAGATTTTATTTTTTGTATAAACATTCATGTATTACTTTGCGTTGCTTCTGCATTTCCTATTTCTTGCGTAGAGCAGAACTGCTCCCCCCATTACAACGATACCTCCAAGCGTAAACATCAAAGTTCCTGTCCCTCCGGTAACCGGAAGATTAAAATCCTCAGGTGTTCTGTTCTTAACTATAAATGAAAAATTTCCGGATCCTGTCGTAGCATTGTTGATTATTTCATATGTTCCATTATTGGTAATCTCTATTTTATCTAATTTACCATCAGGAACATTTTTAGAATTTTCATCAACTGTATCTTCCAATGTGATTTCTATATATCCTGTAGGCTTTACATATCCTTCCGGGGCTTTTGTTTCGATCAATCGATATGTACCTGTGTCTAACCCATCAATTTGAATCGAGCTTTCTTTACTGATTTCTATATCTGATACCGGTGTTACAGCAGTATCAAATGCATCTGCGCTCCCATAAAATATATAATGATGTAGATCATTTGTATCCTGTACGAATTGTAAAACATCTCCATCAGCATCTTGTAACTGGAATACGGCACCTGTTAAATACGTTGTTCCGTTTTCGTCTTTTTTATCAAAATTTATTTCATATGTGTATGTTTTCTTTTTTGACTCAATTTCATATGTATCATTTTTATATGGATTTGGGTTATATTTCAGTGAAGCGGTATTTTCAATTTCATCAAGTTCCAACGCCTCTTCAGTTATTCTTTCTTGATACAATACATAGACGACTTCTCCTTGGTGGTTTTCTAAAAAACTCTCTTTTACTACAATTTTAAATGCATTCTCTGTCTTCGTTAACGTATAATCCGTAATTTTACTCATAGAATCGCTGCCATCCGCATGTAAAGAAACTACAATGGAATCAGGAACTAATTTCAGTCCTTTTCCGCCTTGATCAGATATTTCAAATATTTTATAGATAGAGTCAGCTGGATATACAGGTATCTGGGCATTCAAACGATAATTGACAATCTTGCCGATACCGGTTGTTATCTCACTGATATCAGGAATTTCTTTTTCAAAACCAGGTTCTTTGTCTTGTTTCATAACGAGTGTAATGCTTTCCTTTGGATTTTCATAAGATCCGTCTTTCTGTTTGGCTGGCAACACGTTCACGGATGTTGCTTTATACATTATTCCAGTATTATTTGGGTTTTCAGCTAAAACTAAATATCCTCCCCATCCGTTACCATTGATTGTAACATTTTTATTTCCGTCTGCAGTTGCGTCTTTTTTGTCTGCAAAGTTGATCTTTCCTTGATAATATGCAGCTGTCATCTTTTGCCAGAATGTATTTGCCTCTGCACTATTACTTCCCAATTTTTGAAAGGTATCGGTAACTTCCTTTGTACTTTTATCGATATATTGTGGGAATTTGTCTGAAACCCAATTCTTAACTGAATCATTCCATGTCAAAACCGGCATATTGAAATTGCCATCGGAATCCAAATTTAAATCTACTGTTTTCAACACTTCAACATGGGTTCCTTCCGTTAGATTCGTAACCGTAAAAGATTGTGAAAAGGAAGGATTTAAAGATCCTACAGCGATTGCTTCAATACCAGAGAAAATTAACATCGTAAGAATCATACAAAAAGATACTATAAAAGATAAAATTTTTTCTTTTTTCATTGTTCATACTCTCCTTTATGTGTACAATATCTGTACTTAATATTTTTTTTCAAAAATCAACACATCCATAATGCAATGGGAACGATATACTTCATGAAAGAAACCATAACATGAACCATAGCAGGAAAAATAAGTTAAGTTCTGTAGAGAAAGTTAGGTCATACACAAACGCAGTGACAGTGTCATGGTGAAGTTCTCTCATTCCGTTCATGGTCGAAAAACAAGAAAATAAGTATTCCTTCAATCAAATCATATAACCCTCCAATAGCAGAGGACTATAAAGGGGCGCTTAGGTGTATTTGATATTTCATGAAGTACTGAAAGAAAAAATACAATCAATGCCTTCTATATGCTTTTTTCTTTTGTTATCCTCTATTCGTATGAAAAGAGTCATCAAGTTACCTAATAATCGGATTTTAATAAATGTTTCATGATGAAAGAGGTAGTTTTCGTTTATTTATTATGATAATGTAGATTCCATAGAATGCTTGGATGGGGAATGGTTTCAAAATTTCTAACAGATTAAACCTATTTTCCATTGTAGAAGATAGCTACAATTCCTATTATCTGGTATTCTTTTGCGGAATCATTGTTAGCATATTACAGATCATAAACAAATACCTATGCATCACCTTTTCTTATCCCTCCTCTCATCCTAGCTTTTCAAGCTAGGATAACAATTAGTTATTCATAATGTTATACTTAATTAAACAGAGGTGAATAGCAGGTAAAATGTAAAAAAAACAGCGTAAAACACAAAAAAAAGAGACAATATAGCAAAAAAAATGCATGTCTCTAAATGTATAACATTATGAATGTCTTGTTAAAGATTAGTCTACAATCATTAACATATATATAATAGCATATAATAGGAAATTATGTATATTTTATAATAAAATTCTGCAATTCAGACAAAAGGTATAGCGACAAAGGAAAGTAAGGGCTACATTATGAGTCAAGGAATGGTGATACTCTATGTTAGCGAAAAAAGATAAAGATAAAGCAATAGAATTGTTGAAGCAGGGTATAATTACAAATCTTTTAAATTATGTTCAAAATGGGCTGGACGGATTTTCATGACAGCTGGTATTCGGCTTCTGTTGTTATCAACATGTTATATATGCAAATCGCAATGACAAAGAGTATTCCATTTTCCTAGAAAGTTCCAAATGGATTTCAAACACTTGATGAAATGAGTGAAGAATATGTTAATCTCATGATGCAAAAAGGATTAGCTGATGCAAAAGCAGGAAGATCTTGTCCCGTAAATAGTGTGTTCAACGATTTAAGACAGAAAATAAATGATAAATAGATACGTATTTAGTTAACGTTACGAAATCTGCTGAAAATCAATTAAGAGAAATCAGAACTATATTGTAAACGGATTACAAGCACCTGATAGCGCAAACCGCTTCCTTGATTATTTGGAATAAGAGTTTCATTCATTATCACAATTGCCACAGCATATCGTTTAGTTGATGAGGAATCTTGGCATTTTAAGGTATTCATAAAATGGTAGTAAAAATTTTCATTGCATACTTTTGGACTAATGAAGAAAACATGATTGTTCATATAACTGGAATAGTTTATAAAAAAAGGGATCAAATAAAACAGCTTCTAAAAATGAATATGGAATAAGGCAGACAGGCATATCTGTCTTTTTGATACGAGGGGGATAAATTATGGAAGTATTTAAGATTTTTATTATAATTCTGTTTTGTATTTTCATATGAATTTTCATTTGATTCAGAAAAACAACTATGGAAGGGCTTATTGATACTGATAAAAAAGTGTATTAAAATACGTTTAAGCGAAGAACTATTTCATCAACTGAATGAAATGATTTCTCGCACATCTTTATCAAGAGAAAAATATTTGCGATGTTAGATTTCTGGTACCGTGCCAAAAAGAAAGGCCTTAAGAAAATTCTCTCGAAATCATTAAACGAAATAATTTCAATCATTTAGTGATGATTGCTCATAAAACAGGCAGTATAGATATCGTTCGTTATAAGAGAGATTTTGCACTATACGTTACAGCCCTTTTCATGATAAGCCTACTTATCCTGGTCTATCACTACAATCTCTGATTGTCTTATCTAGTCATGTTAGCAAAATACGATTTTTCTTAGCAATTCAACCGAAAAGCGTTTGACTCCATCCAGAAATATTTGTGAAATATCCACAAGATTAAATCTTCTTGAAAGTAAAAAAACACATCGACAGCTTGGTGTCAATGTGCTTAAAACCCTTTAAAATGGCGTCCCTGATTGGACTCGAACCAACTACGTTCCGCTTAGGAGGCGGACCCTCTATCCAGATGAGGTACAGGGACATTTGTGAAATATCTTGGTTTTTGTTTGAAATTGCTAGGAATAAGGCCTAAGGTGAGCGAAGGCTGAAAAGACCTGTAGTATATCCTTTTAACTGCAAGGATAACTGTAAAATATCCCGTATCCAATCAGAAACGTAATTTCTACTTGTTTCTGGCTTGTATACAATCTTATTATGGGATAAAAATAAATGCCGTCTTTAGTATTATACCATAATCTTTTATAATGAAAAGATGATAAACGCAAAAATTAAATGGATATAATTCGAAATAATCAGCTTCTGCATGAGAAAAGCAGAACAGTAAGAGTATACACCGTTCTGCCTGTTTTTAAACATCAGGATAGGGAATGCTGTCTCGCATTGTTTGGCTGAGGACGAAGGCCGGGAATCCATGGCAGTAAAAGCATTAGGATTTGACGTACGAGAATAGCGGATAGCGCCAGTATTGCGGTCAGGATAAGGAGTCGAAAGGATAGTAACGTGATATGAAGCAGATTATGAAATAATAGAATGGCTAATATGAATCCTGCAGTCATGCAAATGCAGATCAGCGTCCGCAAACGATTCAAGGGACGTGAGGAATGGTATACAGCCAGCATGGAAATAACTGCAACACATACATACATCATTGTAACCGCCTCATCATAGCGGATGGAAAAGCCGTCACTCATGAACTCAATAGCCAAAAAGCTGTATACAATGGCAATCGCGTTGGGTAGCGCATTGCGGAGTACGGTGGAAAGAAAATCACCATTCACTTTCCTGTGATCCGGTTCCAGCATGGTAAGGAAGGATGGAAAGGCTTCTATTGCAAGATCAATCAGGGTTATCTGAATCGGGATGAATGGAAAAGGAAGATTCATAACAATACAGAGGACTGATAGCAGGATGGAATATATGGTCTTAATAAAGAACACTCCGGCAACTCTTGTCGCGTTATTCACCACGCGGCGTCCTTCCTTCAGAATCATCGGCAAAGCTGAGAAATCGGAATCCAGCAATACAATTTGTGACATCTGCTTAACAGCATCACTCCCCTGTGCGATTGCAATACTGCAATCCGCTTCCTTCAATGCAAGCATATCATTTACACCATCACCACTCATTGCGACTGCGTGACCCTTTTTCTGCAATGCCTGTACAAGCAGCTTTTTCTGTAACGGAGTTACCCTGCCGAATACAGCATACTGTTCAGCAAGCTGCTCAATAACGAATGGATCATCACCGATTCCACTCATATCCAGACAGGCATTCCAGTTATGAAGTCCTGCCTGCCTGGCGATAGCGGAAACCGCAGTTATATGATCACCGGATATGATTTTGATATTCACATCCTCCTCCCGAAAAAACTGCAGCGTTTTTTCTACATGCGGACGTATGGTATCGGAAAAGATGACAGCATACAAGGGTTGGATGATTGGGAGTGGCGCATCCTTGTCAATCACCTGGGCACATCTGCCGATTACAATCATTCGCTTACCTTCTTCCATAATAGCAGAAAAGGAAGTATCCAGCTTCTCCAGCAGCTTTTCCGGCGCTCCCATAACCAGAGAACCATAGCCTTCAAAATATGCGCTGCTCCATTTGCGAAGCGAGGAAAATGGAATCCTCGCTTTCGGCTCATGTACCGCACAGGGACTGATTTGCGCACAAAGCGCCTGATAGGTTGCATTGTTATCGTCGCTGTAGTGTAAAAAGGAGCGAATATATTCCATATCTGTTTCCGCTTCATCGCAAAGGGGAAGCAGCGCTTCCACCTTTAAATCTCCGGTGGTAATGGTTCCTGTCTTATCCAGACACAATGTGTCGACATTGGCCAGTGTTTCCAGTGAATACAGATCCTGTATAAGAACCTTATGCTTTGCCATGCGGCTTACTCCCGCCGCCAGGGATACACTGATCAAAAGAACAAGACCCTTGGGAAGCATTCCCAGCAATGCAGCGGAGCTTGTGATAACACTTTCCTGTATGGAATCTCCCCGAAATCCCCAGGTCTCCAGAAACAACAAAATACCTAAGGGAATAATTGCATAACCACTCAACCTTGTAATACGCTTCATGGCATTTAACAGCCGGGAATTAACTGCACGGACTTCCTTTACCTCACTGGCGATACGATTTGCGTAATTCTCCTCACCGACATGAATAATCCGTGCATAGCATTTTCCGGATATTATGGAGCTTCCGGATAAAAGCTGATCCTTTTTGCGTTTATGAATGGGATCGGATTCACCACTTAATAAGGCTTCATTAACTTCAGCTTCTCCCTGTATAAGAACGGCATCACAGACAATCTGTTCACCGCTGGACAGAACCATGATATCATCCACAACGAGATCCTGAACATCCACACTGCATACTACACCATCCCGCATGACGGAAACCTTTTGCCGCATAAGCAGGGAAAGGTCATCTACCAGCTTCTTCGCATGCAGCTCCTGCAGAATGCCAATTACGATATTGCAGATAATCACAGCTAGAAAAAATAAATTCGACCAGGCATTTACCAGCACCAGTCCCAGTGCAATCAATATATTAAGCAGATTAAATAGGGTGCATATGTTCTCTTTGAAAATCTGCCCGTGAGTCTTCGTAATAGAATGCGATACGCTGTTTCTCTGATGATTTCTTATGCGTTCTTCTACCTGCTTCTGTGTAAGTCCTTTGATGGCTGTGTTCGTAACTTCCATTTCATCACCTAAACTTTCTTTATTGTCTATTATGGCCAATAATCGTTAAGATTCTTTTCGTATCTTCTTAAGAATGTATAAACTTTTTGTTATGTGAGAGGAAATTTGTTGTTTTCTTAAAAAAAACAAAAATTAAAGTGCATAAACACAAAGTCTTTGGCAATTCTGTTATAATAAACTTGTATATATGAGGTGAGTGGAATGAATAATGATAAGAAAGCAAGGCGTCGGCATCAGAGAATCTGTGAAGTGCTCCAGGAGCAGGAGCATATGCAGGTTCTTGAGCTGTGTGAGCTGTTTCATGTCTCACCGGCAACTATTCGAAACGACCTGACAGTACTAGAAAAAAAGCAGCTGCTGAAACGTATTCCCGGTGGTGCGGTAAGTATTGGAAGAATGCCGCAAAATACTATTTTTTCTGCCAGAGAATCGCTCCATATGGATCTGAAGGATAAGATGGCCGACTACGCCGTTGCGCATCTGATCAAAGAAGGGATGAATGTTGCATTGGATGCCGGTACAACCTGTTGTGCTATTGCAAAGAAGCTGGCAGACGCATCCTGCCGCTGTACGGTTATCACCTATTCTCTTCCTGTAGCCAATGCCCTTGTTCATTGTGAGCATATAGAGGTGTTTTTAATGGCCGGACGGCTGGATAAGAAGCACGAATCGTTCCATGATGATGTGGCAGTTGAGGCAATGAAGCGAATGAACAGTGATGTATTTTTTCTTTCACCCAACGGAATCGATCCGATTGCCGGAATCACCAGCTCTGCAACCGATGAAAATATAATGAAGCGCATGATGCATGAGCATGCAGAGGAAACAATAGTTTGTGCAGATCACAGCAAGTTTTTCAAAAAGGCATTTAAAACGATCTGTCAGCTGTCAGATATCAAGGGAATTTTGAGTGACAGTGAGCTGAGCGGAGAGATACAGCAGAAATACAGTACTATGGGCGTACGCTTGTATCTGGCAGAGAAATAAGATCGATATGAAGCTGTGGCTTCTGATGAAATGAACTGTTTCAGGAAAACAAAAAGGGAATCCGCCAATTGTGTTAACAATAGAATACGGATTCCCTTTTTCATACATTCTTAAATGAGAAAGCAGCCGCAAACGTTTGCATTCCTCAGTATTCATAATCAACAGTTGCACTGCCACTTCGCACGGCATGAATATAAGGCTTTACCTTTTCTACATGGTAGGTGTTTTTCTGATAGTCCTCCAATGCCTGCCGATCATCCACCACAAGCTCCAGAACGACATCATAAGAACGCTGGGAATGCAGATAGTCAATTCCGACCTGCACCTCACGCAGAAATGGAATCTGCTCCTTCATGGATAAGAACAATGCCTTCACTTTCTCACATTGCTCGATGGAATTATCCTTCATTTTCACAAACAGTATGTGCTTTACCATAACTTCCTTTTCCTCCTTATGATTTGAATTTTACTTCGATGCTGTACTGCTCTTTGATTTCCGGTATCATATTGAAGAATTTACGGATTGCGGATTGCGATTTTGTCGCCGCCTCACTGAGCAGCCCGTTTTCCACTGCTTCATCCGCTACCTTATCCTTCTGCTGAGTTGCAAATGCCGTATAATCCTCAATGCTGATCGGATTGAAAATATTCTTTGTTTCATCATATACCTCTATGCTCTTCTCATCGATGATATTACTCAGAATTTCAACCTCCGGCAGTAAAACGGTTATCGTTTTTCCTTTTACATCAACCTCGGCCTGATCCATTCTCACACCGGCCTTCAGCTGTCCTGCATACGTAAGCAGAAAGCTTTTTTTTGTCAACGGGATATTCCATCCGTTTAAGGTCAGTGAATTCTCAAATTTCCCCACCTTCGTATAATTATATTCCATGACGGCAAGGTCATTGACCTCCTGCAGCTGCTGTGTCAGTGCTGTTGATGTGATTTTCGGTTCACTTTGTTTTCCTCCGAAAACGGTTCCTGCAAAGAAGATGACCGCAGCCAGTATACAGATGGCCACAACGCCGCCGATAGCTTTCTTTGTTTTCCCAAGGGTATCCAGTATTTTCATTCTCTACCTCCCGCTATAGGTAAAATTATATCATATTTGACAGATGAAGCCTATATGCGATATTCTTACATTTTTCTTTCTGCCGAACCTGTGTTTAGCCCGCAGCTTCATTATGAATGCCGGTGAAAATTTCTTATGTCTTTTTTGCAGTACAAGCTTTCTTTTCCTATCTGTTCGTGATACCATAGGGATACGCATGGAGGGATCGTATGCTTTTTTCTATTAAATATGTACATAGACTAAAATGGAATGGTCTGTATCAATCATTGATGTGGAGCTGCTTTGGTATAATGTTTATGCTTCTGTATCCGGTTAGTCCGGATTTGATGACGTTTATCGGAGGCGTTATGCTGCTGTTTCAGGGTGTACCGCAGCTTATTTTATTTCTGGAGGAGGACGAGCGTTTTCTGATTTCACTACTATCCCTGGTAGAGTGTCTGCTGGTCAGCTTTCTGGGGGTGTGGATGCTGACGAATCCGGAGGAGGTTTATGACACACTGCCGGCTGTTCTGGCCTTTGTCACCTTTCTGCATGCTTTCAGCAATTTGATTATTACAGGTAGAATACGGCATCTGGAATATTCAAAATGGTGGATTGCTGCGCTTGTTACAGCTGCGAAGATGACAGCTACAGCTGCACTTGCCGTACGATTTCATTTACATAGTGAATTTATGGTTGTGGGAACCGGAATTTGTATGCTTCTGGATGCTGCTAGTGATATTTGGATGTGGAAAAAGCTGGAGGCATTGATCATTCAGGATATGGGAATATAATGTGCGGAGATCCCGCACTTTTTTTGAATCATTTTCAGAGCGTTAACAACTTCAAATTGTTCAATGCCTTTGTAATGCTGTATTCTAAACGTTTTAGAAACCCCTTTTTTAGGGGTATTTTTCGTATCTTCACTATTCTTTAAATGTGATAATATGTAGAAGTAAAGGGAAGGACAGTGCCAAAACAGGCAGAAGCTGGAGGAAGAAGAGAAGTAAGGAGAGCTGAGTCATGTGTGTAAGAAGATATGAGGATAACTGGGGGGGAGCTGAAGGGGAAGCTGATGGAGCGGGATGTGCTGGAGGTGCTGTCGTTCAGTGCATTTGCACAGGATGAAAGCGACCTGGAGGAGAAGCTGCGCTACTGTGGAGAAAAGGATATCCACATACAGGTGAAGGATGCACGGATAACACCGGACGTGTATCTGGACATCCTGTATCTGATGAAGCGGGAGGAGAAAAAGAAGCGGGAAGAGCTGAAGAAGGCGCAGTATGAGGGGATCGTGAAGGCGCTGGAAAAGAAGAAAGAGGGAGCGGGGAGCTATGGAAGACCGCGTGCAAGCCTGCCGGAGGATTTCCGGGAACAGGTGGAATACTGTCAGAAGAACCATATCCCGCTGGAGACCTACCGCAGAAGGACCTCACTGAAAAAGGCCACCTTTTATAAATATGTAAAGGTGCTGCAGAGCGAGCACGAACATACCTTTTAGCATCATAAGAAATAAAATAACAGTCGATTTACAGAAACGTATGCAATCCTGTAAACCGGCTTTTCATTTTAGCCGCTGCATTGAAAAAGAACACAGGCAGTTTCGATGCTTGAAGGAAAACCTCTATCATACAGCTTGTTTCTATAAATATAGAGATAAATATAAAGGTGAAAACACGGATGCGGTCCTTTGATGCATCATCTTTTATAAAATCAACATGGTGTTAAAATATACGGATTATACAAATGTCAAGTTTTGTGATAAAAAAGTGAAATTAACCGATAAATAAAGCGTTTTTTTGCCTTTTTTGTATTTTAATTATTATGCCAAAATGATATATTTATACATATATCAGAAGACTGTAATTCCTTGAAAGGGGGATGCTTATGGGCTGGTATCAGAAACAGAAAAGAATATATGAATCCAGACAGCAGAATCATGAACATGATCTGCCAGAGGATGAAGTGGTTCATTCAGAACCCAAGAAGGAGGATATGACTAAAATGGAAGAAAACAAAGATGCGCAGCAACCTGTAAAGCCGCAGGAAAGTGCTTCTCTGATTGGAGAACATACAGAAGTAACAGGTGATGTCAGTACGGATGATGACCTGACAATTTACGGTCGTGTAAAGGGGAATATCAAATGCAGCAAGCGTATTCAGATATATGGGAGTGTGGAAGGCGATATCCTCTGTCAGGATGCCTCTGTTATACAGGCTGAAATACATGGTAATATTGAATGCAAAGAAACACTGAAGATATCACAGGAAAGCACAGTGGAAGGAAATATCACAACGACTGCATTGGAAAACGGCGGAGCTGTTCGCGGAGATATTCATGCGGGAGGGCATATTCGCCTGAGTGAAAAATCACAGGTGAGCGGTGATATCACAGCCGCATCCATTAGTGTTGATCAGGGGGCAGTTATACAGGGCTGTGTTATGATTGGCATCCAGGATACAAACGGCGCACAAAAGGAAGCGTAAAAGAAGCCTGTTCCTGACAAGACGGTTCTTTCCTGCATTATGATGTTAGTAAAATGGAGAATACAGGTTCTATTGATGCATGCAATAGTATTGAATTCTCCATACCTTCCACGTATCCGCAATCGAGTAAAAACCTGACGAGGCTGTCAGGTTTTTTTGTTGCTTTACAGCATTCCAAAACCAAGCATGTATCTGTGAAGCAGCATATCTGTACGTTTTGACGATTTCCTGTGAGAAATGCAATGATTAAAAAAATATAAGATATGTATCAAGTTACGCTGAAAAGCTTATCGTTGGACAGAATTTTCTGTAAAATATGGGTATGTGATGATCCATCCCCAAGATGATCACATGTATCGGAAAGGAAGAGACTGCGATGCAGTCCCCAACGAAAAAAGACGGCATCAGTAAATGTCCGCCTTTTTTTATATTTCATAATTTATCACAGAAAGCCTGCATCGATACCTGACTGGTGTCTATTTAACGCTCCAGCTTCACGATGACCAGTGTCAGCTGACCGTCCGTATTTGCTACATTGGAATTGTAATTGACGGTAAACGAGGTTGCCTGTGTCACCTCGATTATGAAATGACTGCTGCCTTCAGCTGTGTTCTGTGGGGAACCTGTTCGTGAATAAATACCAAATTCAATATGCGGTGCTCCGTTGTAGGCCGGGGTTATCTGCATATAGCCGGCTGTAGACAGTATTGTGCTGACCTCCAGTGAGATCTGATAGAAGCCCGGCTGCAGCAGCAGGGAAGTCGTGGAGGTTGATGTGATATTGCCGGTTGTATCCGCAATGCTTTGGTATAACGGCATTGGCTGAGCATTTTCAAAGGCTCTTGCAAAATCAGCAAAGCTGGCAAAGGACTGTGTTTCAATACCGCGTGGTCCGGTTGCTCCGGTAGCCCCAATCGGACCTGTGCTTCCGGTTGGCCCTGTTGCACCTCTTAATCCGGTAGGTCCCGTCGGTCCCTGCAATCCTCTAAGTCCCTGTGGCCCGGTCGCACCCGTTGTTCCTGTCGCTCCGGTTGCACCATCTGCCCCTGTATTTCCGGTAGCCCCGCGTGGTCCGGTAGCCCCTGTTGCTCCGGTCATGCCGGTTGCTCCGGTCGCCCCCGTCGGTCCATCTCTTCCATCTAAGCCGGTTGGTCCGATGTTTCCCGTCGGTCCTGTGACACCGGGGGTTCCGGTAGGTCCCGTTGGTCCGATCAATCCCTGTGGTCCAGGACTTCCGGCAGGTCCTGTTGCCCCCGTCGGTCCGGTAGCGCCATTTTCACCTGTTGCCCCTGTTGCCCCTGTGATGCCGGAGGCTCCGGTATTTCCTGTAGCACCTGTTGCTCCCCGCGGCCCGGTTGGCCCCGTAGCCCCATCTGCACCGGTATTTCCCGTAGCTCCGGTAGGCCCTGTCGGTCCGGTTACTCCAATGCCCGGCCCTGTCGGTCCCATAGGTCCTGTCGGACCTGCAGGCCCGCGAAAGCCCCTTGGACCTCTCGGCCCCGGACAACATGTATGGGGATAGGGTTCACAGCAGGTATCTGTTGGAATGTCCTCTTGCAGAGCATGCTCATCCTCACACACTGCATAGTTGTCTGTATAATCGTCATAATATTCATCCTGATATGTCATCTTTTCACCTCATCCTGTCGGATTTCAAATACTTCCTTATCCGTTTTATCCTATGTGTGCAGGGACATTCTGCACATGGCAAATGCCCAGCAGTGAAGACGGTACCAGGAAAAGTGCGGATAAAAGCTGTATGGCAATACACTTTCACCGGATATGACCTGCTGTTGTGACAGATACCCCATGTCCGATATCCCACACCGCAGAATCAAAGCACAGAGCACCCCTTCTGTTTCGTGGGGAACAAAATGGAAAAAGACACAATACGCTGCTTATAATACAATTCCAGCAAAATATATTCTGAAAGGAAATGAATGAGAAAGCGTATAAAAGGCAGGTGAGGAAGATCGAACCGGCACCTGCCCTCTATGTATATACGCTGCTTGTAACGCTTGCGCTCACTTGGGGAGATATCACGTCCTCAGCTATTTCTCCGCTCTTGCAAGCTCGTCCTCATAGCCTTCGATTTTCGTATCCAGCCGAATCAGGGTAGCCTGCATTTCCAGCACCCTTTTTTTCAGCAGGGTACGCTGTTCCTTCAAAATATCCAGCCGTGCCTGTATGGAGGCATCTCCCTGCTGAAACAGCTCCACGTATTCAATCAAAGCTTCAATTTGCAGTCCCGCACTACGCATATATTTTATGAACGCAATCCATCCCAAATCCTTTTTACCGTAATCACGGATGCCGCCGCAAGTCCGCGGAACAGCAAGAAGCAGTCCGATTATTTCATAATAGCGAAGCGTATCTGCGGAAATTTCAAACATACGGCTTACTTCGGCAATTGTCATGATTGTACCTCCTCTATAAAGTATGTATCTGTTAACATATCACACGAAGAACCAGTGACTAGCAATACCATGGTAATGAATAACCATCAGCTTCACTAAATCACTTGGAGCACGCTTTAAGTCAATATAATTATTGCAGTATTGCGAAAACTGCTAAAGAATAAAGAGTTTCATAATATAAATTTTAAAAATATCACAGATTATGAATCAATATGAATCAAAATAAATTAAAATGATATAAAAAGATTGATATCCTTTCTACATACTTCTATAATAAAATTGTAAGAAGGACACAGAAAAGGAGAACATGGAATGAAAACTACTGATCCTAAGAAAAGAGCACTGCTGGACGGTCTGAAAGACGGTCTGATCGTATCCTGTCAGGTACAGAAGGATGACCCTATCTATACCGATGACATCGTAGTAAAAATGGCGGAGGCAGCCAAATGGGCAGGAGCTGTGGCAATCCGCGCGAATTCTCCGGAACAGATCAAGGCAATTAAGGATAAGGTTGATTTGCCGATGATCGGTTTATGGAAAATCTGGCATGACGATACAGATGTTTTTATCACACCGACGATGGATGCCGCAAGAGCTGTGTGGGAGGCAGGAGCGGAAATCATCGCTCTGGACTGTACATCACAGATTACACATGAAAACACACAGGCATGGGATTTGATCAAAACCGTGAAACAGGAAATTCCGGAAGCTATTATCTTTGCGGATGTTTCCAACATGGAGGAAGCAGCACGCGCTGTGGAAAACGGTGCGGATATCGTTGCACCGACGCTGTACGGCTATACAAAGGAAACAGAGCATATCGAGGGTGCGGATTACCGTATGTTTGCGGAGATGTGCCGTACCTTCCGCGATGAAGCATTCGTCATGATGGAGGGACATATCTATACGCCGGAGGATGCGATGAAGTGCATTTATCTGGGGGCGCATTCTGTTGTCGTAGGAAGTGCCATCACCCGTCCGCATCTGACTGCAAAGCGTTTTGTCGATCTGCTTGGCGGCTATCAGGATAATTGGAGAGATGCAGAAAAGGCAAAGCACTGATCTCATGATATAAGAAAGGAAGGCACAGGAGTATGAAAAAGAAAATCAGTATTGACGGCGCGCAGAATGTTGAGGTATCCAAACCGATTCCGTGCGAAAAATCACCACAGGAACAGCTTGCCATCATGGAGGCCTATACACAGGCTCACAGGGATAGTGCCGCTCTGGATAAGGCAGAACGTGAACTTCGCTGCCTGCGTACTATTTTTCCTGCTCTGTTTCGAAGCATAGAGGATGATGATCTGCTGGCCGGACGTCTGGATTTTCTGCCGATTGGCTTTGGCAGTGTGACCAGCATCGGCGGTGTTTCCCATTACTGTGTTTTCCATAAGCTGCGCTCGTTTAAGGAACAGCTCGACAGCGAGGAAGAAAAGGCCAGAGTGGATGCTCTGTATGCCTATTGGGAGGAGCATGACACCAAGGCGATATATTGTGCAGATGTTTTGAATGAGTCCACCATCGGCCGCTTTATCGATTGCTCCTATCCGCTGATGGCAACTGCACGCTTATCCGGTATGATGCTGAATTACAAAAAGCTCATGGCATATGGACTGGAGGGGCTGAAAACGCTGATCCGCTCACAGAAGCCCAATACCTTTTTAAACAGCTGTGTGGAAAGCTTAACGCTGCTGCAGGAGGTTATCGACCGTCAGATTGAGCTGGTGCGGGAAGCAAAGCTGCATGCTGCGCGCAGCCGATTGCAGGATCTGGAGCTGATGGAACGCGATCTTGCGGTTATCCGCACACAGAAGCCTGCGACCTTTCATCAGGCGCTGCAGCTGTTCTGGATCTATGCCTTAGTGGCAGGGGTTATCAATTACGGTCGCATGGATGATGTGCTGGGGCCGTATCTGCAGCGTGATCTGGAGGACGGTCTGATTACGGAGGAGGAAGCGTACCGGTATCTGAAGTCTCTGTGGAAAATGATTGAGAACCGCCGTACAACGGTAAATGGACGTATCATCGTCGGCGGAGAAGGAAGAGAGCATCCAGAGGAAGGCGATACCTTTGCGCGTATCTGCCTGCGTGTCTGTCGGGATACCCGCTACGTGGAGCCGCAGTTTACCCTGCGCTTCAGTAAAAATACCCCGGCGGATATCATGGATATGGCATATGACTGCATCGGATCCGGTGCAACCTATCCGACGCTGTACAATGATGATGTCAATATTGAGGCAGTCATGTACGGCATGCGTGTATCCCGTGAGATAGCGGAGCAGTATGTTCCCTTCGGCTGTGGAGAATTCGTGATTCAGGGAAAAAGCGTCGGTACACCGAATACCCTTTTAAACCTGTTGAAGCTTCTCAATATCACCTTAAATGCAGGGATTGATCCAATGGATGGCAAGGCGAAAAACGGTCCGGTTTCCATACCGGAGTGCAGTGCGTTTACCACCTTTGATGAACTGTATGATACCTATAAGGAACTGCTGGATTATTATTTTGACCTCAGTGTGGAGGCACAGAAGCATTCCTATGAGGTGATGAATCAGGAGGCAAGCTTTCTGTTTACCTCAATCCTGATGGATGACTGTATCACCCGTGGAAGGGCATTGCTTGACGGTGGTGTACAGATTCTGGGCGGTACCAATGAAACCTATGGAAACATCAATGCCAGTGATGCTCTGTATGCGATCCGTAAGCTGGTATATGAGGATAAGGTATACACACTACAACAGCTGCATGAGGCACAGCTCGCAGATTTTGAAGGCTATGAGCAGCTGCGAAGAGACCTGCTGCATGCAGACAAATATGGAAATGACAAGCCGGAATGCGATGCACTTGCCAATGATTTATATGAGTTTGTCGCTAAGGGAATACGGCAGCGGGGCATTGACGCGGGTCTTGGCTATTATCTGATCGTTATTTCCAATAATCAAACGAATACAGACTGGGGTCATCAGACCTTCGCCAGTCTGGATGGACGGAAAACGGGTGTCTTTATGAATCCTGCGAATAATCCGCAGGGCGGTGCCGCAAAGAGCGGACCGACAGCCTGTTTGAATTCCCTAAGCAGATTTCAGGCAAAATATCATGGCGGCAGTGTGCAGAATATCAAATTCACACCGCGCATGTTCAATGAGGATCGGGATAAAATCCGAATCCTGTTTGATACGTATTTTAAGAAGGGCGGCTGCCAGCTGATGGTGACCGTTGTGGATCACGGCGTACTGGAGGATGCGCAGAAGCATCCGGAAAAGTATCCGGATCTGATTGTGCGTGTAGCCGGCTACAGTGCTGTCTTCGTGAATCTTACCAGAGATATTCAGGATGAGCTGCTGAGCAGGATGCTGTATGATTAACGTCACGAATATTGAGCGCTTTGCGACTCATGACGGTCCAGGTATTCGCACAACACTCTTTCTGAAGGGATGTCCACTGTTTTGTCCATGGTGCGCCAATCCGGAGACACAGAGTGTGAAAAGCACGATGTTTCACAATGCCGTGCGCTGTGTTGGCTGCCGGTTGTGTGAGCGGGCATGTCAGCATCAGGCCATCACGTTTGCGCAGGGAAACTTCACGTACAGGGATGACCGCTGTCAGCGCTGCGGTGCCTGTGAACGGGCGTGTCTGCAGGATGCCATAGCATTTCAGGGAAAGGAAATGACGCTGGAAGTGATTATGGCGGAGCTGTGCAGGGATCGGGACTACTATGAAAACTCCGGCGGCGGTATCACCTTCAGCGGTGGTGAACCGTTTGTTCAGCAGGAAGCATTATGGGAGCTGCTTCGTGCCTGCAAGCAGGAGGGCTTTCATACCGCCGTGGAAACGACCGGTAACTACTCCAGCGATTTGCTGATACGCATGATGCCGCTGATTGATCTTTTTCTATTTGACTTCAAGCATCCGGATGATGCCATTCTGCATACGGTTACCGGTGCGGATGGAGCTTTGATTAAGGAAAATCTGCGTTATCTTCTCAAGGTGGATCCACAGAAGGTAATTGTACGCATTCCCGTCATACCGGGGTTCAATTATGAAAAGGACACACTGGAATCCGCATTGCGATATCTGAAATCCATTGGTGTCTGCGAGGTGAATCTTCTCCCGTACCATACACTGGGAAAGGTGAAATACGAAAAGATGGGAAAACCGTATACCTTATCGAATGAAATGCTGCAGAAAGAGGATCTGATGTGTTATCTGGAATATGCCCGACAGCTCGGTATGCAGGCGAATATCGGCGGATAGGGGTGCAGTTCTGCAAAAGCACACGGCACATCATGATGCAACGCGAATACTGCCGGAGCAATCCGGCAGTTTTTCACAGAAGAATGTGACAGAAGATAAATACAAGAATGTGACAGAAGATAAATTCATGGTTTTCTTCAAAAGAAACTTTTGGTATACTGAATACGTGAAAGAGAAAGAGGGTTCGATATGTTAGCAGAAACAGCAGTGAAATATTATCATATGGGATACAACTGTGCGGAAAGCATCATTCGCGCAGGCAATGAGGTATATGGTCTTGACCTGCATGACAGGGATATGAAGATGACAGCAGCCTTTGGCGGCGGCTTTCAGATTGGAGATGTATGCGGTGCCCTGTGCGGTGCAGCCTGTGTAGTTTCCGCACGCTATGTGGAAACAAAGGCACACGACTGTTCTTTTCTTCGAACACTGACGCAGAAGCTGGTCATAGCATTTCAAAATAAAATGGGTTCTCGTCTTTGTGCGAAGATTAAACCGGTGTATCACAGCAAGGAAAAGAAATGTGAGCATACGGTGGAAACTGCCGCAGCCATTCTGGAGGAGGTCATCCGGGAATGGGATGAGGAAAGAAAAGGCATACAGGGATAGTAAGGTGTCTTTTCCGCTTTAAGGTATCCTCATAAAATCCGCTTAATCAAAAGAATCAGGCGCATCGGCTGATCAATGTGCTTGATCTTTTACTGTTTCTAAGTATGCAGTCCTCTTCCTTTGAACTGGAATCGGATGAAGGAGAAGCTGTTTGCATTTTCCTTGCCTTTTTTTAATATTGCGCATATCCTGAATATAGGAGATGATGCTTATGAAGGAAGGAACTCTGGTATATTACCTGGATGAGGGGCAGATTCATGATGGACATGTTATTGATGTGGAAACCAAACAAAACGGTTTCGTGTTCAGCATTGACAGCTATGGAGAATGCGGTGGTTTCTGCCGTATTGATTCTGCACAGATCAACCGCACGGTGTTTGAGGATGTTGAGGAAGCGAAAAAGCACGTAAGATAACATGCAGCTGTTGTACAGCCTGTCACAGACTATAGAGGGATACATACGCAGTAATGGAAACGCTGTCCTATGATATCCATATACCTGTCTCAGCTGCTTCCAATGGGGTTGTTCCGGCTAGTCTGTTTTTCCCTGTCAACAGCGCGGTATCATAAAGAAAAGCATACCGACGGATGGATACTTTCTCACACTTAGGACAGCATAAAAAAATCAACCGGTGTATATTCCTTGCGGTTGATTTTTTTTGGTTCATTCTTTGCAGTAGGGAAAACAGCTATTTCCTGCCTGTCTGCTTCAATGCCTGCAGGGTTTCATCAAAGGGACAGATCATATTACACAGTCTGCTGATTTGCGCGGCCAGTGTGTATTTTGTGGAAAGGGGAATCTCCCCGCCCTTTTGAAATGATGCAAGCTGCTCCTTTTGCACTCCTGCCGCCGCAGCTACAAAGGATAGCGGCAGCTTATATTTTTCTACCAGAACATTCAGCAGTGCCTTCACAATATCGTCATTATCCACCCTCCATGCAGGAAGGGTGATGAAATTGGATACAAACGAACAGATCAGTGCCTGTTCCTGCTCCGTATGCTCCTTTACGTTTACACTGATTCCCATTGCCTGCAAAACAGCTTTCATATCAATGCCGCTTACCTCTTCCGCAGTTTGCAGGATGTCAAATAATTCCATATTATAAGCCTCGCTTTCGTAATGCTTCCGTATGCAAGTATGTGCAGGATAAACAGATATATCCAGCAGCATACCTCTGAACGCAGTTATCTACAGTTTAGCGCAATAGACAATAAAAATGAAGTAAAAAATACCATCGGTTTCTTAAGGTATGTTAATCGGTGACAGGAAGTATACGGCGGTTTAAACCAGACTTTAGAAGGACTTACAAAAACGGCATTGCAGAGAGATGAGGAAGACTGTACACAATTGCCGCATCCCTGCATTTATATCTGCCGGTAAGGCGTTGAAAGCATATAGCTTTCAATGAAAAATACCGGGCTAATAATCTGCCAGTTCATATCTAATATATCACAAAGGAGGCTGTTTGATCATATCCGCTTCATTTGTAAAATTGTGTTTTGTGATGAGTGCCACGATAATCAAAATCGCACTTATAGCGAATATAGCCTGATAAACATCGGTATCAAATGCTTCAAATACAATCCCGTAGCTGATGATAGTTTCTACGATATGTTGCTTTTGCGTGCGCTTTGTGAAGGGTTGTAGCTATTCACCGACTATGGATACCTGTGAAGGGGAAAACCGTATAGCAGATCGACAGGGGAATGCTTTAAAGACAATGCGAATATGATAAAATCCCTTTTAACGTGAAAAATAGAAAAAGTTATCAAAGATTTGCGGATTTTTTAGGAATTTGACAGATTCCATACGTATAGAAGGGGGTAAGGAGCCCTTACAGAATGGAGGACATATAAATGTCAAATGCAAGGAATCAACTCAACTACAGTAACGATCTATTTTTTAAGTAC